>ERZ780144.1028-NODE-1028-length-33124-cov-3.310895_pt1 | contig 33124 bp, 28 predicted proteins | sample MGYA00511380_ERZ780144 | MGnify/ENA primary metagenome ERZ780144 (study PRJEB29588, sample SAMEA1965858) | human gut metagenome | biome: human gut; feature: human-associated habitat; material: faeces | place: Denmark | collected 2008/2010 ... | reverse complement strand
AAAACATTTCCTTATTTTTGGTTAAAATTATTTAGCAAAGAAAATTAAAATAAATATTGGGACATGATGGTAATTTAAATCCATTCCGGAGATGAAAGGAAAAATTACAATTTCATGATGCAAAAGGGTTGGTGTGATATCATTACCGGAAAACCTGACAAAAAGGTTAGTCCGGAGTTGTTTAAACGATAACTAATTTATTTTCAAATCTATGGACGAATTAATTTATAGCGTAAAGGAAGTATTCTCCGACTTCCTGCGTAAAGAACTGACCGGATATTACAACATCCCGGAATACCAAAGAGGATATAAATGGAACGAAGCCAATATAGTGGCTTTATTAAACGATATTGAGAAATTCCGGCAGGAAACCGGAAACGCAGAAGCTACATTTTATTGCCTGCAAAACATTACCCTGGTAAAAAATACAAACGCAAACTGTTTCCATGTCGTAGACGGACAACAACGCCTGACCACATTACTGATCCTGCTCTCTTTTCTACAACATGAAACCGACAGCACTCCCCTTCTCCTGGAAAATAAGCTACAATATTCTATCCGGCCGGAGACACACGAATTCATAACAAAACAGGTTCTCACTGGCCACATCTGGGAAAAGGAGACGGTCCCCGAACGGAAAGACCAGTATTATATCAGGGAAGTTGCCCGGAGCATCCAGGCATGGTTTAAAGAAAACACCGCAACAGACAAAGGTAAATTTCTGGAAATCCTGCTATCCCGGGTCAAACTAATTGTCAATGTCGTCGACGACAAAGAGGAGAAAATATTTTCCAGCCTGAATGGCGGAAAAGTTAACCTGGACGGTGCCGATCTGTTAAGGGCAATCCTGATGACCCGGGCAGCCAAAGAAAAATACCACGGCACCTCCGCCACCAGCGAAGTCCGTGAATTCCGCATACGCATGGGCATGGAACTCGACCTGATGAACCTTTGGTTCGGGAAAACAGCAGATTATTTCCGACAATTCATCTCAGACCAAACCATCGGGATGGCACGCATCAACCGCTTTGATTTTACCACATTGCCCATAAACCTGCTCTACCTCCTCTATTACGAATACCGGAGAAACGAAAAGGAATCGCTGAATTTCAGCTTCTTTGAATATGGCAAAAACTCGAACGGCAACCCGGATGACGACCGCTGGGAAATGTACCTCGAACTACAGGAAATGTATGCCATCCTGCAACGCTGGTATAATGACAAGGAACTGTACCATTACCTGGGTTTCCTGTTCTTCAATTTCAAAGCACAGACTCCATTCCGCGACATTTACACCCAATGGAAAACATTGAATTCAAGGGATAAATTCCTGAAAGACATACAACATACGATAGCCACCAGAATGCTGGACAGGTATCTGGAGGAAACAGAAAAAGCAGCTCCGGACTACCAGAAATGCCTGAAGACAATGACAGAAGCAATTTCTGACTTCAGGGAGAACTGGTACAACAATGACAAGGAATTATACCAAATCCTGATCCTGCTGGATATTTTCCGGATACTGGATTCCAAGTCCATAAAAAAATTGCCGACAGACTATTTTACCCGCAAATCCGGGCAGAAAGACGGAGAAGACAAAGAGCATATCCTTTCCCAAACCCCACGCAAGGATAACGGGGAAATTACCACGATCAAAACAGACTGGGAAAAATTTGCCCAGTCTGAAGATTTCAAGGATATCCGGTCCCAGATGCAGGACATCCTGAATCATTCCGATGCTGAATTGACAGAACAGGAACTCATCCAGCTGCAAAACCTCCTGAATTCTGCCGGCCTGAATTCCATCGGCAACATGGCTTTGCTGGACCTCAGGATCAACCGGAGCTACGGGAATGCCGATTATGCCCACAAACGGACTATAATCTTCCAGGAATATATGAACCAGAAATATGTGCGTCCCCATACCCTCGCCGTATTTATGAAAGGAGATATCGATACCAGGGAAGCCACCGGTATCCCGCTAAACCGGTGGACACTGGAAGATATTAAACGGAATACGGATAAAATCGCCAAAGAAATAGGAAAGAATTTCAATGCATGGTTAACTCAAAACAATTAAGATCATGAAAATGGAAGCCTTAAGTGTCAGGGATATTTTAAGCACACAAGACATCGTCATCCCCGAAATCCAACGTGAATATGTCTGGGGTAACAACAAACAATTGCTGGAACAATTCATCCGGGATATCACAACGGCCGGAACGGATATAAACGTCGGTTTCCTGTATTCCTATATGCCGGAAGAGGCATCACATTCCACCTGTTTTCTGATCGATGGACAGCAACGGTTTACCACTTTAGTACTGATCCTCTATTATTTATCTATAAAAGAAAAGAGGCAAGCTGATTTTAACGGCCTGCTGAAATGTTCCGGAACGCACATGAGCTTTTCCTACCGGGTCAGGTCGACCACAGACGATTTCCTCCGGAAATTGTTTTCCGATAACACATGGTTTACAGGAACAGGCATCGAAAAACAAATAAAAAACAAAGGATGGTATACCACCATCTACGACAACGATCCTTCCATCCAAACCATCCTAAAATCCCTCCAAATCATCGATGAAAAACTGAGAGAGAATTCCGGGCCTTTATATGATACGATAGCCGGGAAGGTCCGGTTCTGGTACTTTAACGTAAAGGACACCTCCCAGGGGGAAGAACTCTACATCACCATGAACAGCCGGGGAGAAATATTACAACCCTACGAAAATATAAAACCCTTGCTTTTTGAGAAGCTCTGCGAATCGGGTTTAAAATCAGCCTATCATGCATATGGCAAACAATGGGATACCTGGGAAGAATTTTTCTATTCCCTGAATGAAGGGGAAGATATCAGGCAGGTGGATACCGGGATGAATAATTTTTTGCGTACGGTTATAGAGCTCCTCTCCTGCAAAGAGCACGACAAAATCAAACCGGCAGAAGATATCCTTGAAGTATCCCTCACCCTTTCCTCCATTTCAGATTACTACCAAGCCCTGGAAAAAATAAAAAGGCAATACCCGGAACAAGTCAAGCAACTATTCGAAAAAGGGGACCTATACGTGCTAAAAGGCCTGTTAACCGTATACGTAAAAGAAAACAGGGATGAACGCGATCCGCTACGGATATACAAAACCCTTGAAAACGGTTGCCGCAGAAAACTGGTCAACAATGTACCTTTACTAAAATTCCTGCGGAAATTCAGAAATTCAAATTTGCCGTTCTACGATTTCATCCACACCCAGCAAGAGGAGGCTCCGGAAGAATTACAAAATGTCTTTGACCAGCACGAACTGAATAAGATCAACATTTACAGGCAAACCGGCGACCCGGAACTTGAAGAGCTATTCTGGCAGGCAGAGGCACATCCCGTCACGAACGGTTCGTTAAAATGCATCTGGTATGAAAAATTCTCAGACAACGACGCCATTCGTCAGCCCTGGACAACTGCCGACAAAAATACATTCAGGAAGCGGTTCGGCTTGTTCCAGGAATTGTTTAAACCGGAACATATCCGGATCCCCTTGTCCACCCCTCCACAGCAGAATATTATCGACAATTCATTGATTACAAGGGCATTAATTACCATCAACGACTATACCATAAATACCGGAGGACGTAACTGGTGCTTCGGATTTAGCGACAGATGGAAAGACATCATGAATACCCCCAAATCCTACCCTGTAGTTTCCGGATTAATCGATCAACTATCCGAAGATGACAGTCCGGTCTCCCTATATGACAAACTCCGGAAGATCATAGACAACTACCTTACCAACTATGACCTGAACAAAAAAGATTCCCGCTATTATATCGCAAAATATCCGGATTCCCTGCAAGCCATGCATGACGGACATAACATTATCTTCTTCGAAGCAGGATGGGATAACTATTGGATTGATGTCATCAATAAAGACCGGATGAGCTCTTATCACATCAACCTATTCAGGTATCTGGTTTACAAATATTACCCACTTACCAAAGATTTCAATCAATGGTTAGAGTTAAAGAATGGTCTGACGCTGGATTGTGCGGAACAGCATGGATGGTGTATCAAATATTCCGATAAAGTTAAAACTGAATTTGTGGAGGAACAATTTAAAGGGTATCCCCTGAAACCAAACCGGGAAGAGAAACTATTTTTTATTCCTGTCGACCTGAAAGAAGATTTGATTGAAGCCGGAATAGGTATTCTTGAAAAAATGACCCAAATCCCCTGACATCATGGAAAAACTGCACAAACTCATCCAAACCCTCCAAGCAAGCCCGGCAACTAGCCGGACTGTGATGATGGATGATGTAGAAATTCCGGGGCAGACCTTTTGTCCGGTTAGATTTTCAAAGTTTATTATTAATCCGATCGAAACGGGAAATCAGCTTCGATCTGTTTTTTTCTCTTTAAACGAAACCGCCAGGGTACCGACAACCGAGGTGATTTCATTTACCAAACCGGATGAAGATGTCATAACTGTTTTGAATTCTAAAGTCCATTTTCCCCGGGATGATCATTAGAATAAAACAATCGATAATTCGTCCGGTTTCCCGGATATCCCAATAAATTTCCAACGATCTAATCCCGTCAACTGATTACCAAGGTGTAAAAACGCCAAAATTTCTATCCATAATCTTCGATTAATACAGAATATTCTCTTTTAAATACAACATTTCATTTTATAATTTTCCCCAACTCAAAACATTTCCTTATTTTTGGTTAAAATTATTTGGCAATAGGGATATGGATAAATACAAGGAAGTGGTGGAGACCCTGATCCGGTTCAGGGATGAACGGGACTGGGCACAGTTTCATGATTCGAAAAATCTGGCACTGGCGCTACTGCTGGAGGCATCGGAATTGAACGAGCTGTTTTTGTGGAAAAAAGAAAGCCAGGCCGAAGAGGTGAACCCGGAACGGCTGAAAGAGGAATTGGCGGACGTACTGACTTATTCATTACTGCTGGCCGAGAAGCACCATCTGGACATCTTCGACATTGTGCTGGAAAAAATCCGGAAGAACGGGGAGAAATATCCGGTAGAAAAAGCAAAAGGGACAGCTAAAAAATATACGGAACTATGATTGTATACCAATCGACCAAACAAGGTTTCCGGGATGATGTTTTCAGCAATGAGATCGATAAAAAAATTCTGGAAGCATATAAAATCCATCTGGGCCGGAGTACTTCTGCCAATGAAACCTTATCGTGGAAAAACTCGATGTCGTATATGGACAGGATCATGGAAGATCCTGACATCCCAGCAGATGCCGGTATTTCCATTGAATTTCAGATTCCCCTGACTTCCAAACGGATTGATTTCATCATTACCGGGCTAAATGAAGTACAACAGGAACAAGTCGTTATCATTGAACTAAAGCAATGGTCATCGGCTGAATTAACGGATAAAGATGCATTGGTAAAAACCCGTTTCCAGCATGGTATCTCAGAGACGGCACACCCTTCCTATCAGGCATGGTCATATGCCACGCTGATCAAGGATTATAACCAGACCGTCCGGGACGAGCAAATCACGCTGACCCCCTGCGCTTATCTCCATAATTACCCGAAGGACCAAATCATCACGAATCCCCGCTACGAACCTTATATTACCGAAGCCCCTCCTTTTTTCCAATCTGACGCAGGAAAATTAAGGGAATTTATTAAAAAGTACGTCAAATACGGTGACTCAAAGGATATCCTGTACAAAATAGAAAATGGACGCCTCCGTCCTTCCAAGCAACTTGCAGACAACCTGGTTTCCATGCTCAAGGGGAACCAGGAATTTATCATGCTGGATGACCAGAAAGTGGTGTATGAGACAGCCCTGAGCATGATCCGGAAAGCAAGTGCCGACAAAAAACAGGTACTGATTGTCAAAGGCGGACCGGGAACCGGAAAAAGCGTAGTGGCAATCAACCTGCTGGTGGAGACCACCCGAAACAGGCTGGTCTCCCGCTACGTATCCAAAAACGCAGCACCCCGGGCTGTGTATGCGGCAAAGTTGGCCGGAACGTTACGAAAAAACCAGATTTACAATATGTTCGGGGGATCCGGCACTTTCTACAACACGCCAGCCAACACTTTCGACGTGCTTATCGTCGACGAAGCCCACCGCCTCAACCAAAAGAGCGGATTGTTTCAAAATCAGGGAGAAGACCAGGTCCGCGAAATTATCGGGGCAGCCAAATGTGTTATTTTCTTTGTCGATGACCATCAAAGGGTACACATCAAGGACATCGGAGACTCTGCCTATATTGAAAAAACAGCACGCTCCTGCCATGCATCCATAAAGAAACTCGAACTATCTTCCCAATTCCGTTGCAACGGTTCGGACGGTTATCTTGCCTGGCTGGACAATACCCTGCAAATCAACGATACGGCCAACATCCGCTTATCGCAGGATGATTTCGATTTCCGGATATTCAGTGACCCGAATGAACTGAGAAAAACCATCGAAGACAAAAACAAAACAAACAACAAATCGCGGATGGTGGCAGGTTATTGCTGGGACTGGAAAAGTAAAAGAAACCCGGAAGCCACTGATGTGAACATTCCTGACTTCGGGTTCGCCATGAAATGGAATCTCGAAAAAGACGGGAGTACCTGGATTATCGGGGAAAACTCTATTCATGAAATCGGCTGCATACATACCTGCCAGGGCCTCGAACTGGATTATGCCGGCGTGATTATCGGCAATGACCTGCGCTATGAAAACGGTAAAGTGGTCACAGACGTAACGAAACGCTCCCGGATGGACAGTTCCGTGAAAGGGATCAAGGTGGGGCGTACCCCGGCACAAGCCGCACAGCTTGCAGAAGAATTGATAAAAAATACCTACCGAACCCTACTTACCCGGGGAATGAAGGGCTGTTACGTCTATTTCTGTGACAAACCACTGGAAAATTACTTCAGGCAACAACTTGAACTTCCTCAAGAAAAAGCGAAGGTAGTTTCATTGCCGGAACCCCAGGGCCCCCGCATTGAACGTGAAGTCAATGACGACGTCAAATACATCGATTACCTGCCGCTCTACACCCTGAAAGCCGCCTGCGGTAAATTCGGTGAATGGCAGCAGGCAGAAGAAGAAGGCTGGATCAAAACAGAAGGCATGGGCAAATTGACTTCAGGCATGTTTATCGTCCAGGCAAACGGCCACTCTATGGAGCCACGAATCATGGACGGGGATTTTTGCGTATTCCGTGCAAATATTGTGGGTTCCCGGATCGGTAAAATTGTCCTGGTCCAACATCCGGAACATTACGATTTTGAAAATGGTGGCAGCTATTCGATCAAAAAATACAGCAGTGAGAAAAAACAGGATCCGGAAACCGGTGAATGGATGCATGAAAGAATAATCCTTTACCCTCTGAATCCGGATTATCAGCCTATTGAAATCAGGAATGAAGAAGGATTTATCGTCGTCGGGGAATTTATCGGGATTGTAAAATAAAAAAGGGATTCCGGGACGGACCTTTCGTCCGGTTTGAGTTTTTTAAGTTTCTATTCCAACATCAGTAATTGAGATCAGTTCGATTATTAAACTTCAACCTTCCGGCTTAATAAAGGCCAATCCCCGGACGTTTTATTTCTTCCTGCAGCTTATATTTTACCTGCAATTCCGTCAAAGCCTGATCAACTAATTCAATTTGCATCCGGGTATCCTCATCGATATTATTCTGGTCCGTAAAAGCCGTCCATCAATCCTATGTCATTTTCGATGTAACCGAAGGGATTCGGAAAGGAATGATAACCGATACAGAATACAGCTATAAAAGAACTTACAACTGAATCCTGTCGCCATTTACACAAAATTATGAACAGGGCCAATATTATAAAGCCAGGATCACAATTCGATCCTATTTTTTAAATACCCAATACCTCTTATAATCTTTCAAAACCTTTATGCCATCTTCTGAAAATAGAGATGTCGTCTCTTTAATCCAAGCGGCGGACTTTTGTCTCAAATCCACCATTTCCTTAGCTACTTCAGGACTTAATTTTATTAACCGCATTAATTTCCTATTCGAATAGAAATAATTTACCAATACATGTTTACAACAGAGTAAAATAAGCACTACATTATAACTCAATTCAATATCTATTTCATTAAACTGACCGTCCAAGCTTATCTGCTGTGAAGAAGGAGTAGCATGAGCCAGACTACATAATACTTTCCAGAAATCGCACAGATGCTTTTTATCAGGTATTTTCAAAAGCCGCAAAATTTTATCATACACCTCATATTTCCTGTCTTCCAACCATTTTTCTGCCCATATTTCATTCTGTTGCTTATAGAAATATTTACCGATAACCAGATATTCAAAGACCTGACGCAACAAAATATTCGCAACACCATATTCTCCTCTTAAAAGAAGCTGATGAGCGTTGTACAACAAATAAGAAATCTTTACACAAGCCTGCATCAGTACCTTATCAAAATTTCGTTCGTTATATTCCCACATGCCTAAAGCATTGAGATAATAAAATGTCATTTGTTCCTGGCAATTAAAGCCCTGTATGAATAAATTAACCTGTATTTCTAATTTTTTCCCTAGAAATACCTGATTTTCCTGTTCTTGTTGTTGGTATTTTCCGATAAAATTTTTCATACTTCAATTTATAAAAATGGCCCCACAGTTCCAAACATCTTTATTTTAACGATATCTCTCCATATCATCTTCTGTTTCTCCGTTATAAACCATTAACAACCACAACCTCATTCTGAAAGGAAAAAAACATGAAACCGATTCCCCTGAAAAAAGAACGGCTTCAATATGAGCGATCGATGTATCCTACCCGCATCTAAGGAAAAATTTGCCGACATGCCGTTATTTGCAAGATCCCGTCGGTCATTCGGTGGAGACTGATGTATTTTTCTTTATTCCGTAACTTCAATATGACCAGCTTTTCAGAATAGCCGAGGATATCGATCAGAGAAGAGAAAGATTTGCCCTCTTTACGGGCTTTATCCACCAATTGATCATTATAACGCATAAGTTCATCGTAATCTTTAATCTTCGGTTCCAATTCAAAGGCGATATCTATATCCCCCAAATCCATTTGTTCCGGATTCAGATAACTACCGAACAATACCAGTTTGCTCACCCGATATGGATAAAAATCATCCCGGTTTACTTCTTCTACCCGTTTCAGAAATTCTTGCATGATCCGATCTGCTTTTTCACGGTTAATGGGAGCCATACAACGGGCTATGCTTAAAGCATTTCCTTTCAATGTCAAACGATACATGCCGTTGTCTGCTGGTTCGATATATCCCTTAGACAGCAATTCACCAACTAAACCTTCCGTCTCTTTTTCATTCAAATTGAAACGTTCTGCCAAGCCATCCCTTGTCATCAAACCGGAATATAAAAGCCGAAAATAATCCCTGATTTTCAAAACCGGAATTCCTGCTAACAGTTCATTTTTCGCAATTCTCATAACCCCTTGAATTTATAAAAAATTACATTTATTGAAATCTCTCTCCCAATAACCCTCCTTAATCACCATTTATAAACTAAAATTTATTAAGTCGACACCCCACAGTCGTTTTTTTATGATCACCGATGGATCGGTAGTACCCGGAGATTTTTCTAAAAGGTCATGGCGTTTATATACCATTGTACCCGGAAACCTACGGTTTCTGATTAGTACTTCGCTGATCGGCACATCTCCGATGCTACTTGGCGGAACTTCGTTCCTGATAAAAATGCCACTCCAGCACCAAAGGTTCGCCAATCAGAAATCCGAAGGATTTCACCTATCCGGAATCTGCAAGGTGACACTGATCAGGAACGAAATAACGCTAATCCAGATAAATCTACATTTTGATTATAAGACTATTTGTTTAATGAAATCAGCCAATAATCCTTTATATTTGAAGTACTAAGATAACAAAAATAAACGAGATTACCAATTTTCTATTTCTCTCTTCAGAATGCTATAAACGTTCAAATCCACATATTGCCCGTCAGCCATCAATTCCCCTTCGCGCTCAACGCCTTCAAGGGTAAAACCCAGGCGGCGGGGGATGGCATTGCTAGGTGCATTTCCGGCTGCACAACGGATACGAATACTGTTCATTCCCCGTTCGCTGACCGCCCATTCACAGAGATGGCGGACACAACGGGTCATTATACCACGGCCCTGATATTCGGGGATCAACCAATAACCGATCTCGGTGCGATGATTAATATTATCGGTGATGACAAACCCCACCAGTCCGCACAATTCGTGGCCCTGGCCGATAACAAAGACGATGTTCCGATCAGCATAGGGAAGAGCCAGCTGTTCATTTAAAAACGCTTCTTCGTCAGCCACCTCCTTCAATCCATCGACAAAAGGAAGCCACGTACGCAAATATACCCGATTATCATATATCGTCTGCCAGATGATAGCGGCATCGGCCAAAGTAGCTTCACGGATAAAAAAATCCGGTCCTATCTGTGCAGAATAGCCTGTTTCTTCCCTATTCAAGGCTGACGGACATGAAGATTGTTTTTTCATATAAATTCAATAGTCAGGATTAACCCAACAAAGATATAGATTAATTTCAGATTCAGCCTAACCGGTTTCCCGAGTATTTAATCCCCTCTCATCTTGCCTCTGTTGATTTCACGTATCATCCGGCAGGAACAAGACTATTGGCCTGAATATTTTCGGCAACGACACTTCCGGCCCCGATAACACCACCTTCACCGATAGTGACTCCCGGCAGGATAATTGCACCTCCTCCGATCCAGCCACCATCCTCTATCGTCACCGGCAAGGCAAAAGTATGACGGATATATTCGCTACCTTCCGGTATCCCGACAGGAGTCAGGCGTTCGTCCAAGCCGACAGGATACCTAGCCGTATAAATCCGTACGTCGGAAGCGATGAGCCCCCGCTTCCCGAGTGCGATCCGGTTAAAACCGACAAAGGTACAACCAGTGTTTACCACCACCCGATCACCTATATGAATATTACAACCATAACCTCAACTAAAAGCATGCCCGACCGCTCCCCCCTGTACCGATACTTCCGAACATCCCGCACAACAAAACCTTTTTTCCTCTTTCCTTTCATAAGGTAAGAAATTATACTTCATCAATAAAACAATGTGTTTTTCTTTTCAGCTCAGGAAAAACGGGAACATGACAATCATACCACTCACCGGCCAGACATTTTTCCAGTTCTGTTTTCATAAGCCAAACTATCCGGTTTACAGTACAGTCACTATCTCATTCACCGGTTTCCTGACAGAAACACATGCCGGGAAGCGTTTACATACCCCAGGGAGATGATCACGACAGGCTCCTGCCATCCGGTAACTACAATCGAGATTTCACCCGTCCGGATCGAAATTATAACCCCATCAACTCCCTAATCCCTGTACCGCTACAGCCAAACAAATATGTTCGGCCGCTATCGCCGCACCGATATCTGCATGGTTCTTCTTATCCGGGTTCCGTACCCAGCCAACCACTTTATCGATACAAAATGACAATATACACCGGAGCGCCGGCAAACCATTACCGATCGTAGCATTGCCGTACTTGCTGTTTTCGTGCTTCACTTTTATAACATGCCAATCATCAACCCGGCTGTATTTTACGCCATAAAACGGATAAATCGCTGGTAGAAACGATCATCCGGAAGTACGTAAACCGGAATCTCTACAGTAAAAAGATTATCGCCCAGGTAATCAATACCACCATCATTGTTGTCGCCCGCAATATCGCCCTGTTTCTTCCCCGGCAAATGAATAAATGTCCGGAAGAAAGAGCTTTGAATATCCTGCAATATATTCAATCCAATATTCATCGTTCCGAGAAGATCAATACCCCGGCGACAAACTGACATTTCGGAATCTCACCCTTATCCGGGACGGTTAATAAAAACATGCCAGGTTGAGTCCAGTTTCAATTCTACCCTAGTTCAATTAAAAGTAGGAATAAACCGTACCCAACCACGTAGCCATATACGGTTTCAATTCTACCTTAGTTCAATTAAAAGCTACCGAAAGCCGGGATACCTGATTTCGATTCCCTGAGTTTCAATTCTACCTTAGTTCAATTAAAAGTTTGCCGCTCCCGGCATGCTGGCCGAACTGGAAGAGTTTCAATTCTACCTTAGTTCAATTAAAAGCTCCTCCGGCAATGGCGCTAAGATCGGCTCCTCCGGGTTTCAATTCTACCTTAGTTCAATTAAAAGTTAATCGAGGTAAGTGAAGTATCAAGGACATTCGGGTTTCAATTCTACCTTAGTTCAATTAAAAGGAAAGAACTTCTCGCAGAAGCATCAATCAAAATCAAGTTTCAATTCTACCTTAGTTCAATTAAAAGTATTAACATTCAGAACACCGACCGGCGCGGTACCGAGTTTCAATTCTACCTTAGTTCAATTAAAAGCCCCCGTTTCTGCCTGGACAAAATCAAAAAACCCCTGTTTCAATTCTACCTTAGTTCAATTAAAAGTAGCTGGATATCTGTTACAAGCATTCCCGGAAGCTGGTTTCAATTCTACCTTAGTTCAATTAAAAGCCGTTAAAAACGCCAACAAATATACTTCAAAATCAATGATTTATCATCCATTTATTCTCATTTTTTACAAACATTTGCAGTCGACCTTCAATTCTTAAATTTACCCTGACCTTCGACAACAACTTTTAAATTATTCATTTTCAACATGTCAAAGAACTATTATTCCATTTCTATTGTAATTACTCTCTCAACCCCCAATCATTTTTTTAAGGTCGACGCTATAAAAAATTAGAAACGCTGGCTTTTTCATCTCCTATAATCTCTTTTTCCAGCCATTTTTCGTCCCGGCTTTTAAAGAAAATCAAACTATCCTTTTCATCCATAAGATTCCGGGCTTCCGATGTTAATTGCTTCAACTGTACTTCTGAAATCTCCCCTTCAAATACACTGTTTTGTATCCATGAAAGGTAACGCCGGCACAATTTCAACATTTTAGCCGTCCGCTTCTGATCGACATCATATACTAAAATGACATACATTACCACCACATTTTCAAAGGTTTATATTCTTCCATCCCCAATAAATGCTTGGTCAGTTTATAACATTCTAATTTAATCAAATGCCTGTAACTGACACTTCTTCCCAACTTCCGGTGTTTTATCGTCTCTTTCGTCCTCTCTTCCCATTCCTGGGCTACTTTTTTCATAGAAGATTGCTTTAGCAGACATCGATTTAAGTGTTGATCGAAATCCGATTCCCTTAACTGTTTACGGTTAAACATGGAGAAAATCAATCGGTCCGCCAATATGGGTTTAAAGATTTCTGCCATATCCAGAGCCAGAGAATAACGCCTTTCCCCCGGCTCATGCAGAAAGCTGATCGTCGGATTCAATTGGGTATGATAAATGGCATCCAGACATAACGAATAACACATACTGTTAGCAAAAGAAATCATCGCATTCACCTCATTGGAAGGTGGCATCTTTGTCCGGTTTCCCATGGAAAAACCATCGATAATCGTATCAAATGCCTCATAATAGGTTTGACGGATATTCCCCTCGATTCCCATCAACATCGGAATATCGGTTGCAGTAGCAATCAATGGAATATAGGCTTCTATCCGTTCCATCTGTTGCCTGGTATCTTTTCCCCGATTCGTATAATATCTCAGATTCTTCAACATGTTAAACGCTGCCCCATCGATAAAACTTCGGGCAATTGCCATCCGTTTTTCCTGCCGGATATGGTGCTTCATCTGGGCAATCTGCATCTTGCCGGATAACAGGTAATCTTTAGGCATAAACGAACCGGTATAATGTTCATAATAATCGAAAAAATGAACCGCCACCTGATGCTTACCCAGAAAATTGTACATCATACTATTGGTATCCAAACTACCGAATACAAAGAGATTATCTACGGTTTCAATAGGAATGTAACGGGGTTGCCCTTCCTGTCCCTCTTCGTCTACCGGAGTAAATTTCAGCGTATTATCCTTCCGGCTCAACCGCCCGGGATTAAATAAATAGTACGTCCTTTTCATAAAACAATTTTAAGTCCATTAAAAAACATTTATTCCCTGTTTCATTCCCCTTCTCCGGAATAACAAAATTCATAATATGAACAGGCTCCGCATTTTCCTTTGGATAAAGCAGGCGGACATGCCTCCTCCCCGATCAGCTGTCGGATCTCCACCTCCATCTGACGCAATATTTCCCGGTCCCCCTCTTCCAACTCCACCCGCATCGTCTCCCTCAGTAAAGGGTATTCCAACATCCCCACCACATCGGCTATTCCTTCCCGTTCAAACAAAAGCAAATAATATTTCACCTGCCAGATATACGCCTCCTCTTTCGATGTAGATTTTTTGATTTCATGAATCACCTTCTCTTTCGGATCATAAAAATCAATCACAGAACCACCGATTCTCACTTCTTCATATCTGGCTGCCCGGTTCGGATACGAAGTCTCATGTACCAGCTTTCCTTCCGTGACTACATCCGAGGTATGTTCCATCCGGATACCATTGGCATGTAACCACGTTTCCCGTTTACACACCTGATAAAGATTAATCAAAGTTCCTGTCACATTTATCATATAAAAGTTATATCTTTCAATGCTCTGTTATTCAATCCCATTTTATAGTCGTACAATTTTCCGTTCCCCCCCTCATCTTCCCAATGGGATAAATAAAAATACCCCAACTTTTCTTCCCCCGTCCCCCCTTTCAACTCCTGCAATTCTTTCGAATAACCAACCAAAGAAAAAGTAAAACACGACAATATCCGCTGCATGATTTTAAAACCGACCTTTTCTTCCAGATCAAATTTTGCAGGATGATCACGATATACGAGACGTTCGTACACCTCCCACACTTCCTTTCCATCCAACAGTCCCTCACAAGGCACAACCCCAAAATCTTCCAGAAATTGAAGTTCCCGGTCAGAAAACAGACGCTCTTTAACACCTTCTGTCATCGAATCCACTTCTACCGGCAACGGTATAGGGACAAAAACAGTTTCATTCTGCTGCTCGATTACCTGAAAATTACGATCTACCTGTTGAAAATCCAACCCTTCGACAAATCTCAAAAATCCCGAACGGAAATTCTGCACATAAGTCTGTTCGTTCATCCAATTTATCTTCTCAAAAACCAATTCATACAAACATCCGAAATCTTTTTCACGAAGAATACGTTCATATTCACCGACAGAAATTTGTTCCCGGACCATCTGATATCTTTTATCTTTTCCATACAAGACACTTGCATTATCCAGTCGGAACAAATAGACTTCACAGCCCACTTTACAGGCATTCCGGTTTACCCTCCCGGCCAACTGTTCATCACTGTCGATCAAGGATATATTTTTAAATCCTAAATCCATATCGATATCGACCCCAGCTTCAACAACCTGTGTCGTGATTAGCAATATATTTTTCTTCCGGCTGAGCGGATTTTTCAGCTCATTGATAATTTCCCGCCTCCGGGGTTCCAGAATTGTCCCGGAGAGAAGGAATACCTCGTCAAAAAAGGGCTCCTTTTCTTGTATGAAAGCATAAAATTCCGCGGCAGATTTTTTAGTGATAAACTCTATTATGGTATGAACCGTCCCGTTCTTCCCCGGTTTATCCCGATATTCCACTGATTTCCCAAGAACAAAATCCGCTAAATCGTTCATATCGATCTCTTCCTGGAACAACTCAAACCTGAACTCCACTCTCCAGGCAAAATTTGGATTCTGCATATAAGATTTTGCCTGAGGCAACAAATCCACAAATCCGGTTCTTTCCTTCAAAGGAATTCTCAGTTTACCGATCTTAGGTAAAGTCGCGGACATCAGAATAAAACGAACCTGAAAAAAGCGGGCATAATGTTCAATCAAATAATACATTTTATCCCACAAAAGCGGATTATAGGTCTGCAATTCATCGATAACCACCACCGCATTCGCCAGGCGGTGGAGTAAATAATTCGCTTCCTTCCGGTTTGTTTTCAACATATCGAAGAACTTCACATGCGACATAACGCACACAGGAAAAAGGGCAAACAAACGATCGATATAATCCTGCTTTTTATCCGCATACAGTCCATCCTCTCTTTCCTCCGTTTTTTCATTAAATCCGGCTTTGGAATGTAACTCCGCCAGTTCCGTAGAAGTCAAGCCCAAAGCATTTTTCAGTGTCTGATTTGTCTGGGTAATCAGAGTCGTATAGGGAAATACATAAAATACTTTCTGAATCTCAGGATGGACGGCCATTAATTCAGTCACCGCCAGCATGGATAAATTTGTCTTTCCCCCTCCCGTCGGAGCCTCAATATAAAACAAACGATCATCAGAATGTTCACGAACGGTCCGGATGACTTCCACAGCCATTCCGGTTCGCAGCCGATTCAAGTGATCACCGGATTTTTCCTGCGGATACTCAAAAACAAATTTATCCAATTGTTCATATATCCCCCGGTTATGCTTGTAATTTCGCAGATGCCCGATCATTTCCTCTACCCGGTGACGGTCTTCAAAAATTCCGGCCTCTTTCACCTGTCTCCCAGTCATATATGCATGAGTCGCCAGATAATCGGCAGCCGCCAGAACAGAAGAATTCAATTTAATCAGCGCATACAAAGCAAAAGAAGCTTCCCGTTGCGCATCCGTTTCCTTTCGGATAGCAACAATATGCTCGAATACAGCTTCGACACAAGTAAAATCCCCTTCATATCCCCAAACCGTCAGATAAGTATGCAATTCTTCATATCCCCCGGCAAATGAATTAAAAAACTCCTCCTCATCGGCACATCCCAAACCGCCGCTATGATGCTGCCGGATAACATAGGCAAAGAAAAAAGCATAGACAAACAGCATCTTTTTTTCTTCCTCCGTCAGGCACGGATCTTGCCACACACGGTCCAATTCAAAAGCCAGAAACAGCCAGGCGCTCAAAAACGAATGTCCATAGGCAGTTACCAATATTTCCGTCTTCCGATGTTTAAACAACCGATTCAACATCCTGGAATATTGAAAATTATCGTTTACCTTACCTGTATCATGAAAAACAAACACCGCCATAAACATCCGTTTCAACTCTTCCTGCACATTCTCCGAGTATTTTCCGGCAATCCCCGGAATCAAACGATCGACGACCTTCTCCAAACCGTGCTTGCCGATCAGCCAACAAGCCCTTTCAACCACTTTGGCCGTATGTTCCTGCAAAGATTCGGCAGATTTTCCGGGACAAATATGTGCCAGATAAGAATCATTTTTCAACCTGCCGAACAATAACTCCATCTGGCCCTGAATTATTTCTTTACAGTCTTTCATATTCAAAACAATTGAACAATCTTTCCTTCCTCTTCCAGCTGATACAAATTTACCATCTGCGTGGCAGCCTGTAAGGTCCAATCCGTAAAAGCGAAGTCGGCCAATTCATATTGCATCAGAACCGGATGAAAACCAACAGGCAAACGTTCGAAATACACAAAACTACCTCGATTCACTATGCCTTTCAGCGAAAACGAAAAACTGGCCTTTACCTGCTGTCCTTTCAATACTCCTTCTTTGATAAACAAGGATGAAACCCGAAAATCAGTTTCCGGTACAAAAGTTTTAAAAGCATATTCCCGGAACGAATCTCCGAACCAGGCCGGATATTCATTTTTACCCAAATAGGGAATATACTCGGCCCATCCTTCCCGGATATACTCGTACAACTTCCGGTGATCCGGATGCTCTTCCGACAACAAAAGATAGCAGCGATAGGCCGGACGAATCAGCATACTCTCTTCAACCAGCAGGTTACCATCCTGATTAGCATATCCGACCGTATTCGTATACTTGACTATCGTTTTCTGAAAATTCCCTTTCTCATGTCTCCCCTCCAAAGGTTCTATTCCCACCGGGAGGGCAGCCAACCGCTGGTAATATTCCGGCCATTCTCCTTTTTTCCGATAACCCCGCAAACCGATAATAGCCCCCAATATGCCTAACAGGGCGGGCTTATGTAACATATTATAGGTCAGCAACACCCCATCATTGTAATCGGGCTTTTTGAAGAAACCGAAATCAGCCTGTATATCAAATGAAATCAGTCGTTGATTATTCATAACCCGTTCAATTCAAGTTCGACTGTTCCTTCCGGCAGATGAATCACTTTTGTAATTCCCTTATTGTAAAACAATTCAATTTTTGAGATCTCATTTTTGATTTTTTCTTTGGACAATAAGGTACTCACTTTCGCAAAATCAATTTCCCGTTCTGCATTTACCTCTATCAAATCCACGAAAGAGGGTAATACCAGCTTCGACTCTTCTTTCAATTCCACCCACAACAAGGCCTCATTCTCCGTTCCTGCCTTGGAAGAGGAATCATAATATGTCACTCCGCAACGTAAAGCTTCTTTCAATTTGGCAATATCCTCCCCCGTTAATCTTCCATTATCGACAAATTCAGTCAGTTCGTCTAAATTACCGGGATTGACTGAAAAATGATGTACGTAATGGCCTTCCTGTAATTTAAATTGGGTTCCTAAAGTCGTTTGCATCGAATCCGTACTATTATCATTGGAGTTCCGGAAAGGCGAAGCAATCTGCTCTGAATAGATAATCCCTTCCACATATCGGTTCACCCCATGCGTCGGTTGTACAACACCATGAATAGACAAATTGGCCGTTTTACTGGCAAAAGTTCCGCCAAATAACCGTACATCCAGACAGCTCAACAAATTTCCCAGAATCACTTTACGCGCCTTGACCGCCTCTTTCTTATCCGCTTTCGGATAATCGCCGAAGAAACGGGCATAATTCTGGTCTAAATCCCGGGGCTGCATATCTCCATTCAGGCTTTTAAAATAAAATACCTTGTCTTCCGGATAATTTTTATCTATATAATTCCGAACGGTATATTTCAATGCTTTATCTGTTGCATATACCGACCCATCGGGCAAAGTACGGGGCTGATGTGAAAAGTCCGCATTATAATTGGAATTGACAGATTTGATTACCACACAACCAAACACTCTGTTTTTAAATGTATTACTCATAATGTTTTATTTTAAGTTAGTTTTCTTCATTTGTTTCTTCTGATTTATTAACGCTAAAAAGCAGATTATCCGAAAAAATCCCGGCCAGCATCATGGGCAGGTAGTCCCGCATATTCGCTTGGGTCTGATAGGCCATAACCGATGCAAACGGATGACGGAAATTGCCTGAAAAATTCTCATGCTTATAGGTATCGAAAAGCCGGGCAATCGCTTTATTCAATTCAGAGGCGTGCACCTGCTGCAAAAAAGGCTCCAGCCGTTTATAACTTTTGTCTGCCGTCTTACTCTTATGTAATAAATAGTAAATCACCTGTCCGGCTGCAAAAGCATATTGTTCGTCGTTTTCCAATATAGCCTCACCTTGCGATAAGGCAACCATAAACACTCTCTGTTCTTCCAATTTACTTGCCATAGTATCTGTATTTTTAAATTGTAAATCAAAACGTTCAGCCAAACTGAACCAAATGTTCATTTTAGACAAAATCCCCCAGCGTTGGGTATGCTGGTTTCCTTTTAATTCATCCAAACGGATATCCTCCAAAATACCGGTCAATAAAATATGATCGAACATAGGACGGGTAACAGCCTGTAATCTGGATTTATAGATATAATCATAAAAAGCTTGCCGATACTTCAATACCAATAAATAGTTATTTTCCGATTTACAGTATTTCGGTTCTAATTCATCGAAATATTTACGTTGTGTATCTCCGGCTTTCGTTCGTGTAATCAACGAGTTATTAAATATTTCGCGTAACACTTTTTCCTCCAACTCAAATACATGGCTTATTTTCTCCGTAAAACCGATCTGAAAATGATCTTTTACCATCCAACCTTCTTTATCCCCACTCTGCAAACGATAGCGGAAACGGGAAACAAAATCGAAATCACAAACCGTATCGCCATAGTAATACAATAAATAATAATCACCGATATCGTCCTGATGATTTTTATAAAGCTCCCGTATGATCTCCTGATAACCGATCCTCTTGCCATCCGCCAAATACCGGGAGAAAACCGCAAGCATTTCGGTCTGCAACTCTTCCCGGTAAACAAACAACGGCAAAGGACGGGGTAAAACATTCCGGCGCATGATTTCCTGAAAATCATGGAGATTTCCAGCCATCTCTCCGGTAATCCGCCCGGCAATATCGAAAACAGCCGACTGATGGGATAAAAAAGGCTTTTTAGTTGGAAATCCATTCAGGAAATCGCTGGTCCCATAGAGTTGATTTTCTACCGAAATATTGTATTCATTGGTATTGAATAATTTGTCCGACAAATATTTTTCATGAACCCGGCGATATTTTTCCATCTCCTCCTCCAAATAAAGAATAATGTACTCCTTATCCTTGACTTCATCAACCTCTGACTGAAAACAGGCAAATAAAGCATTCAGTTTCTCTTTGGAGTTGATAAAATGCTGAAAAACCCTTATTCTTTCTTTCTCGCTATCCTCTTCGACGTAGGATAAAGCATTAGCAAAATAAGTATCGATACGGTCGTAGATTTTAGTCTTATCTTTCGCATATTTTCCTCCTCCTTCCAGAGATTCCCGTTTCAAGGCAATGCAATAAGGAGAACAGGAATGCAGCCCCTTAGCCGGAAGATCGAAACATTTATTGGTATTCACACACCATCCCACCTGAGCCAGCTCAGCACAATGCTGTAAAAAAGGATAATCGAATTCTGTCGCTTTCCGGGTCAGACAAACCCGGCAGACAGACTGTTCGTCCATAAAATGAGTTCCCTCCTTTTCCTGGATTTTCAGCAAAACATGCAGTCCTTCTTTAGGCTTCAGCCCCGCCTGCTTTAACTCAGCAGCCAAACTATTCATAAAGTTATTAATTTCCTGAAGCATATTATTGTTTTATTTTCATTCTGTAAAAATCTACTTAGGTCAATTAAAATAAGTACCTACGGTATCCCGATGGACATCGGCGGGTTATTTCAATTCTATCCCACTACTATTACAAATTCACCCAAAACAACCTGGATACCCAAACAAGGAGTTAAAAGTTTTGTTTTCCCGTTTACAACAGAATAAAAACTCAAACACCACACACACTAAACTTATTATCACTGTTTCAACACTTCCACACAACCGAATCCCTGGCTGTTCAATCGTCCGAAACCACCTTCGTAACCCAGACGCAATAATTCCGGCTGTCCTTCCAGCTCAAAGCGGAAAGTATATCCTTTCATTCTGGTTTCCTCCGGAGTACCTACCTTCAGCACAATTGTTTTAGGCTTGGGCTCAGACAACAAATGCAAGCGGGTCAGAGGCCAGGACGGATCGGGTTCCTGTCCATAAAACACCCTGTATTTATCCAGCAGATTCAAATGCAACAATTCTGCAAACTTCGGATTCCCCGGTGAAAGATGTATCGCTTTCCGGGTTTCCGGTAATTGCTCTTCAATAAACATAGGCGATAGAGTTTTAAAAAACATCCGGGAAGTGAATTCCGGCTCAGCCTGCCGCTCTAAGTTAAAGACTTCAAAGCGGACCCTCGATTTCCGGTCACCAACCTCCAATTGCCTGTTCTTAAACAGACCCATTACAAAAGCATCAATTGCTTCTATCGGATAGAACGACACAATCAACTGGGCCGTATCCGCCAAAACAAAAATCCGATCCCCCTCGATTCTGAAACACGGAAAATAGAAATTCGAAAAGGTAAATAATTTAAATACTTTCTTTTCCTTACAATATCCTTTATCATGTAGCCAGGCAGTAAAAACCGGATTACCTTCATTCAATACCTTGTACAAACAACTTGACAATTCATACATATAATTACAAGGTAAAACGGTTCCTTCCACAATTTTAAGTACCAATTTCAAACGCATAATAATAATTTATATTTATGCCTTAAATATAATAAATAATTGCAGTAACAAACAACTATATCGAACAAAAATTATCAGAAAATGTATTCGAATCCTCATTTGTGACAGACATGTATAACCGGAATACCGGACTCTTTCACTACGATCTTCATGCTGTCGTAAATCAGAATCTGGTACTGATAACTCCATACGTTTTTTCATTAACTGCAAGGTTAGATTGAATGTCTGAAGACCACAAAGGATCATCCCCAAAACATGATAGAGTTGTAGACTTATACTTCCAGACTCTGCACATAGAAAACATATCGCACGCCCCCTCTTTTCCGGAGTGGAAATACATACCGTTCGCCCCAAAGGGCGGGAATATTCAATCCCGTACAAGTAAATTTCGGTTCCCTTACCGTTGCCAGTCTGTTCTTGCGTTATCCCCTAACATAAATCCAATTTTATGCCCCCCAATTATATCTTCTCTACAAGATAATTTCTTTCTGCCTTCATATCCTGAAATCTAGAAGACAAAACTACCCGGATACCCCGATTATCTGTATCGTCTACACACATAAATCTCCCGGTTATCGATTAACCACTGCTCTGTTTTTTCCAAATATACAAAGCAGTGTTTAATCGATAACCGGGGAAAAATCCCGGTCTAAAAGGCTCTGGGGTAGCGGATATTATAAATCGTTTTTATATATTTTGCCGTCTTTCATGATCAACAGCATATTCTTGCCAGGATCGGTCAGCACTTTTATATCTTCGAGTGCATTTCCATCCACCACAATCAGATCGGCCAGAGCCCCCTCTTCGATCACCCCCAGTTTACCGGGATAAGGATTACGGCGGCCGGACAGAGCCAACAGTTCGGCATTATCGTGAGTGATCATCTTCAGGATTTCAAAGTTGGAAAACCAGCGGGTCATCTTTTCGATATTCAGGTTTTGATTCCGTGCATTGGCCGGACTGAAAAGCAAGTCGGTACCCCATGCCAGCTTCACCCCGTATTTCTTCGCCAGCTGATAGGCCCGGTCGGTGCCTTGTACCACCAGTTCGTGTTTCGCCTGCTGTACAGGATTGGTATAATGATTATTTCCTTCTCCGATAAAGGGTTGCATCGACAACCACACGCCTTTCTCTGCAATCAGTTTCATCGTCGGTTCATCGATCAGTTGACCGTGTTCGATACTTTTCACCCCAGCCCGGATAGCCCGGCGGATCGCCTCCGGCACATAGACATGCACCATCACATAAGTACCCGCATCCTCGGCGGCCATTACCGCCGCATGCAGTTCATCTTCGAAATACTGCACATCTTCCAGCTGGTCATACAACGAAGAGACCCCTCCGCCTGCCATCAGCTTGATCTGACTCGCACCCAGACGCAGGTTATTCCGCGAAGCGACGATCACGGCATCCACCCCGTCGGCGATGATAGCAGCCCCGATTTTCTCGGTATGAGTCAGGCCGCAACAATCGAAAGGCTCAGGGATATCGTATACCATACGAAAATCGGCATGTCCGCCTGTTTCGGAAATAATCGCCCCACTAGGATAAATACGCGGTCCCGGCAGTGTTCCCTCATCGATCGCCCTTTTCAGTCCGAATACCGGTCCCCCCGCATCCCGGATCGTCGTAAAACCCCGCAAAAGAGTCTTCCCGGCTTCCTCTCCGGCTCTCAGCTGTGTATAAGAAGCATGAGCGGTCAACAAATCGACCATCGTATTAGCAGCCAGATAAGCATGCCAATGTGCATCGATCAATCCGGGCATCAGAAATTTTCCCCGCCCATCGATCACTTCTACTTCTGCTCCGGCAACAATCGGTTCGGCCGATACTTTCCGGATCGCATTGTCCTCGATCCATACATTTCCCGTGACGGTCTTTTCACTTTTCCCGTCGAAAATCACGACATTTTGAATCAGAATTCCCTTTCCCATAGTCAGTAACGGCAATAAAGCCCATAAAATAAATACGTACAACTTCAACATAATCCAATATACAAGTTTACAAATGAACGATCTCATCGAATTTATTGTACGTAATCATCCCAGAAAAGTTTATTTCCACCTACTCTCACCCAGTAACTACCACTTCGGGCCGATATCCCCCCACTCTCCACGACACCGGTGATCTTTTTCCGATGCGGGACCGATGTCCCGGAAACGAACATCCAGAACCAGATTATGTTTTCTGTCACCACCGGTCCGTCTTTCCCTTTTGCCAGCCGGAGCATAATTTCCGTAGCCCCTAATTTTCTTATTTCCTGCTCGACCCAGAGCAACAGGAAATACCTCCACCGGTACAGGAAAATTTGTTCCCAACCGTCCAATCAACCTAGTGTTGTCGACAATAATAAATACAAAAAATATCATTAACAAACTCAGATAAATTAAATAGAAACAAAAATAGAGCGGCCGGCTTTCAAAAAGCCTTTCAAGAGAAAATAATTGAAATCAACAAATTTATTTGGCGAATAATAAAAAATAAACTATTTTTGTCATCGCTATCAAGTACTGTTTCAAACAGTTCCTTGCAATAAAAAATGGACGTTTAAATAGTTAGATGTAAAAAGGGATAGGTCACAAAACCAAAATACTTTATTGACTGAATAAGAGTTACTTAATAATGTTAAAAAAGGAAATATTTGTTTATTTTGAGAAGAAAATAAACGTCGATTAAATTAGCCGGTAACGGACTTTTCGATAAATAAATTTCCTCAAAAAGTAACTTTTTCCATTTTTCTACATCATTAGTATTCAAGATCTTTGAATGTTTTGGACGTAAAAGATTCTTCCGGTGACGTCGCCGGGAATTGACCAGATATAAGAGAAACAGGCTGCATAAAAAGACAGGGTCCCGCGGAATTATCTTCTAATCAGGTGAAATCGATTCATACACTCTTTATGATATTTCACACGATAAATTCTACTTATGCATTTCTTACATACATACACACATACACACACACATGCGTAAAGCGGGACCCTTATTCCAATTAAATTCAGAGTTATAAAGTCTGTAAAGTTTATATAGTCATCGGATTCTTCGAACTTCATAAACTTTACAGACTTTATAAATTAACCTTCATCGTCCCGATAAATCGGATCACTGTAGGATATTTCCGGTAGGATCGATAGACAGATGTACTTCAGAATTTCCTTGTTCCAGATCGAAATAGTAATACGAATTGTTCGGCGTCTCATAAAAATGAATATCGTCGATGCGGTATTTTCCAAAATTCGAATGCCGGAAAGTTTCCATTACTACCGAAGGAACTTCGGCCTTGCTCACTTCCCAGGAAGTCGACAACCAATCGTTTCCCTGAAAAATCAATTCTTTAGCTTTTCCTCCATCCAGGATGTCCACTTCCAATTTACCTTTTTCATTATCCATTTCAATGATGGTAGCATCCGGATATTTTTGTTTGATCCAAATCTGGATATCCGAAGCGACAGGCATATAAGAACTCCGTTTCTCTTTAGACACTTCATTCACGGTTTTGATCAGATTGCCGTTACCGACATAATACAGGTCGGTATCCAATCCTTCTTTTTCGAGTTCGATGATATACACTGCTTCCATTCCAGCCCGTTCGATCTTGTCGATATCGTCTTTTTTCCAGGTACTGTAAACACTTTTCTCGAATTGTTCGCGGATGGCCTGTGGCAGGGAACTATACCTCAGATTACTTTCCGTCATCACCCATTTACCGGTTCCGTCGAACCAAGCCTCGTGTTCGATACCGTCTTCCCGGAATTCTGCGACATAATACCCCTGCTTTTGTTCCCACTCTACTTTATCGGACTGAGGATACTTGTTATTAAATGCCGCAACGATTTTCGCATCGGGACGATACTGGTTTTGTTGTTTACAACCGGCTATTGCAAAGCCACTGATGAATAACAAAATAAAAAGAATCAATCTGGTTTTCATATTTTTCATTTTTATGTGATCGTTTGTCTGCTGTATACGATAATCGCGGAAGGGATGTTCTAAGGAGTAATCAAACAATTCACCTTTGATTTTCGTAAGTAGTGGAGATTTCTGTAAATTTTAATCAATCACCCATTTTATGGAACATTTTGACGCAATCATTATCGGATTTGGAAAAGGGGGTAAACTACTGGCTGCTGATTTAGCTAACCGGGGACAGCAAGTAGCCATAATCGAACGTTCGGCTGCGATGTACGGAGGCTCCTGCATCAATATCGCCTGTATTCCGACCAAAGCATTGATCCATCAGGCCCAAATGATAAAGGAACTGAATCTGGCTTCTTTTGAAGAAAAGGCAGCAGCTTATCGGAAAGCTATCATAAAGAAAAACGAAATTACCACCGCTTTACGAAAATTAAATTTCGACCGGCTCAACGACCATCCGAATATAACGGTATATACAGGAGTCGCCTCATTCCGCTCATCCCGTAAAATAGAGGTAACCACCGAAACAGACCGTCTGGAGATCGAGGGGAAACGGATCTTTATCGATACCGGAGCTCTTCCGGTGATCCCGCCGATATCAGGTATCCGGGAAAGCCGACGGGTATATACCAGTACCTCACTCCTGGAACTGGACCTGCTACCGGAAACCCTGGTCATCATCGGAGGAGGATACATCGGGTTGGAATTCGCTTCTATGTTTGCGGCTTTCGGAAGTAAGGTAATCGTATTGGAAAACACAACGGAATTTTTATCCCGCGAAGACAGAACCATTGCCGAAGCTGTACGGAAAGTAATGGAAAACCAAGGAATAGAATTTCATTTCAGTATAGAAATGCAATCGATCCAGGATACCGACGAAGAGACCGTAGTGACCTATCGGGATACGACCGATAAAACCGAACACAGCCTCTTTGCCAACGCTGTTCTGGTAGCGACAGGCCGTCAGCCCAACACCGAAAGCCTCGATCCGGGAGTGGCCGGAATACATTTAAACGAACATGGAGCGATCATCGTAAACGAATATCTGCAAACAACCGCATCGGATATCTGGGCGTTGGGAGATGTCAGCGGAGGGAAACAATTCACCTATATTTCCCAGGACGATTACAGGATTATCCGGGATCAACTGTTCGGTAAAGGCAGCCGGACCATTGTCGACCGGGAACCTGTCGTATATACGGTATTTATCGATCCACCTCTATCCCGCATCGGTTTGACAGAACAAGAAGCCATCGCCAAAGGATACGAAGTGATGACCAAAACCATTCCGGTCGAGGCCATCCCCCGAGCGCGGGTATCAGGTAATACCAACGGGGTATTGAAATCTGTCGTAAATGCCAAAAACGGAAAAATTCTGGGATGTACCCTGTTTTGTATCGATTCGGGCGAAGTGATCAACAATGTGGCCCTGGTCATGAAAGCCGGACTAGACTATTCGTCGCTCCGGGATCAGATCTATACGCATCCTTCTATGAGTGAGGCCTTGAACGATCTTTTCAGCTTTTAACCCGCAAAGGGGCTTTGGTAGTATCGTTTATAATGTGCAAATTTGTCCTTTACAAATAAGCTGAACGAATTATGAACTATCTCGCCCACATTTTCCTTTCGGGTAATGACCGTTGTATTCAGATCGGTAATTTTATCGGGGATGGGGTCAAAGGGGACGGGTATAAACAATATCCCCGGAAATTCCAGCAAGGAATTTTGTTACACCGCGAAATCGATGCTTTCTCGGACCGGCATCCGTTGGTCCGGGAAGCCGTAGGGATAGGCCGGGAAACTTTCGGGCGTTATTCGGCTGTAGTGAACGACATCTTGTTCGATTATTTCCTGGCCAGCCGGTTTCAGGACTATGCCGGTCTTCCCCTCAAACGGTTCAGCCGGAGGTTTTATACCGCCTTAGCCTGGAACTACCGCCACCTGCCGGAACGTTTTCAGGGGTTCATATGGCATTTCATCCTGACTGACCGATTGTGCCGTTATGCCTCCCTAACGGGAATCCAGCAATCCCTGGAAATCATGACCCGCTACCGGGGATTGCAGATCGATCCTGCCCAAACGCCGCTATTTATGCAGGAGCACGGAGAACGATTACAAAAAATATTCCGGGAGTTTTTCCCGGAATTACACGAAAGATGCAAACAATCGATTTATCTAAAGTCGTAATCCCCCAAATTAATTACCTGCAAACTTTGCCGGATACAAATACCAATCTTTATCCTCTTTTCCTCGGTAAGCAGCCCGACTCTTGCATTTCGGATAAACGGTATCGATATGAATTCTTTCGGCCTGATAATTGAATTTCATCATATCCTTATTCATTCCCGCATCCAGATGGAAAGCAAACGGAGCTTTTTATGGTACTTTTTATTAGGCTTATCCCCAATTTACCTTCTAAGTAAAACCAATATCAACTGGTTTGAATATCTGAATCTTTCTTGTGTGACAGAATAAATAAAAACCGCTAATCTGTCTGCAAAGTTTTTCAGATAGATTAGCGGTTTACAAATTGGGTTAGCGAATTCTTTCAGAATTTTGACCGGCGAATCTGCGGCTCTGATCCATTCGTACCGATCATTCTAATTTTGTCGATTCCTTTTACGCCTATCCATTCTTGAAAGGAACACCGGTCCCATTGGGGACCAGCTCCTTCTTTTCTCTAAAAGAGATTATCTGGAGTGATTAAATCCTCTGGGCTTTTGTGGTTCTCTCTTATTCCACAAAATAGCGCTATTAGTCGGTTCCTGCAATTGATTCAACTGGGCAATATTGGTTTTAATATCTTTCACCAATAGATCGGCCAGGTCTTTACCGGTTCCCTGCCGTACAACGACACGCATGATCACGACATCTTCCATATTCTTCGGCATGGTATAAGCCGGTACCTGCCATCCCTGGGCATGCAAAGCATCCGAAAGGTCATATAACGTCCATTTCCGGGAAGAATCATTTTTCAGTTTCCAGATAAACAACGGATTAGGCATATCGTCACTGAAAAATTCAAAGATCTCCATCTCTTTTAACTGTTGTTTCAGATAGAGACATACATCGATACAATTCTGCTGGATCTGCCGGTAACCTTCCATACCTAAACGCAGGAACTGGTAGTATTGTGCCAATACCTGATTGCCCGGACGGGAGAAGTTAATAGAAATACTCGGAATGTTGGCTCCCAGATAGTTCACGGCAAAGTTCATCTCTTCGGGCAGATATTGTTTATCTTTCCAAACCACCCAACCGACACCCGGATATACCAATCCGAACTTATGGCCGGAAACACTGATAGATAACACCCATTTCAAACGGAAATCCCAAACGGTATCCGGATCGATAAACGGATGGATAAAACCACCGGTAGCAGCATCCACATGAATACATATTTCCCATCCTTTTTCTGCGTTCAGTTTATCCAGGGCATCGTTGATCTCTTTTACATTATCATTCAATCCGGTGATCGTAACCCCCTGAATCGGAACGACACAAATGGTATTTTCATCACACATACCGACCACATCCTGCGGATCCATGGTAATTTTTTCCATCGTCACGGGAACCATTCTCATTTCAACGTCCCAATAGATGGCAAATTTTTCCCAAACGACCTGCATACAGGTGGAAATGATAAAATTAGGTTTATTGGTAGGCAAACCTTTGGCACGACGACGTTTTTGCCAGCGTTTCAGGGCAGCAATACCTCCCAGCATACAAGCTTCGGATGAACCGACGGTACTGGTACCGGTGCAATAGGGAGGTTCGGGTGAATGCCACAATTTAGCGATAATGTTCACACAACGTCTTTCTATCTCGGCAGTTTGCGGATACTCGGTTTTATCGATCATGTTTTTGTCCATATTTTCGGTCATCACCCGGCGGGCATAGTCGTCCATCCAAGTGGTAACGAAAGTGGCCAGATTCAATCGGGCATTTCCATCCATCATCGCTTCATCGTGTACCAACTGATAAGCCACCTCTCCCGGCATAGAGGTTTTAGGCATTTCAAACTTAGGAGCTACACGGGCTTCTTCAGGTGTTCCGAAAATTGGAGTGTTTGGATTTTCTGTTTTCATAATAATAAAGTTAAATTATTGTAACGTAATAATAATGAGCTTTTTGCATTCACTCGTCAATAACTACGCCCACCGTCGTTTTTTAGTTTCGACTTCTCACAATATTTAACTTTATACTTTTTACTTTCTACCTTTTACCTCTTTTTTGTAACCTTCTTTTCCCTATTCAGTATACATACACAGAGAACGCACCTCGAGCCCCCTCAACGGTGGAATTATGGACGAAATTAAACACGACCGTGCTGAAGCACATTCCACCCGGACCTGAGATGCGTTTTCTCATCAATCTATAACAAGATGGAAGAGAATTTTTTATACTATATAGAACATAGTATCCGAATCCATTGGGAAGAACCGGCCTTAACCGACTACCAGGGCCAAACCCATACCTTCGGAGATGTAGCCCACCATATTGCCCGTTTGCACCTGTTATTCGAAGAAAGCGGAATCCGCCGGGGAGATAAAATCGCTCTTTGCAGCCGGAATCAGACCAACTGGGGAATCGCTTTTCTGGCAATCCTTTCGTATGGAGCAGTAGCAGTACCTATTTTACACGAATTCAAAGCCGACAATATCCGCCATATCGTCAACCATTCGGAAGCCCGGATTCTATTTGCCGGTACTCCCATCTGGGAAGAACTGCAAAAAGAAGAAATGCCGAAACCGGAAACCGTCATCAAGATGGAGGACTATTCTCTTTTCTATAATACCAATCCGGCACTGGCAAAAGCTCACGGACATTGGGAAGAGTTATTCAGGCAAAAATACCCCGCCGCCCTGCGTCCGGAAGATATCCATTACGAGCCGGATCAACCTGACCAGCTGGCCATGATCAATTATACTTCCGGTACAACCAGCGCTTCGAAAGGAGTGATGTTGTCTTACCGCAGTATGTGGTCGAACCTGAAGTATGCCCTGGACAAAATGGGCTACAATCCGGGCGAACGGCTGGTCTCCATACTGACCATGGCTCATATGTACGGTCTGGCCTTCGAACTGATCTATCCCTTTGCCAGTGGTACACACGTTTATTTTATCTCCAAAACTCCGGCCCCGAAAATCATTAACGAAATATTTTCGGCTGTCCGTCCCAACCTGATCGTTGCCGTACCCTTGATTATCGAGAAAATCATCAAACACCGGGTACTGCCACAACTGGAAAAATTTCATATCAAGCTATTCCTGAAAATCCCCTATCTGAACCGCAGATTAAGGCTGTCGATCCGGGATAAAATCGTCAATGCTTTCGGGGGACGTTTCAAACTGATCGCTATCGGAGGCGCAGCATTAAATTTCGAAGTAGAGAAATTCCTTTCTTCCGTACAATTTCCTTACACCGTCGGTTACGGTATGACCGAATGCGGTCCGGCCATTTCTTATGACGACTGGCACACCTTCAAAGCCGGTTCGTGCGGTAAAGCTGTCGACCGGATGGAAATTGCCATCAACTCCTCCGACCCCGAAAATATCGTCGGAGAAATATTAGTGCGGGGAGCGAATGTCATGGACGGCTATTATAAAAACCACGAAGCCACTTCGTCCGCTATCGACGAAGACGGCTGGTTGCATACCGGCGACCTGGGAATTATCGACAGTGAGGGTTATCTCTTTATCAAAGGCAGAAGTAAGAACATGATCCTGGGTCCCAGCGGACAAAATATTTATCCCGAAGAAATCGAGGACCGGCTGAATGCCCTACCCTATGTTTCCGAATCGCTGGTCATTGAAAAGGACGGTAAATTAATCGCCCTCGTCTATCCGGATTATGAAGTAGTGAAAAAAGAAAAGATCAGCCCTGAGCAGCTTAAAACTAAAATGGACGAAAACCGTAAACTCCTCAACCATATGCTGCCGATGTACAGCCAGGTTGCCCGTTTAAAAATCCAGGAAACCGAATTCGAGAAAACGCCAAAACGAAGTATAAAACGTTATCTGTATCAATAAAATAGAAAAATACGGACTCATTTTTTTCTTCCAACGTTTCCGGTTTAATACCTAAACTTCTATCTTTGCTCAAATAAACCCATGATTATGGAAGAAAATTTTATAAAATATATTGAACAGAGCATTAAAGATCATTGGGATCTGCCTGCCTTGACCGACTTTAAGGGAGCTACCAGTTCTTACAAAGATGTAGCCCGTAAAATCGAGAAATTACACCTTCTTTTCGAACATTGCGGAATCCGTAAAGGGGATAAGATCGCTCTTTGCAGCCGGAATACCAGCAGTTGGGGTATCGCTTTTCTGGCCACACTTTCTTACGGAGCTGTAGCTGTACCCATACTCAACGAGTTTAAACCCGATAATGTCCATCACATCGTGAACCATTCGGAAGCCCGTTTGCTCTTTGCCGGAGATGTGGTCTGGGAAAATCTCGACGAATCGGCTATGCCCGACCTCGACGGCGTACTCCGGATCGAAGATTACTCGCTCCGCACCTCGAATAGTAAGCAACTGACCGAAGCCAGAGCCAGATTAAACGAACTGTTCGGAAAAAAATTCCCCGATCGTTTCCGTGCCGAAGATGTTCATTACGAATACGATACGCCCGACCAGCTGGCCGTGATCAATTATACCTCGGGCACCACCAGTTCTTCCAAAGGAGTGATGCTGCCTTACCGTAGCTTGTGGACCAACCTGCAATTTGCCATCGATACCTACGGGATCAATCCGGGTGAACAAATCGTATGTATGCTCCCGATGGCTCATATGTACGGCCTGGCTTTTGAATTTATTTACCAATTTGTCAACGGGACCCACATCCATTTTTTATCCCGTACCCCGTCACCGAAAATCATAGCAGATGCTTTCGCCACGGTAAAGCCCGATCTGATCATTACGGTTCCCCTGGTTATTGAAAAGATCATCAAGAAGAAAGTTTTCCCGACCATCGAGAAACCGCATATGAAATTACTGATGAACATACCGATCATCAACGATAAAATCAGGGAAAGCATCCGGCAAAAGGTCATCGACGCCTTCGGAGGAAAATTCAAAGAATTAATCATCGGAGGAGCAGCCCTGAACAAGGAAGTAGAGATCTTTCTCCGCTCGATTCGTTTTCCTTACACGGTGGGATACGGCATGACCGAATGTGGTCCTCTGCTCACTTACGACAACTGGAAAACTTTCCGTCAGAGCTCCTGCGGCAAGGCAGTGCCTCGTGTCGAACTTCGGATCGACTCCGGCGATCCCCAACATATCGTAGGGGAAATCCTGGCTAAAGGGATTTGTGTGATGACCGGTTACTACAAAAATCCGGAAGCTACGGCTG
>ERZ780144.1019-NODE-1019-length-33316-cov-9.974956_pt1 | contig 33316 bp, 36 predicted proteins | sample MGYA00511380_ERZ780144 | MGnify/ENA primary metagenome ERZ780144 (study PRJEB29588, sample SAMEA1965858) | human gut metagenome | biome: human gut; feature: human-associated habitat; material: faeces | place: Denmark | collected 2008/2010 ... | reverse complement strand
GCATTTTCGCTGCTTTCCATGCTGGCATCCCGACTCCCGTCAGTATGGGGGATGCGATGCTCATTCTGTGAGTGAAGGCGCATGATCGAAACCTGTAAGAGATTGTTCTGAATACCGCAGGTTTCTGCGGCAGGATCGCACGGCTGTTTTCCGTGCGCAGAAAGGAAACACGAGACAATGCCTTCACTGACGACTTACAAGCTCCTCAAACAGGAACATGATGCCCGGCGGGGTGAGTTCAAGACCGTGCACGGCACGGTGCAGACACCCGCTTTCCAGAACGTTGCTACGGCAGGCGCCATCAAGGGTGGCCTGTCGGCACAGGATCTGAAGGACATCGGCGCACAGGTGATGCTGTGCAACACCTACCATCTGCACCTGCGCCCCGGTGATAAGCTGGTGGCCGACATGGGCGGCCTGCACAAGTTCACCCGCTGGAACGGCCCCATCCTGACCGACAGCGGCGGCTTTCAGGTGTTCAGCCTGGCAAAGCTGCGCAAGATTACCGAAGAAGGTGTGACCTTTGCCTCCCATCTGGACGGCCACCGCATCTTCATGGGCCCGGAAGAGAGCATGCAGATCCAGGCAAACCTGGGTTCCACCATTGCCATGGCCTTTGACGAGTGCGTGGAGAACCCGGCTCAGCACGATTATTCCAAGGCCAGCTGTGAGCGAACCACCCGCTGGCTGAAGCGCTGCAAGGCCGAGATGGCCCGCCTGAAGCATGAGGGCATTTCGGTCAACCCGGATCAGCTGCTGTTCGGCATCAATCAGGGCTGCACCTTTGCAGACCTGCGTGTGGAACACATGAAGCAGATCGCAGATCTGGACCTGGACGGTTATGCCATCGGCGGTCTGGCTGTGGGAGAACCCACCGAGGTGATGTACGAGATGATCAGCCAGGTGGAGCCCTATATGCCCAAGGACAAGATCCGCTACCTGATGGGCGTGGGCACCCCCGGCAACATCATTGAAGCTGTCTCCCGCGGTGTGGACTTGTTCGACTGCGTGATGCCAAGCCGCAATGCCCGTCATGGCCATCTGAACACTTGGGGCGGCATCATCAACATCAAGAACGCCAAGTATGAGCGCGACGAACGCCCCATTGACCCCGCCTGCGGCTGCCCGGCCTGCCGCAACTACTCGCGTGCCTATATCCGTCATCTGTTCAAGGCGGAGGAGATTTTGGGCATGCGTCTGGCCGTCATGCACAACCTGTGGTTCTACAACCATCTGATGGAGCGCATCCGCGACGAACTGGACGCAGGCACCTTCACGGCCTTCCACGACAGGTACGTTAAGCTGCTGGACACCAGAATTTGAGAATAAGCCTTGCAACCAGTCGAACAAGAAGGTATAATAAACTTATCTGAATTTTGAGAGGAGATTTTGCCAAATGCAATTTCTGACTACCACGTCCGAGGGCTACATCAGCCTGTTCTTTACGCTGGCACTGATGCTGGTCCTGCTGTACTTCATGATCTACCGTCCGCAGAAGAAGCAGGAGAAGAAGGACGCCGCCATGCGCAACAGCCTGGAGATCGGCGATCAGGTCACCACCATCGGCGGTGTGATCGGCCGCGTTGTTGCCATCAAGGATGATACCTTCGTGCTGGAAACCGGCGCAGACCGTGTGAAGATCCGCTTTACCAAGACTGCCATCGGCTCTGTCGAGAAGCTGAACATGGACAAGGCTGAAAACAAGACGGACAAGAAGTAATTTTTTCGATCACCGCATATCCGACGCGTCTCTCTGCATAGTGTATGGCAGGGAGGCGCGTTTTTATGTTGGAAAAAACTCATACCCCGGCGGCTCTGCTGCTGGGAGCGCTGGCCGGAGTGTTGGCTGCGACGCTCTGCATCTTGGGGTCTGCGGCCTGGATGGCAAAGCAGGGCTGCTCGGCGTCCATGGCGTGGCCGCTGGCCACGGTGTCGGTTTGCGTCGGGGGCTTCTGCGGCAGTGCACTGGCGGCGTTCTGGAAAAAAGAACAGGGTCTTTTGACGGGCTTGCTGTTGGGCGGACTGTTTGCGGCAGCGCTGAGCGGTCTGCTGCTGATGTCCGGCGGCCTGTTTGACACCCCGGCTTTGCTCCGGATGGCAGCGGTGCTTCTCTGCAGCTGTGCCGGGGGTGTTCTGGGCCGGGCTCTCGGAGAGAAAAAACGTCGGATCTGAAGGAGGATGCAGGATGTGGGTCTATCCGTCTGATGAAGTCCGGACATCGCCTGAGACTACGGCGCTTCTGCCGCAGCTCCCGGCAGAGTCCGGTACCCCGAAGCAACCGGTTCCGGAGCCCCTGAACGCCGGAGAAGCAATGCCGGATGGCGTCGCACAGCAACCGGAACGGCTGCACCGCCGCATGCGGCATGCCAGCCGGGATTGCTGCCTGCTGGCGGCGGCCTTTTTGCTGGGCACAGCGGCAGCGGGCAGCCTGCAGGCGGTCTGCGATGCCTCGCAACAGGAGATGCTGAGCTATTTTCTGCAATGCTGGTGCGGGCTCTTTTCGGTTTCTGCGCCAACGTCTGCAGCAGGGCTGTTCTGCGCCGAGTATGCGGCCCTTGCTGCTGCGGCAACGCTGCTGCTTTTGCTGGGCCTGTCCGCTGTGGGGCCGGTGTGCATCTTTTTGTTTACGATGCTGTACGGCCTTGGCAACGGCCTTTTATCCGCGCAGCTGCTGGCGGGGGCAGACGGGAAAAGCATCCTCGCTTTGTTGCTGCTGGGCATTCCGGCCGCCTGTGCCGCCGGCTGCCTGTGCATGTTCGGTGCAGCAGCACTGCAGGTGAGCGGGCGCATCCGGGCCTACTCCTTCCGGAAAACGGCCGGACAAGCCTGTTCCGGGGCGCGGGAACTGATGGGGCAGTATCTGCTGGTGATCGTGGTATTTTTGCCGCTGTGCGGCGCAGCGACAGGGCTCGCCTATCTGGGCGGAAAAATCCTTTAACGTCAGCTTTTCTTGCGATGCCGCCCCGGGTATGCTACAATAAGGAAAATGGATGAGAAACGCAGGAGTCTTTTTATGAAAGAGCCGAAACTGAAAACTGTTTATGTCTGCTCCAACTGTGGGGAGACAAGCCCCCGCTGGATGGGCCGCTGCCCGAGCTGCGGGAGCTGGAATACCATGAATGAAGATGTAGTGGCCGAAGCTCCGAAAGCGGGCACCGCTGCGGCACGGCAGGCGGCTGCTGCCCGTCCGGAGGGCGTGACCAGCCTGACGGCCCGGCGTCTGTCCGAGATCAGCACCACAGAAGAGAAAAGCCGCATTCTGACCGGCATTTCAGAGCTGGACCGCGTGCTGGGCGGCGGCATCGTGCTGGGCGGCGTTGTGTTGCTGAGCGGCGAGCCGGGCGTGGGCAAATCCACCATGCTGCTGCAACTGTGCGGTGCCATTTCCAATCAGCATAGCGTTCTGTATATCACGGGCGAAGAATCGGTCCGGCAGGTTAAGCTGCGTGCAGCCCGCCTGAAGGTCCCGCAGGACAATATTTTTCTGGCCGCCGAAAACGATGTGGACGAGATCTGTGGCCTGATTGAAAAGGAAAAACCGGACCTTGTGGTCATCGACTCCATCCAGACCATGCGCTGTATGGACATCTCGTCGTCGTCCGGTACAGTCAGCCAGGTCAAGGAGAGCGCGGCGCGTCTGCTGGCTGTTGCCAAGAAACAGGAAATCCCCATGTTCATCGTGGGTCATGTGAACAAGGACGGTGCCATTGCCGGCCCCAAAGTCATGGAGCATATCGTGGACACCGTGCTTTACTTTGAGGGCGACAAGATGCTGCCATACCGCATCCTGCGGGCGGCAAAGAACCGCTATGGCTCCACGAATGAGCTTGGCATGTTCGATATGACCGGTACCGGTCTGGCCGAGATTGAAAACCCATCGCAGATGCTGCTGGAAGGCCGTCCACTGGGCGTTTCCGGAAACTGCGTGGCCTGTACCATGGAGGGCAGCCGACCCATTCTGAGCGAGATCCAGGCCCTTGCCACCAAGACGAATTTCCCGGCCCCACGGCGTGCCTGCAGCGGCTACGACTATAACCGCATGAATCTGCTCATCGCCGTGTTGGAAAAGCGTGCAGGCTATTTCTTCGGCAATCTGGACGTGTATGTCAACATTGTGGGCGGCATTGCCCTGCGGGACACGGCCTGTGATCTTTCGGTGTGTCTGAGTATGGTGTCCTCGCTGCTGGACCGCCCGGTCAGCGACAAGCTGATCGCCATTGGCGAGGTCGGCCTGGGTGGGGAAGTGCGCAGTGTGCCCAACTTGGAACAGCGTCTGCATGAGGCAGAACGCATTGGGTTTGAACGCGCCGTGGTGCCCAAGCACAGCCTGAACCACCTGAACCCGGCGGATTATCCGGGCATGAAGCTGATTGGTGCCGCGTATATTTCCGATGCCATCAACGCACTGAAAACAGATCGTTTGTAAGAGGATGCCATGTCGATTTATCTGGACGAAAAGAACCCCGGCAAACACAAGCCCTTTGAGGATGCTTCGCCGGATATTGTGGAATATGTACGCTATCTGGAAGTGATCGCCGGCAAAAGCGCCAATACGGCGTTCAGCTATTTTTGTGACCTGCGCGGGTTCAGCCGCTTTATGAAGCGCCGACGCGGCCTTGTTCCGGCAGACAGCGAGATGCAGGACATCGACCCCAAAGGATTGGACACGGCATTCTGGGCCAGCGTGACCAAAGAGGATATCTACGAATACCTGTATTTCCTCAACCGGGAATGCGGCAACAAAAAGTCCTCGACTGCCCGGCGGCTGGCTAGTCTCCACGGCTTTTATGATTATCTGGTCAATCAGGTCAACCGGCTGGATTCCGACCCGACCGCTGCGATCAAACCTCCCAAACAGGACAAAGTCCTGCCCAAATACCTGACTGCAGAACAGTCTATGGATCTGCTGGAAAGCACCCAGACCCAGAGCGATTTCCCGGAGCGGGATTACTGCATGGTGGTCCTGTTCCTGAACTGCGGCATGCGTCTGTCGGAGCTTGTGGGCATGGACTTGGATGACATTGATCTGGAACAGCGGCAGATCCGGCTGTTCGGCAAGGGCCGCAAAGAGCGCATGGTGTATCTGAACGATGCCTGCGTGGAAGCGCTGCAGCTTTACCTGAACAAGCGCAATGTGATGGAAGGTCTTTCGCCAAAAGAACGTGCCGTGTTCGTGACCCGGCGACGCAAGGAGCGCATTTCCAACCGGCGGGTGGAGCAGCTGGTGACCGGAGCCATGAAAGCAGCCGGACTGAAAGGTTTTTCCACCCACAAGCTGCGCCATACGGCTGCAACGCTGATGTACCAGACCGGCAATGTGGACATCCTGACCCTGAAGCAGCTGCTGGGCCACAGCAGTGTTGGCACAACGCAAATCTATACCCATCTGCAGGAATTCCAGGTGCGTGCCGCCATCGAGGAAAACCCGCTGGGCAAGGCATCCCGCAAAAAGCCCGGCAAAGCAGACTTGGATACAACAGAAGCTGAAACAGGGGAGAGCAGGGAAGAATCGCTTGGCAGCACTGCCGAAGCCGCAGAAAACAGCGCAACTGCGGAAGATTCTTCTGCACCCATGGCAGCCTTTGATGGCTCTGCAAAAGAGGGTTTCGGACTGGACACCGAGACGCTCGCAGCAAATTCGGACGCAGATACGGAAAAGTAATTGGAATATGGTTTGTCAGGCACCTTATGATCTCAGAATCAAAAGGTGCTTTTTTGTTTGCCCTGTGAATAAATTAACGAAATTTACAGAGTGCAACAGGAATCCACCGCGGCACCTGTTGGTTTTCCAGCCGGCAGAGATTCTATAAAGGCACGTTTGTAAAACGGCTGCAGCTGGGCATTGTCGGCGTAATCAAACTTTATATTCTGTGCAGAGCGAAATCAGTGCTTTAAAAGATACCCACGAAAATGCCAACCGGAATGCAGCCAACGATTTGGTTCGACACAACCAAATGGTCGTGCACAGAAAAATAAAAAGATTGGAACGACCTGATACTAATATAAATAATGACCTGCAAACAACGAGTGCCGGAAAAAAAGATTGTAAAGACTGTGCAGTCCGAAGAATCAAATTATAATGATAAAAACAAAGTATAAAATTATAAAAAACAGATAAATTGAAGCAAAACCCGCAAAACGCGGTTTGGGCGGTCGGAACGCCGGCGGGACGCCAAAAGAGCCAAAATCTGGAAAAGAGGGCTTTTTTGCTTCCCTTTGTTTCACATAACGTGCATTATACGAAAATACATATCCTAAAAATCAGGACCTTCCCTTCACGCAGGTTTCTGCGATCCGGAGGCCCTGATGACTTGGGTTGCGGCATTTTAATTTTTGGCACAGGAAACGTCTCTTCCCCGTTTTGAGAATCATTGGTTTGCATCCGGTAGCGGCGTGGTGCCAAAATATGCACAGATGGCCTCGTAGTAAATACGCGCAGTTCGTTTGCAGCCCTGTTCGCTGCCAAAGCGTTCCACATCATCCGCATTGGTCACAAAGCATTGTTCCGCCAGCACGACCGGACAGTTTACATCTTCCAGCAGTGTGAAGCTCCGTTCTGCACGCACTTCGGTATGGGTGCTCTCCACCAGCTGCTTCTGATCATTTTCCAGATAATAAATGTAACGGATGCCGCCGCGCCCACGCAGGCGTGCTCCGGCGTTCTGCATCCCCTCTGCCAATTTCTGAGCAAAGTAATAACTCTCCGCATGCCATGTGCGCCCCGGTACAGATGGATAGCACTCAAAGCCGGCTGCACTGGAACCGTTTGCGGCGGAGTTTCCGTGAATGGAAAGCAGCAACTGTGGGGCCTGCGCATTGGCGGCGGCTGCCCGCTCGGCAGGCGTGGCGGTCTGGTCAAAGGCATCCCGCGTCCGGAGCGGAATGTAATTCGGGTCCTGCTCCAGCCATGCAAGCAGCACGGAGGCCGTGGCGGCCGTCATGTCTTTTTCTTCCACCACTCCCCTTGCGCCTGGGTCGTTGCCGCCATGCCCGGCATCAATGGCTACACGATACGGCGGGTCGCCCACCTGCGGCCGAAACGCCTCTCCGGATGCAGAGACACTTCCCTGCTCTTGTGAAGAAACCCGCAATGCTTCTCGCCAGAGAAACGCCGAAAAAACAAATGCAAGCACACAGAAACAGAGTGTGAGGGCCGTGCGGAGAAAAGAACTCTCCTTCCGTTTCGCTCTTCGCTTCTTTTTCTGGTGTGTGGGTTTATAACGTCCTGCCATGATAGATAACTTCCTGTCCAGATTGAAAACTTCTCTTTACAATACGAGTATACTCGGCTTTTTTCTGCAGTGCAAGCAAAAAGCCTGCCCATAAGCAGTGGGCAGGCTTTGAAATGACCCCTTATTTCAGCTCCACGACGGTCACGCCGCTTTCGCCTTCGCCGTAACGGCCCAGACGGAAGCTCTTGACCATGCGGTTGCCGCGCAGGTGCTTGTGGATGGCGGTGCGCAGTGCACCGGTGCCATTGCCGTGGATCAGATAGACTACGGTCTGGCCGTTCAGAATGGCGCGGTCGATGAAGGAATCCACCTCTGGCAAGGCCTCGTCCACGGTCAATCCCAGCAGATTGCACTCCATTTTGGCGCTGCGGTGCACCCGCTCCACGCGGCCATTCGGACGGTTTGCGTCGCCGGTCAGGCGGGAATACCGCTGTTGTGCCTTGGTCTGCGGTTTCGGGTCCTTGACCAGCTTTTCCGGCTGTTTGAGCCCCTTGAGTGGAACCTTGGTCTTGATGATGCCGGCCCGTACCAGAACATCCCCGTTCTTGTCCGGCAGCGAAAGCACCGTGGCCAGCTGGTTGAGCTCTGCAATGCAGACCTCCTGCCCCACCTTGACCTCTTTCAGCGGCACAAATTCCTTGACCGGATTGTGCACCACCTCGGTGCCCATAAACAGCTTTTCGGATTCCTTTTTGGCAATCTCACGGGCACGCTGGGCTTTCTGCTGGGTGCTCAGGCGCTCGTCCTTCTGCAGCTGACGCAGTTCGTCGGTCAGCGCATAGGCCTGGCTTTCCACCTGCTGGGCCAGCGCACGGGCTTTGGCGCGGGCCGCTTCCAGCTCGTTTTCGCCCTGCTGGATCAGTTCATCCCGCTTTTTCTGGGCAGCCTCCAGCTGGTGGGATGCCTCGTTCTTCAGCTCTTCCACCTCGTGCTGGCTTTCCTTCAGCTGCAATTTCAGATCATCCAGCTGACCCAGAACGGCATCCAGCCGCTTATCCTCGGCCGACAGATGCTGCTGCGCTGCCTCAATGACCCGCTCCGGGATGCCAAGTTTCTCACTGATGAGGAATGCGTTGGACTTGCCCGGCACGCCGACGCTCAGCTTATAGGTCGGGCGCAGCGTTTCCAGATCGAATTCGCAGCTGGCGTTCACGACGCCCTTGGTCTCCAGTGCGAACACCTTGAGCTCTGCATAGTGGGTGGTGGCCATCAGCAGCACGCCGCGGCGGCGCAGTTCTTCAATGATGGCCACAGCCAGCGCGGCACCCTCGGCAGGGTCGGTACCGGCGCCCAGCTCGTCCAGCAGCACAAGGGTGTGCGGCATGGCCAGCTCCAGAATGCCGGTGATCTTTTTCATATGGCCGGAGAAGGTGGAAAGGCTCTGTTCGATGCTCTGCTCATCGCCGATGTCCACGAGAAACTCATCGAACACGCAGACCTCGCTGCGCTCGTCGGCCGGGATCAGGAAACCACACTGTGCCATCGCGCACAGCAGACCGGCCGTTTTCAGGGTGACGGTCTTACCGCCGGTGTTCGGGCCGGTGATGATGAGCGAATCATATTCTTTGCCCAGTGCAATGTCCACCGGCACGCACTTCTGTGGGTCGATCAATGGGTGGCGTGCCCGGATCAGCGAGAAGGAATTGTCGGTGCGCACTGCAGGTTTGAATGCCTTGAGCTCCAGCGCCAGACGCGCCTTTGCCAGCAGGACATCAATGTCCAGCATGGCCTGATAGCTGTACTGGAACTGCGGCTCAATGGCTGCCACCTGTGCGGTAAAGGCTACCAGAATGCGCTCGATCTCCTGCGCTTCCTGGGCACGATACTGCAGGATGCGGGCATTGGCTTCCACGACAGCCTGCGGTTCCACAAACACCGTTGCACCGGTAGAGGAAACGTCATGGATGATGCCGCTCACTTCGCCGCGGTATTCGCTCTTGACCGGGACAACGTAGCGGCCGTTGCGCATGGAGACCACACTCTCCTGCAGATATTTTGAGGTGTCCATGTTGCGCACCATGCTTTCCAGACGGTCGCGAATGCTGTTTTCGGTCGCACGGATCTTCTTGCGCAGGTCGTTCAGGGTGCGGGAGGCCGTGTCGGCCATCGCATCCGGGGCAAGGATCGCACTGGAGATCTGCTGTTCCAGGCCCGGCTCCGGGGACAACGCATAGAACAGATCATCGGTCGGGAGCATATCGTGCTCCGAAGAACCGTACCAGTTGGTCAGGTTCTGGAAGTTGCGCAAAGCACCGGCCACCATCAGCAGCTCGCCCATGGAAAGCACGCCGCCCTTGACCGCACGGGCGGCCAGCGCACTGACGCCCTCCACTCCGCCGAAACGGGGTGAACCGTTCTTAATTAGCAGCGTATTGATGGCATCCGTCTGCTCCAGCGCATAGCGCACCTCGTCCGGGTCACACTGCGGCTCAAGTGCCAGGAGCTTCGCCTTTGCTTCCTTACATACACAGCCCTCCGCAGCACGGGCGATGATCTTATCCAGTTCTAATGTTTTTAAGTAGCTTGTTTCCATAATATCCTTTTGCTCAGGGCAGCACCGTTTTTAAAAAGTCGTAGCTCTTCAGCGGCTTGTCCAGATGCGTTAGCGCATACTGCTCCGCTACGGCTGCCAGCTTTTCCAGACTGCCCACAGAAATCTTGAACGAAAATATTTTTTTGTCCTCCACAAGGCAGATGTGCCGCAGTGCAAACAGTGCATTGCGATCCAGATTGCAGCGTTTCCCAGCCTTGGCCGCACAATCAGCACAGAGCAGATAGCCCTCCTGCACATCCAGATAAAAGGCATTGCCTGCATCGTAGGTGCCGCAGTCGCGGCAGCACACCAACTGCGGCAGAAAGCCACACTCGCTCATGGTGCGAAGCTCAAAAACGGCCTTGATGGCCCGCAGGTCCGCCTTGTGCTCACTGATCATGTACAGGCAGTTCAGCAGCAGACGCAGTTCCCGCTCAGCTTCCTGTCCGGTGGGGGTCAACGCAGCAGCCATTTCGGCCAGATACATGGCCAGACTCATCCCCTCGATGGAGGAAGAAATGCCGTGAAAGACATTCTTGACGGCCGCTTCGCGCACAGTATACATGTTGCGCCCCGGCACCAGCGTGAATTCCGAATAGCAAAACAGCCCGCACGCGCTGAACAATTTGCTTTTCAGCCGCAGGCTGCTCTGTGCCGAAGCCGAGATCACCCCCAGCCCCGGGGTCAGGATCGTGAGGATCCGGTCCGATTCTTTATAGCGGGTCTCTTTCAACACCAGACCCGGTGTTACAAAGGTCTCCATAATCCGTGTCTCCTGCCGGATGCTCGTCCGGCATCTGTGTCTGTTTGTACTCCAGATAACGGAGAATGTTCCCCGTGCAGGCAAAGGCCTGCCAGCTTGTTTGCACGTCCATTGGCCGGGTCTCCTTTCCGGGCAGCGCCACTGCCGTCAGTGTTCTCTGGCGGCGGTGGCGTTATCCGAGGAAAACCCGCCCTGCATTGGAAAGGCTCAGCGGTTGCCGTTGTTCTGCTTGAAACCGAAATTGTTCAGCAGGAACTCGTTATCCCGCCAGTCCGACTTCACCTTGACCCAGCACTGCAGGTTCACACGGCAGCCCAGAAACTCTTCGCAGTCGGCACGGGCCGCACTGGCGATCTTTTTCAGCATGGCGCCGCCCTTGCCGATGACCATGCCCTTGTGGCTTTCCCGCTCACAGTAAATGTTCACATCAATGTCGATGAGATCGGTGCCGGGGCGCTCTTTGAAGCGCTCCACGACCACCGCGATGCCGTGCGGGATCTCGTCGCGCATGAACAGCAGGGCCTTTTCACGGATGACCTCTGCCACCAGTTCCTTCTCCGGCATATCGGTGTAGGCATCATCATCAAAGTAATGGGGGCCTTCTACGGCGTAGCGGCTCAAGGCATCGAACAGCGTTTCACAGCCGTCCTCATTGCGGACGCTGACCGTGTAGATGTCATCGAATACACCCAGCGCCTTCAGCTCTTCTTTGCGGGCTTCCAGGTCAGCGGCATCCTTGACAAGGTCTGTCTTATTGATGACGGCAATGGCCGGGCCGCCGCTGCTGCGCAGCATGTCCACCAGAACCATCTCGGATTCATTCAGGGCACCATAGGGCTCAAACAGCATCATGGAAACATCCACGTCGGCAATGGAATCGCTGGCGGTTTTGTCCATGCGCTTGCCCAGCTTGTTGCGGGCTTTGTGCACGCCGGGGGTATCCAGCAGCACATACTGCAGCGGGCCGCGGGTGATCACACCGGTAATGCGGGTACGGGTGGTCTGCGGCTTGGAGGTGACAATGGCCACCTTTTCGCCAACCAGCAGGTTGGTCAGGCTGGATTTGCCCACATTGGGGCGGCCGATGACCGCCACAAAAACCGACGACGTATCGTAATGGCCCTGAACGGGCGTCGTGTTACTCAAAATCAAACTCCTGTCTTGCTGTGTGCAGAAATGCACGTTGGATCAAAGGCAAATCATTCGGTGTAGCTCACCGTGCGGGGCAGGCCCAGCTGCAGCAGCACGGCCTCTTCTTTTTCCCGCATCCGCATAGCTTCCAGGCCGCCGTTCTCATGGTCGTAGCCCAGCAGATGCAGCATGGAATGTACGGTCAGAAATGCCACTTCCCGCTGCAGCGGATGGCCGTAGAGGGTCGCCTGCTCCTGGGCGCGCTCCATGCTGATGACGATATCGCCCAGCATTTTGCAGCCGTTGTTTTCGTCCACATCATATTTGCCATCCACACCCAGCGGGAAGCTCAAAACGTCGGTGGGCATGGGCTTGTTGCGGTACTGGTTGTTCAGCTCTGCAATGGCCGCGTTGTCCACAAAGGTCACGCTGATCTCAGCCGGAGCCTCAAAGTGCTCGAACTCCAGCACAGCGTTGCAGGCGCGGCGGATCAGGATGCGGAGGCCGGACGGAACCTTGACGGCCTTCTGGGAATTGGTGATCAGAACTTTATTGGACATAGAATCAGTCCTCTCCTTTCTGGTTTGGTTGTTTTTCGGGATGTGCAGCCCTGTCGTATGCCTTGATGATCTCCTGCACAAGGCGGTGGCGCACAACGTCTTTTTCGGTAAAATAGCACTGGGCAATGCCCTTGACCTGCTTCAGCACATGCAGCGCATCCACAAGGCCGCTGCGGGTGCGTTCCGGCAGGTCGATCTGGGTCACATCGCCGGTCACAACGACCTTGGAACCCACGCCCATGCGGGTCAGGAACATTTTCATCTGCTCCGGCGTGGTGTTCTGCGCCTCATCCAGAATGATGAAGGAGTCGTCCAGCGTACGGCCGCGCATATAGGCCAGCGGGGCCACCTCAATGATCTGTTTTTCCACCAGACGCTCATATGTTTCAGCACCCAGCATATCAAACAGACCGTCATACAGCGGGCGCAGATACGGGTCCACCTTCTGCTGCAGATCACCGGGCAGAAAACCCAGTTTCTCCCCTGCTTCTACCGCCGGGCGGGTCAGCACGATGCGGGACACCTCCTTGGCCTTGAAGGCCTTTACGGCCATAGCTACGGCGAGGTAGGTCTTACCGGTGCCCGCCGGGCCGACACCAAAGGTGATGGCATTGTTCCGGATGGCATTCAGGTATTCCTTCTGGCCCAGCGTCTTGGGCCGGATGGGCCGCCCTTTGACCGTAACCGTTACAAAATCCTCGGTCAGTTCCCGCACCCGTTTCTCAGCGCCGTCATGGGCCAGGCTGATGCAGTAGCGCACAGTCTGATCTTCCAGCGGGGTATGGTTCTCGATCAGAAGAAGCATGCCTTCCACCGCGCGGCTGGCCGCCGCTACGTTGGCCGGTTCGCCGGAGAGCCGGAGCTGTGTGCCCCGGCAGACGGCCGTAACGGAGAACTCGTTTTCCAGCAGCCGGATGTTCCGGTCGCAGTTGCCAAAGACCGCCGCGGCGATCTCTACACTATCCAGTTCAATGTTCTTTTCTGCCATGTGCTCCTCCTGATGTGCCTGCTTCGATAGCTATATTGTACCACCAAAATCCTTAGAAGAAAACTATGAAAATTGCACAAAATATTTTTCCGACTTCCATCGTTTTTACATATTGGTGGAATGGTCTTGACAAACTATATCGTCACACGATATAATGTGCTCACGATATATCGGAACGCGATATAAAAACTTTCGATCGAAACGGAGAGGTATCGAAACGATGGAAGCCATGGCCCTGACCGAGTCCACCTATTACATTCTGCTTGCTCTTTATCATCCGCAGCATGGCTACGGTATTATGCAGCAGACCGAGCAGCTTTCCGGCGGGCGGGTACGTCTTGCCGCCGGGACGTTGTATGGAGCGTTGAACTCCCTGTGCGAAAAAGGATGGATCCGACAGCTGCCGATGGAAAGCGGGAGCCGTAAAAAAGAATATCAGCTGACCGCGGAAGGACTTGCAGTCCTGAAGCACGAGCTTGCCCGGCTGCAGCAGCTGGTTGCAAACGGCGAAAGCATCCTGAAGGAGGAATGACCATGAACACGCGCAAAACCATCCATAAAGTCTATCTGGCATGGGATTTCAAGAAGGAAGAACTCTGGCTCAACGAAATGGCGGCGGAAGGCTGGGCTTTGGAGCATGCAGCGTTTTGCTCGTACACCTTCGTGCGCTGTGAGCCGGGCGAATACATCATCCGCATGGAGATGAATGCAGACCGGGACTATCGCAGCTTTGTGGAAGAAACCGGTGCAGAATATGTCGGCGGCTGTGTGAACTGGATCTATTTCCGCCGCAAAGCCGAGCTCGGGTCGTTTGACCTGTTTTCGGACATAGATTCCCGCATTGCGCATCTTGCACGCATCGGTAAATCGCTCTGGCTGATCTGCCTTGCCAATCTGATCATCGGTGTTGTCAATATCACAGACGGGCAGACGTTTTCCATTGTAAATCTGCTGTGCAGCGTTCTGCTGGCCTATGGTCTGGGCCGCATCCATGGGATGAAAGCATCCCTTGAAGAAGAGCGTGCCCTATACGAATAAACCTTGTCAAGCCTTTTTGTGCCACAACCGCATAGAAAAACAAAATGTATCTTTGGGTAAAACAGCAATAGCAAACATTTCTCCTGCGTGATACAATAGCAAGCGTTGCGTGCCCTGCCGCCGCAGCAAAAAGATTGAAGGAGAAATGAACGATGGAACAATGCTATCTGATGCCCGGACAGGAACGCTGCGAACGATTCAAGGACGCAAACGGTGTTCCGCGTGTTCACTACTCCTACCGTTCCCTGCACGGTGCCTTTTTTGACTGCGAGAGCCGCAGTCTGGAGGAAGCCCAGCATCTGTGTGAGGACTGGCTGGTCGGCCAGGACCGCTGCTACCGCAACTGATCCCATAAAAAAGCAAGCGCCTCTGTTTCATGGATGGTCACTCCATCCGGAGCAGAGGCGCTTTTTGTTGTTAGTTCCACAGCTGTGCGCAGACAAGTTCCAGCACACTGCCCGCAATACAGCGGGATTTATCCGAGATCAGGAAACAGTTGGAAAGCTCTTCCCGGCGGGGGTCTACATCAGCCACCTTGAACCCCGGAGTGACCGGGTAACCGCTGCGCAGCAGACCGCGCAGGATGCCGCCGATCTGTGTGGTGACCGGGATGGATTTGCCTTCCGACGTCCGGATCTGTGCGATGATCTCCCCTGCTTCCACCAGGTCACCGATCTTTCGCACATCCTGAAAGATGCCTTCCGTCTGCGCATGGATGACCCGCTCCTTGCCATAACCGCCGATGACACCCGGAATGCCAGTGTTCGGGATGGCAGCGCCCTCCCGGATGATACGGCCCAGCCGATGGCCGCGCTTCGTTTCGACCACGACATCCACATCCTGTCCGGCTGTAAATCCGGGGCCAAGGGCGATGGTCAGCGGTGCCATATCACGGGTGGTGCCAAGGTTCTTCTTGGCCAGAATGGCATCCACCAAGACATCCGGCTTTGCTTGTGCCACGCAGCTGCCTGCCGGGTCGATGAGGACGGGCACCGCATTCTGTGCCCAGACGGTCGGAGCCTGTTCCAGTGAGTCGATACGGACAGCCCGCAGGCCCTCTACCGTTGTTTCACCCTCGTACACAGCTTCGCAGAGCGACACCTGCCGCCGGATAGCCGCCGGGTGAGCGGTTTCCAGCACAAGCACCCGCAGCCCGGCAGACCACAGGCGATGGATGGTGCCGGTAGCAAGGTCGCCGCCGCCGCGCACCAGAATCAAGGCATCCTGTTTCATTCGATGGATCCTCCTTCCGGAATGATTTCCAGCAGAAGCTCCATGGAACCACCGCAGGCCGCAACCGCGGCATCTTCGTTTTTGCCGTCAGCCGAAAATGTGACCGTCTGCACCGATGCTGTATGCCCGGCCAGCATTTCAGCGGCGGCCTGCCGAGTACGGTATTCCATGATGCCGCCGCCCACACTGCCCACACTCGTGCCATCGGGCAGGAGCAGCATTTTGGAGCCGACCTCCCGCGGGGTGGAGCCGTGCCGTGCAATGATCGTCGCCAGCACTGCAGGCTGGCCGTTCTGTGCGGCCTGCTCCATCGCCGCCAGAAGCGCCGGAGCAAAGCCCTCGGTCTGAGGGCGGGCGTTTTTCACTTCCACGATCTGCGCCAGAATGGACAGCGCGATCTCTTCGGCTGTTTTGGCCCCGATGGCAAGTCCGATGGGGGCCTGCACAGCTTCCACCCGTGCAGCATCCGCCCCGGCTTCCAGCAGCTGTCGCCGTACCAGTGCGGCCCGGCCCCGGCTGCCCATCATGCCAACGTAAGCCGCCGGTTTCTGCAAGATCTGCTCCAGGCAGGCCACATCAAAGGCATGGGCGCGGGTCACGACCACAAAGTAGGTCTCTGCCCCGCCGGGCACCTGCTCCAGTGCCTGCGCAAACGGTAAGCAGAGGACCGTGTCCGCTCCGGCATCCCGCAGGTCCTGCGCATATTCCGTGCGGTCCTCCATAGCAAGCACCGGCAGGCCCAGCAGTTTTGCCAGCCGTACCACCGATACCGCTACATGGCCGCCGCCGCAGACAACGATCTGCGGCACCGCACCGAATCGTTCCACAAACACCCGCGTGCCGTCCAGTTCCAGAAACCCGGTGGCTGTGCATTCCTGCAAACGGGAAAGGCTGCGCTGCAATACGCCGCTGCTGTGGGTCTGCCACACCGGGCGCCCGCCGCGCAGCAGCATCCGGCTGCCGGCCTCCGGTCCATCCAGAACCGCCGCAAGGGTACCGTCTCCGGTGACCTGCCCTTTCTGCAGGGCATCAACCAATGCGCTCATAAAATATTCTCCTGTTCGTCATTGCTCCACCTGCGACACCGCGTCGTAAGCCGCCGGGTCCAGCAGGCTGTTCCAGTGTTCCCAATCCTCCGGCGTCATGCGCCAGGCAAGGCCGCACCCGGCGGAGATCTCCCGTGGGAGCGGGATCAGCCGCCCGGGGATCTGTGCCGTGGCGCAGTGCTTCTCCCAGGCCATGGCTTCCACCGTTGTGCGGAAGGAGAGCACGATATAGGTCTTTTTTGTGCGCATTTACAGCTCCTGTGCCAGCTCCCGCACGGCCTGTGCAGCGTGCAGAGCTTCTTCCATGGTATTGCTGTGTGAAAAGCTGAACCGTACCACGCCCTGTTCCACCGTGCCAAGCGCCTTGTGCATCAGCGGGGCGCAATGTGCTCCAGCCCGCACACAGATGCCGTAGTCCTCCCACAAGATATCGGCCACCCGGGCAGAGTCCTCGTCTCCGATATTCAGGGAGACGATGGGCGCACGCAGAGCGGTCTCAATGTCGCCGTATACAGTCACGCCCGGCATACCGCATACTTCTTCGTAAAAACAGCGAGCCAGTGCAGCTTCGCGGGCGGCCAGCGTTTCCACGCCCTGTGTCAGAAGCCATTGTACTCCGGCGCAAAGCCCGGCAAGGCCGTGCACGTTCAGGGTGCCGGCTTCCAGTGCGGTGGGCATCTGGGCGGGATGCTGCTCGTCATAGCTGTGCACGCCGCTGCCGCCCACTACAAGGGGCGCGATCTGCACACCCGGACGCACATACAGCCCGCCGGTACCCTGCGGCCCCAGTAAAGCCTTGTGCCCGGTGAAGCACAGCACATCCACACCCAGCGCCTGTACGTCGATGGACTGGGCTCCGGCCGTCTGCGCGGCATCCACGATCAGCAGCAAGCCGTGCCGGTGTGCAAAGGCCGCAGCCTTTGCAAGATCGGTGCCGTTGCCGGTCACATTGGACGCTCCGGTCACGACCAGCGCTCTGGTGTTTGGGCGCACAAGCTCTTCCCATTTTTCATATTGCAGGCGGCCTTTGGCGTCTACCCCGGCAAAGCTGAGCTGGACCCCCTGTGTCCGCAGCCGGTACAGCGGCCGCAGGACCGAATTATGCTCACACACGGTGGTGATGACATGATCCCCCGGCCCCAGCAGCCCGCACAGGGCGGTGTTCAACGCGCCGGTGGCGTTGGCCGTAAAGGCAATGCAGGCAGGGTCCGGCGCGTGGAAAAGCTCTGCCAGCGCTTCCCGTGCGGCATACACCAGCCGGGAAGCATGCAGGGTCGGCTCATGGGCACCGCGGCCGGGGTTGCCTGCGGTGTGCAGGGCGTCCAGAATGGCGGCGTCCACTTCCTGCGGTTTGTACAGCGTGGTGGCAGCATTGTCCAGATAGATCACGGCTTGACCACGTTCCCGGCATGGGTCAGCTTTTCCACGATGGCATACATGTTCGTCACGCTGCCTACGGCCAGCTTCTCGGTCAGACCGTAATAGTTCAGGCAGGTGCCGCAGGTCATGATCTCCACACCTTCCGATTCCAGCGTCTTGAGGTCCTCCAGCATAGGAGAGCCCTCACAGGTCAGGGATGCACCGCCGTTATAGAACAGAACCGTCTTGGGCAGCTTGTCCTGCTGCGTCAGGGCAAACACGAACGCCTTGAGCAGGGTCTTGCCCAGCTCCTCGGCCCCGGCACCCATGGTGTTTGCGCCAATGGCCACCACGGTATCCGTGCGGGCGTCCGGCATGCAGACGGCCGGGGTCTCTTCAGCCGCCGGGGCCTCCCCGATGGTGAACAGCACTCGGTATTCCCCTTCGGCCAGCTTTTCGGCGCTGTACTGATAACCCTTTTGCTGGGCCATCTTGGTCAGGTTCTGCACGGCGATCTCGTTGTCCACCAGAATTTCCACCTGACCGGCACCCTTCAGCTCCGAAATAGCGCGCTTGGCCTTGACGACCGGCAGCGGGCAGGCGTCTCCTCTTGCATCAACATGAGTCATAATCGTTTCTCCTTTCAGTAGATCAGTATGTTACTGTGATCTCGGTTTCGGTTCGGGGAACGATCTCGCCCACGATCTTCGCGGGCAGGCCAGCGGATTGCAGTTCCTTCTCCAGCGCGCTGGCCTCCGCCGGGTCCACTGCCAGCAGCAGACCGCCGGATGTCTGAGGGTCGAACAAGACTTCTTCCATGGCAAACGGAACGCCCTCAAACCGGACAAAAGGCCCGGTATGATTGCGGTTGCGCTGCCCGGCGGCGGTGTACAGGAAGTCATCTGCCGCCTTTTCAGCGCCCGGCAGCACCGGCACGGCGCGGGCGTTGATCTTGCAGGAAAGTTTCCCGCCCATCATCTCGTGCAGATGCCCCAGAAAACTGAAGCCGGTCACATCGGTGGCCGCGTGCACAGTATACCGGCGGCTGATCTCCGCAGCGGTCTTGTTCAGGGTTGTCATGGAATGAATGGCGGCTGCCATGTGTTCCGGGGCCGCCTCGCCCACACGGTTTGCGGTGCACAGCAGCCCCACACCCAGCGCTTTGGTCAGCAGCAGCTTGTCTCCCGGCTGGCCGGCATCGTTTGCGTACAGGTGATGCGGGTCCACAAGGCCGGTCACCGACAGGCCGTATTTGACGCCGGTGTCTGCAATGGAATGACCTCCGGCCAGAATGCCCCCTGCTTCGGCTACCTTTTCGGCTCCGCCGCGCAGGATCTCGCCCAAAACGTTCAGGTCCATATTTTCCGGGAAACACACCAGATTGAGGGCAGTTTTCACCTCGCCACCCATGGCATACACGTCGCTCAGGGCGTTGGCCGCTGCGATCTGCCCGAAGGTATAGGGGTCATCCACCATGGGTGGGAAAAAGTCCACCGTCTGCACCAGGGCCAGATCTTCTGTAACGCGGTAGACGGCGGCATCATCCCGGCTGTCATACCCCACCAGCAGATTCGGGTCCTTTTCGCCGCGGGGCAGCTTTTCCAGAATGCGGCTCAGTACACCGGCACCCAGCTTTGCCGTGCAGCCGCCCCCGGTACAGAATACGATTTTTTCATCCTTGCTCATGCACGTTCTCCCTCTTCAAATCGTGTCAGAACGCCGTTCACACGATAACGTTCCTGCAGAACACAGAGCGTCTGCTTCCCGAGCAGTTGGCGCTGCGGCGTATCTGCCTGATTGAGCACCGCATAAAAGGCCCTGCTGCCCACCCGTTTCCGGCTGCCCTGCTCACTTGCCAGCAGTTGAGCCAGAAGTTCCGGGGTCAGGCAGGCCTCCGGCGGAACGTCCAGCAGCATGCAGGCTTGTTCCAACCGGAAGCAGCATTCTTTCAAAGGGTGGCCCAGTGCGGAAAGCCCGGCCACCGCCAGTACGATGTCGCTTTGCGGCAGCAGAACAGGTTCCTGCTCCGCCGGGGCTTTGCACGGGAAATGCTTTGCACCGTCGGCTTCCAGAAACACGGCGTCTGCCTGTGCCATCCAGCGGGCAAGGTCTGCTTCCGGCGGTGCGGTCAACTTACCGTTGGGAGCCGGAGAGCCCACCACGGCATAAGAGCCGCGGGCCCAGAGTTCCTGTATTTCGGCGTCAGTCTTTGCCCAGAGCCCGTTTTCCGGGCGCAGGATGTGGGTGGTAGTGGACACCAGCACCCGCCAACCTTTCTGCGCGCAATGGCTGGCCATGGCATACAGCAGCGTTGTTTTTCCGCCGCCGCCCACCAGTGAGACCACATGGCTTTTTTCCGCCAGAAACGGAAACTGCTGTTCCCCGATCATTTGTGGTTTTCAGCGGCGGCCATGGCAATCTGCTCCGGAGTAATGGGCAGCTCATAGAAACGGGTGCCGATTGCGTTGTAAATGGCGTCTGAAATGGCCGGCAGCGGCGTGTTGATGACCACTTCACCGATGGATTTTGCACCAAACGGGCCGTTTGGTTCATAGCTGTTCTCAAACTCCACGTTGATTTTTCCGATGTCGATGCGGGTGGGGATCTTGTACTGGAACAGCGAGTTCTCTTCCGGGCAGCCCTTCCGGTCATAGGTGACATTCTCGGTCAGCGTCATACCGATGCCCTGCAGGATGCCGCCCTCTGCCTGCACTCGGGTCAGGTTGGGGTTGATGGGGGTACCGCAGTCCACGCAGGTATCAAATTCCAGCACCTTCACCTCGCCGGTCTCGGTATCCACTTCCACCTCGGCAGCACCCACCATAAAGGGCGGCGGCGACAGGGGCGAGGTGTGGGTCTCGGTGGCTTCCAGCGGGACCATATGGCCGAACTGAGACGCATAGGCGATCTCGGACAAGGTCTTTTTCGTTTCCGGGGCGGCGCTTTCAAACACTTCTTTGCCGTCAAACTCCACAGCATCTGCCGGGCAGCCCAGCAGCTCGGCACCCAGCTTGCAGATCTGTTCCCGCAGCTTCATGGCACACTTCTCAGTGGCCTTGCCGGTAACGTAGGTGGTACTGGATGCATAGGAACCGGAGTCATAGGGAGAGGTATCGGTGTCGGCACCAAATACCGCAATGTTGTCCAGCGGGCAGTCCAGCACTTCGGCGGCGATCTGCGCCAGCGTGGTGTCACAGCCGGTGCCCATATCCGCTGCACCGATGATCAGCGAGTAGAATCCATCATCGTTCAGCTTGAGGGTCGCACTGCCCACGTCCATGCCGGAAATACCGGAGCCCTGCATGGCCATGCCCATGCCGACGGCGCGCACCTTGCCGTTGCCCAGATCACGGGCCGGGTATTTGTGCTCCCAGTCGATCATCTCCCGCACCTTGACAAGACAGCGGTCCAGCGCACAGCTGGTGTTCACGGCACCGTAGTAGGCAGGCATCACATCGCCCTCCTGCACAGTGTTCTTCAGGCGCAGGGCAAAGGGGTCCATGTTCAGCTTGTGGGCCAGCTCGTTCACGGCAGATTCCACAGCAAACAGGCCCTGAGTCGCACCGTAGCCGCGGTAGGCACCGGCAGACATGTGGTTGGTATACACCACATCGCTGACAAAGCGGAACGCTTCGGCCTTGCCGTACAGCGGGATGGACTTGTGGCCGGACAGACCCACCGTGGTGGGGCCGTGCTCGCCGTAGGCACCGGTGTTGGACAGCGTGTACAGGTCGATGCCCTTCACGATGCCATCCTTCGTGGCACCCAACCGGACATGCATCTCCATTTCGTGGCGCGGAGAAGAGGCCGTCTGGCTTTCCACCCGGCTGAAAATGATCTTGGAGGGCTTTTTGGTTTTCCAGGTCACAAAGGCGGGGTATACCTCGCTGACCGCTGTCTGCTTGGCACCAAAGCCGCCGCCGATGCGGGGCTTGGAAACACGCACCATGGATTTGGGGATATGCAGGGCATTGGCAATGTTGCGCCGCGCATGGAACACGATCTGGGTGGAGCTGAGCACGTTCAGCCGCCCATAAGTGTCAATGGAACAATAGGTGCGGAAGGTTTCCATCATGGCCTGCTGGCATGCCTTGGTGTGGTAAACATGGTCGATCACCACATCGCACCCCGCCAGCACTGCGTCGATGTCTCCGGAGCCGCACTCATCGTGGGCACACAGGTTGCGCTTGTTGTCGGCTCCCACCGGGCACAGGGCCTCCCAGTTGTCCTCCGGGTGCACCAGAACCGGGTTGTCCTTGGCGGTGTGGAAATCCATCACCGGCTCCAGTACCTGGTACTCCACCTTGATGAGCTTGAGGGCCTTGTCCACGCACTTTTCGTCCTTACCGGCCACAATGGCCACCACATCACCCACAAAACGGACGTGGCGGTCGATGACCAGTCGGTCACGGGGGCTTGCCTCCGGGAAGGTCTGGCCTGCCTGGGTGTAGCGGGGCGCATCCTGCGGCACATCCTCCCAGGTGAAGATGGCCTCAATGCCGGGCACCTTCTTGGCCACGGTCGTGTTGATCGTCCGGACCATGGCGTTTGCATGAGGCGAGCGCAGCAGCTTGACGATCAGGCAGTCCTGCGGGATCACATCATCCATATAGACCGGCTGGCCGGTGACCAGCTGCATGGCGTCCTTTTTGCGGAACGGTTTGTTGACCGTGTTCATTCAGCAGCCGCCTCCTTCTGTTTTTTCCAGTCCAGAAAATTCAGGATGCCGCGCAGCTGGCCTTCATAGCCGGAGCAGCGGCAGAGATTGCCGGAAAGATATTCTTTGATTTCTTCGGCAGACGGGTATGGATTTTCCCGGAACAGCGCCAGAGCATTCATGATAAAGCCCGGGTTGCAGAAGCCGCACTGCTCTGCGCCCTGATCGGCGATGAAGGCACCGAATTCGGCAGCTTCTTCCTGCAGGCCCTCCAGCGTGGTCACCTTGTGACCGTCGGCGCGGGCGGCCAGCACAGAACAGGACAGCACCGGCTTGTCATCCAGAAAGACCGTGCACAAGCCGCAGTTGGAAGTTTCGCAGCCGCGTTTGACGCTCAGGCATCCATGTCTGCGCACAAAGTCGATGAGCAGCGTATCGGGAGCCACATCGTCCGAGACGCGCACTCCGTTCAGCATCAGATTGATCTGCATTTAGGTTTCCTCCTGTCCGGCGCGGTTTTCCAGTTCTTCGGCTGCACGCCGCACCAGCACACCAGTCAGGTGGCGGCGGTATTCGGCGCTGCCGCGCATGTTGGAACCGGTGACCACTTGTTGTTGGATGGTTTCGGCCAGCTGCTGCGCCGGAGCTGCCGGTTCTTCATACAGCACAGCCTTGAGCGGGCGGGCACCCACCGCAAACCGGTAGCTGCCATCCTGCAGCCGGGCAGCGGCACAGGTGAGCACCGGAATGTCGGTCTGGCTGTTGCGCACCGACTGGTAGCAGTAATCGGCCGCTTCTTTCCGGACCAGCAGACGCACCACGATGTCCCGGTCGTAGGGACGCTCGGCATACTCCCGCAGCGGCACGGTGCCGCCCTTATACAGCTCCACCGAGCAGTCCATGGCCAGGAACAGGGTCAGCACATCCGAAAAGCCAAACCGGCTGTAGATGCTGCCGCCGACGGTGGCCAGGTTGCGCAGCTGCACGCCCACGATGTGGCGCAGCGCCTCCCGGACGGCCCCGTGGGTAAAGGCTTCCAGTCCGGGGTGGGTCTCCAGCTGGCGCAGGGTGACCATCGCCCCAATGGAAAAGCCCGCATCCGTTTCCTCGATTGTGTCCAGCCCCAGGCCGGACAGGTCGATGGCTGTGCCGACATTGATGGTCTCCATCTTGAGCCAGATCATGCCGCCCAGGATGCGGTTGGCCTTTTTCTGGTTGAGCTGCCAGGCTTCTTCCAGACTTTCGGCCCGTTTGTATTCTCGGATCGTCATCATGTGCAGGTCCCTCTCTTTTTATCCTTGCTGTTTCTATTTTAACACAGACACAGATTGCGTTTCAATCGGCAATTGCGCTATAATGGAAAAAATCCCATCGGAAAGCGCAGGTCTTTTTTATGCAAATGCATGCTTCTACGGGGTGTGTGCTCATGGCCTCTGGTCTGAGTACTCGCTTTGGCTCCAACAAGCTTCTGGCGCAGTTTGACGGTCAGCCCCTGCTGTGCCGGGCCTTTGCAGCCACCGACACGCCGCAGCTGTCGGCACGCATCGTGGTGACCCGCTCGGCGCAGGTGCAGGCGCTGTGCAAAGCACAGGGGGTGCCGGTGCTCCTGCATGCATTGCCCGGCCGGAACGATACCGTGCGGCTGGGACTTTCGGCGCTGCTGGCACAGCATCCGGAACTGACCGGGTGCATGTTTCTGCCCGGTGACCAGCCCCTGCTGCGCCGGGCTACGGTGGACCAGCTGCTGACGGCCTTTGCACAGACGCAAAAAGAAACAGAACGGGTGATCTTCCGTCTGGGTGCCCCGGCCGGAAACGGCCCGGACCCCCTTGTGGGAAGCCCCGTTCTGTTCAGCAACGGCTTTTTCCCGGAGCTGCTCACCCTGCCGGAGGGCAAGGGCGGCAGCGTCCTGCTGCACAAGTACCCGACGCTGGTGCATACCGCCTGTATCGCACAGCCGGAAGAGCTGGCCGACACCGATACGCCCGCCGCACTGGCGCAGCTGGAAGCGCTTGTCCGGGAAAAGGGATAAGATTTACTCTGCCTGATCGTTCTTGGGCAGCAGGACGTTCAGCAGGATGGCTACGAAGGCAGCCGGAACAATACCGGACTCACCGCAGATCAGCTGGAATGCATGGGGCGTATTGGCCAGGATGCCGCTGTTGGCACCCATGCCGTAGCCTACGCCCAGCGCCACCGACACGATGGTCAGCTGGCGCGGGGTCATCTTTTCCTTGGTGATCAGCTGGATGCCGCTGACCACGATGGAAGAGAACATCATCACGGCTGCGCCGCCCAGAACGGCCTGCGGCATGATGGAGATCAGGGCGCCCAGCTTGGGGATCAGGCCGCACAGGATCAGGAACACGGCACCGGAGGCCAGGGCCATGCGGTTGACCACCTTGGTCATGGCCACCAGACCCACATTCTGGCTGAAAGAGGTATTGGGCAGCACGCCGAACAGTGCCGCAAAGGTGGAGCCGAGGCCGTCGCAGATGACACCGCCGGACAGCTCCTTGTCGGTGGGTTCGCGGTTCATGCCGCCCTCCATCACACCGGAGATGTCGCCCACCGTTTCCACGGCGGTGACAATGAACATGATCAGCACCGGCAGGATGGCACGCATATCAAACACGATCTTGACCGGGACCAGCTTGGGGATGGCAAACCAGGAAGCCTGTGCCACCTTGTCCCAGTTGAGCACCCAGGCCTTGGTGTACTCCACGCCGTCGGCGGTGACACCGGTTGTGGGCAGCACAAAGCCCATGACAAAGGCTGCCACATAACCGGCCAGAATGCCGATGAGGATGGCGGAAGAGCTGAGGAAGCCGGTGGTCCAGTGCTTGAAGATCAGGATGACCACCAGCACAAACAGAGCCAGCAGCAGGTTTTCCATGGAGCCGAAGTCCTTGGCCTTGTTGCCGCCGCCAAAGGAGTTGATGCCCACCGAGATCAGCGACAGACCGATGGAAAGCACCACGGTACCCGTGACCACCGGGGGGAAGAACTTCCGCAGAGGCTTCAGGAAAAAGCCCAGCACGCTCTCAAAAATGCCGCCGATGATGGAGGCACCCATGATGGCACCGTAGGCCAGCACACCGCCGCCCATGGTACCTACCACACTGTTGAACACCCCGATAAAACCGGAGCTGGTACCCATGATGATGGGCACGCCGCCGCCCACGGGTCCGACGGTGAACAGCTGCACCAGGGTGACCACACCTGCCACGAACATGGCACTCTGCAGCAGGGTGACCTGCAGGTCTGCAAACTCACCACCTGCAATGCCGCAGGCACTGGTGATGATCAGCAGCGGGGTCAGGTTGCCCACGAACATAGCGCAGACGTGCTGCAGACCCAGGGGGATGGCCTGCTTCAGCGACATTTTACCGTCAAACTGATACGCAGCTTCTTCCAGCTTAACTTCCTTCAAACGTTCCACTCTCCTCAATCGTTGAATGTTTTTGATGTTTTCATTGCTTTGCAAAAAGCGGATTCATTATAGCAAAAATGAAAAATGTTGTAAATTAAGTATGACTTTTCCGTGAACGGCTACAACATTGCCCGATGGTCGTTTCCGGGTCAGAGACAGCAAAAAAGCAGCGGTTTTCCGCGCACGCTTCCACCCGGAATGGACTGGTTTCGCGCAGAATCCCCTGCTTTTTTCTAGAGTTTTTTCAGTTTTTGTGCGATACAGAGATTTTACAATTTCTTTGTCCGCACATCAGGCTTCCTCGCCCACATAGGTGAACCGTCGCTGGGTCTTGCCGTCGCGGGTAACCATCTCGTTCCACATGGAGACGGGCCGCACCCACAGACTGTGCTCCCCGTACAGCTGCCGGTAGACCACATATTCCTCCTCGGTCTCGCTGTGGCGGGCCACACCCAGCACCTCATATTCTTTGCCTTTGAAATGCCGGTAACGCCCCGGCCGGATCTCTTCGCTCATCGTTTTTCTCCTTTTACCGACTGGCTAAGCCGTAATCCCGCAGGCAGTGCCGGATGCCCTGCTGTGTGGTATCAAAGCGGATGCCGGCCTTTTCCAACTTTTTGCCGTCCATGACCAGATTGCGCGGCCAGTCGGCGGCTTCAATCTGCACCGCAATGTCCAGCTCCTGCGCGAACTGCTGTGCCGTGTGCACCATATTTTCCGTATTGGAGCTGCCAAAGTTGTACACGCCGCCGGGCAGGCTCAGTGCCGGAGCAAGGTTTGCGATCACCTGTCGGACATAGGTCACGCCCCGGCAGTCGTTGGCCGAAAAGGTCACCGACGTCCCATGCAGGGCGGCGCGCAAAAGGTTCAGCGGCAGGTTGCCCCGGATGGGCAGCCCGTAGCCCGGCAGGTCATACATCCAGCTGGCCCGCAGCAGCACAGCGTCCGGGCAGAGTTCCAGCACGCGCTGTTCCATTTCCAGTTTGCAGCGGCCATATACATTGGTCGGCTGCAGGGGCAATGTCTCCGGCAGCGGCCCGGGCTGCGTGATTCCGGCATAGACCTGATCTGAACTGAACGCCAGCAGCTTTGCGCCGGATGCGCAGGCAGCTTTTGCCACCCAGACCGGCAGCTCCACGTTGGCACGATGGGCTTCCTCCGGGTGCTGTGCGCAATAGCCGGTGTCCGACAGAGCCGCCGCGTGCACAATGGCCGCAGGCTGTAGTTTCTGAATGGTCTCGGTCACTTCTGCCTCCCCGGCTGCTGCCAGAAAGCCGCGGGGCAGGCTGCAAAGCTCTGCATCCCCCAGCCCCTGCTGCAGGATGCGTGCGCCCAGAAAGCCGCTGCCGCCTGTGATGAGAACGCGTTTCATCGGCACTATCTCCCTCCCTGGTTTGCTGTCAGTATAGCACATTTTGTGTGATAAGAAAAGCAACTGTGCCCCAACGCGAAAGCTTCAGAGCGCAGCTGCATTTTTTCAGAGGAAGAATTCCAGCACAAAGACCACAGCGCAGCAGGCCACAGCCACCTGGAACAGGCTTGCACCGCACCAGGCCGCTGCAATGCCGATCACCAGCGCCACAGCACCGGCTACCGGGCTCTGGGTGGCCTGCACGATAGCTGGGAAGGTCATGACGGCCAGCGTGACATAGGGCACATAGTACAGGAACGACTGAACGAACCGGTTCTTGATGGGTTTGCGGATCAGAGTAAGCGGCAGGATGCGGATCGCATACGACACCAGTGCCATGACCGCAATGTAAATGTAGTTGTTATGCGTCATGTTCCGCCTCCTGATCCTTGACCGGGAACAGCACCGCAGCCACACTGGAAATAAGTACGGTGAGCAGGATGGTCCGGGTGCCGTCCGAAAGTGCCGAGATGCCCGGCAGATAGTTGCAGGCAAAGCTCAGCGCAAAACTGATGGCCACCAGCACAGCCACCACCTTATCCTTGCGGGCAGGCGGGATGATGATGGCAAGGAACATGCCGTACAGCGCAACGCTCAGGGCGCTGACCGCACGCAGTGGCAGCAGGTTGCCGGCAACGATGCCCAATGCCGTGCCGGATGCCCACGCCGGGGCTGCCAGCAGGATGGCACCGTAAGTATAGCAGGGGTTCAGGCTGCCGGGCCGTGCAATGGTGATGCCGAACAGCTCGTCCGTTACGTCGTAACCGATGACCAGCCGATGCCAGAACGGCGTGCCCGGTGCAAACCGCTGGGCCAACGCGCAGCTCATGAGCAGATAGCGTGCATTGGCGATGAGGGTGATCACGGCCACCTGAAAATAGCTGGCACCGCTCATAATAAGCGCAAAGGCAGCGTATTCACCGGCCGATGCGTTGTTCAGCAGACTGGCCAGAAACCCCTGAAGCGGGGTAAAACCCGCCTTGCGGGCTGCAATGCCCAGCGAGAAAGAGACGGCAAAATAGCCCAGTGCGATGGGCACGCCATCCCGGATGCCCTCACAGAACACCTTTCGGCTGAAGGCCCACACAGGCTTCTGCTCCCGGATGATGTCCGCATCCAGAAGCGAATTGCTTGTTTCCATGTTGAAATTGCTCCTTTCCTGTTCCAAACATTATCTATTATACTCCACCGCCGGGCCGGAGAAAAGGGCCTTGTAACATTTTTTGTATTACACCTTTGTCTTTTTGGTAATCGTATAAATATATTCTTCTGGCGCAGGGCGTTTATTTCCAAAATACTTTTTGAAATTCGCCTGTACTTCTGGGTCGGTGCTGTTTATAGCTTCTTCAATCGTAGCTTCTATATCTGCCCGAACATCAGCTAATGATACACCGCCAGCTTTTGCACCAGCTTTTAATGCCTTTTTAATATCACGTTTTCTAAGCCCTAACATACTTATTCCTCATCATTATTAAACTGTTTTTCAAGTCGTTTTTGTCCTATTTTTTCAATAGAATATACAGCTCCCAAAATTAAAGTAACAAAAATGAGAGAAGAAATAAAAGTAACACCTATTACAGCAAGAAAATGTACGTCCAATATTCCAGTATATTTTTCCCCATACATAGCATAATTTCTAATTCCGTTAAAAACGGTAATCAGAACTGCTAATAGTAGAGCAGAAATTACCTTAAATTTTTTTCCAAAATATAAGTTATCCATTGAACTGTATCCGACCATTGCACCTCTGATTGAAAGATACACGATTGAAACAATCATAACAATCATTTCTGTTAAATATTCTCGTACTCCCATATCTAGCATATATGCTTTTATAAAAATAGATAGTGCTAAAATAGCAATAATTAAAATAAATGCTTCACTCTGAATTTTGTTATTTAATTGAACGATACGTTCATCTTTAATTTTATTTGTTTTCATGCTTTTATTCCTCCCAAAATAAATCGTCTAAAGTCTTATTAAGTGCTTTACAGATTGCTAAACAAAGTTTAAGTGTCGGGTTATAATTTCCAGCTTCAATCAATCCGATTGTTTGACGTGTTACACCTACTGTTTTTGCTAAATCTTCTTGACTCATATCACACTCAAGTCTAGCAATTTTTATTCTTTTATTCTTCACAATTTCACTTAATGCTCCTTTCTTTCTTCTTATATGTGGATTATATATTATAAATTCCATAATGTCAAGTATATATTGCATTATGAAATTTATAGATTTCATTACACCTAACAAAATTGAAATAATAAGTAGTATGTGGGAGTATAGCAACATTTATGAACTTTTTGTGATAAAAATGCTCAAAAATTTTTATGGCAGACATAAGATTTCGTTTGGCCGGATTGCTTGTTCGGGCATACAAAAAGCACAGGCACCACTCCGGAAAGAGCAATGTCTGTGCTTTTGGGGTCAGAGGCCCGGCACCAGAAAATGCTGTGCCTGCGTCAGCACCCGGGTGTCGGGGTCCAGTCCGTTGGCTGCCAGCATCTGGGCCGGCGGCACATGGAACCGCCGCGCGATATCGAACAGCGCCTCCCCTTCCTGTGCATAGTAAATGCGCAAGGTGATCTCCGGGTCGGCAGGGGTCAGGGGTTCTCCCAGCGAAATGCTGCCAATGCCCTGGCGGGTACTGCGTCCCAGGATGGCACCCTCAGCCCGGGCGGTGATGGTTACGGTAAGAGTTCCGCCGGTGCAGGTACACTGTACGCTGTCGGTACTCAGCCAGCATTCCGGCTGCAGCTGCATCCCGGCGGGCACCTCGGCCGGGATGGGCACGGAAAGCTCCAGCGTTTTTTCGTAGCTGTCCAGCTCTCCCAGGCTGTTCTCCGCAAAGGCGGTGGCCGTGGCACGGGCTGTCAGCGCCCAGCCGCCGCCCTGCCCACTCTGCTGCGAGATGCTGACAGGCCCATACGATACAAAACAGGCACGCAGCTGTGCCCCGGCATCCGGCAGCGGACCGGAGCCGGAAACTGTCGTAGTTGCATTCAGCAGGCAGACCAGTTCTTCGACCGCCAGCTCCTGTGGGACAAGCTCCGTTTCAAACCGGGTGGAAAAGGCATCCGCCGCATATTGCAGCTGGTAGCTGCGCCAAGCCCGCAGATGCAGCATCAGGCTGGCCGACAGGGTGCCCGCCGCGTCCGGCTGCCCTTCCGTCAGGGAGAAGCCTACCGGCTCCACCACGCAAAGACACTTGCAGTCCTCGGTCAGGCCGTCCACATCCAGCACCTGCTGGAACGGCAGAGTCGTGCTCAGGCTCTGCAATTCGGTTTCCTGCTCGGCACGCCAGGCACACTGCACCCGTACTTCGCCCTTGACCACCGCTTTGCCGGACAGCAGCCGTACCTCCTGTGCAGTGGCTGTGCCTGCAATGTCCAGCACCGCCGCCGGCGGGCTGGGAAAAGCCAGCTCCCCTTCGGCCGAGATCAGCTTATCCAGCACCGCAATGCTGCGCACGCCCTGCAGGGTGTCCAGCTGCTGCTCAATGCCGCCATCGGCCAGTGCAGTGATCACCTCCGCTTTGTTCTGGGTGCGCACGGTCGCCACCAGTCCCACGGCGCCTCGCACCTCCATGCGGCGCGGGTTGACCACCCGGCTGTTGAGGTATTCGGTCTGACCCTCCACCACCGCCGTCCAGGCCGTAAAGTCAAATTCCGGCAGTTCCAGCTGCTTTGTAAAGGGCAGTTTCTGTTCGGTCTGGCAGAGACCTGCACCCTCCTCGCCCTGATAATAGACCGTACAGCGCAGATAACCCTCCAGTGTCAGCCTGCCCGGCTGCAGCTGCTTTTGCAGGATGACCGGCTTTGCAAAGCATTTAACCAGTTTGAACACCGGCGGCAGATAGTCCGAGACCAGGATCTCGGTCTCCAGCGGGAGCTCTGCCTTGACGGTGCACACCGTGCCCGCCTGCGGCATCGTGTCCCGAAAGATCTTCAGTTCCATGCAAGATGCTCCTTTCCCTGTCCGCTTCTACCACACGGTATGCGGCTGGGCCGGGAGATATGCAGCAAAAAGCTCCCGCCGGGGCCTGCCCGACGGGAGCTTTGCTTGACTTGCGCTTATTCCTGCGTGTTGCTGCGGATGCCAAACAGTCTGCGCAACACACCGCGCAGCAGTCTGGGGCTTTTGAGCACGATCACCTGCATCCCGATCCCCACCTTTCCGTCTGATACCACACTATAAGCAGTTTACAGCCGGAATGTTCCGGAATTGCCGGAAAAGGATCAGTCCGCCACCGTTTCCACAATGACCAGTGCCCCTTCGCGAGTGGACACCGTGATGCAGTCGGAGCCTTCGGCGTATTCGTTGCTGACGCCCAGCGGGTAGCCTGCGGTCAGCTCTGCATCGGTGAGTTCGTAATAGGAACCCTGCTCGCAGACACCCTCTGCACGGCCTTCCATGGGGAACGCCGAGAAATAGAAGTAATCCTCTTTGGGGTAGCGGCGCGTCTCGCCGGGCATCACAAAGGTGATGCGGCTGCGCTCGTCCTGCAACATGGCACGCACACCGCGCTTCTCCAGGCCGAGGCCGGTGCACAGGTTGGCAAGGGTGTGTTCCAGCCGCCTGCCGCCGAGGCCCCCCAGCAGAAGCACCTCGTCAAAGCCCTTCTGCACGGCCAGCTTTGCCGCGTATTCCGTATCGGTATCGTCCTTGACATGGGGCAGAACTACGATCTCGTCGTCCTCCTGCTGCGGGCAGGGTGCCGTGTCGAAGTCGCCCACGATCACATGGGGCTTGCAGTGCAGGGGCGCGCAGTTGCGGTAGCCTGCATCGCAGGCGATGATAAAATCATCTTCCCGCAGCAGACCGGCCAGCGCCGGAGAGACCGGGCAGGCCGAAAGAATCACACACCGTGCCATAAACAAACCTTCCTTGTTTTTTAAAATTTGGGGCGCTGCCAGTCCTTGACGTCCTTGACCTCATCGTACATGGCGCAGTAGCTGTCGTACCGGGTCTGGGAGAGCTTGCCCTCGGCAAGAGCGTGCCGCACAGCGCATCCCTTTTCGGTCCGGTGGGAGCAGCCGGTGAACTGGCATTGCCCCAGATAGGGCCCGAACTCCGGGAAGGCGTGCTCCAGATTTTCCTTAGGGATAAAGCCTGCCCGGTTTGCTTCCAGGCTGGCAAAGCCCGGCGTGTCGGCAATTCGGCCGCCAAAGGCTTCAAAAATAGTCACTTCCCGGGTGGTGTGGCGGCCGCGGCCCAGCTTCTGGCTGATGGCGCTGGTCTCCCGGGCAGCATCCGGCAGCAATGCGTTGAGCAGCGTGGACTTGCCCACACCGGAGTTGCCGCAGAACGCGCACAGCCGTCCGCTGATCCACTGTTTGACCTCGTCCAGCCCGGCTCCGCTGCTGTAGTCGATGCGGATGAACGGCAGGGTGGATTTTTCATACGCACTGCGCAGGAACTCTGCCTCCGCCAGATCGCCCTTGGTGCACACGATCACCGGCTGCACGCCCTTGTCCACTGCAATGGCGGACAGCTTGTCCAGCACCAGGGTGCTGGGGGTAGGCTGGGTGGTGCTGGCCACCAGAAACAGAACGTCCAGGTTTGCCACCGGCGGCCGCACGAATACGTTCTTGCGCGGGGCGATCTGTGCAATGACCGAAGCACCGTTCTCGGTTTCCAGCGTTACCTCATCCCCGGCCACCGGGGCGATCTTCTGCTTGCGAAAAATGCCGCGGGGCTTGCATTCCACGATGCCATCCGGCGTTTTAACGTAGTAAAAGCCGCCGATGCCTTTTACGATATAACCGTTCATGCCTGCCTCCGTCAGCCCAACAGCGAAGTCCACCAGTCGGCAAGGCCGGAGCCTTCGCTGCTGGAAGCGGATTCACCGGTCTCAGTGCTGGAAGAAGAGCCGGAAGAGGAGCTGCTGTCACCGCCCCACAGGCTGCCCCACCAGTCGCTGCCGCTGCC
>ERZ780144.1013-NODE-1013-length-33505-cov-7.141375_pt1 | contig 33505 bp, 29 predicted proteins | sample MGYA00511380_ERZ780144 | MGnify/ENA primary metagenome ERZ780144 (study PRJEB29588, sample SAMEA1965858) | human gut metagenome | biome: human gut; feature: human-associated habitat; material: faeces | place: Denmark | collected 2008/2010 ... | reverse complement strand
CTAATTAGCACGAGACAGGAAATCGAAGATGTTTACACAAAAAACTTGACACAATTTCCGTATAAATGGTACAATTATATTTATAATGATAAAATGTGCATTTGATAGCATGACAGGAGGTTTTGATTATGGGGAATACAAAAAGAGGGAAACGGTATTTGGTGTTATTTCTTGTTTTTTCACTTGTGATTACAACGTGTATAGCAAACAGTTCCGTTCCAGATTCACAGGCTAAGAAAAAGAAGCAAACCATTACAATTTTGAACAAGAAGAAAAAAGGTGTTCTTACTATTCGGGCAGGTAAAAAAGTCCAGTTAAAAGTAAAGGTTAATGGGAAAAAAGTGCCACGAAAGAAGATGAAGAAGAATTTGAAGTTTAAGTCTTCAAATACAAAAGTTTTGTTAGTTAGTAAAAAGGGAGAGCTTTTTGCAAAAAAAGCGGGAAAGACAACGGTTACTGTGACACAAAAAGGAAAGAAAAAGAAAACTCAGTTAAAAGTAAAAGTTTTACCGAAAAATACGTCACAGAATCGGACAAAGTTACCGACAGAAACAGCTATGCCGACGGTAGCAGCAGATACAACACCAATTGTGACCGTGAAACCGATGGTAACGAACACTGCCACAGTAACACCGACGGTAAAACCAACAGCAACGGCAACAGCAGGCCCAATAGTAGGTCCAACACCGGTAATCTCTGCAAAACCAACAGCAACAGTGCCAGCAACGCCAACGGCAACGGTAGCAGCCACAGCAACGCCAACGGCAACAGCAGGCCCAATAGTAGGCCCAACGCCGGTAATCTCTGCAAAGCCGACAGCGACCGCAACACCAATTTCAACACCGACTCCAGCACCAAAACTTGTAAGTAATGGGGAATGTTACAAAATGGACTGCGGAGGAAGTTATGCGGGACCAATAAGTAAATTAAATTTTTCGGCGATTGCACTTTACGGCAATGGAGATTATTGTTCCACCTCGTATACTTTTACAGGAACGAATAAGAAGTACCGTATGGTTGTCAAAGGGGCTTCTTCCAGTAATTCCTCGCCAGCCGGTATATCGGTTTATATCGGTGGGAAAAAAGTAGGAGCGGTCAGCTTTACCGGAACTTCACTTTCTGAGCAGTCATTTGACTTTAAAATGAAGGACGTAACCGGAAAGCAGGAAATTAAGTTTTTGTTGGAAACGGATAATGGCTCCAATGACACTTATGTCAATAGTTACGAGCTTTATTATATCGGAGACATACCGGCAACACCAGCGGCACCCGTGCCGGCATCCAAGGGAGCTGCCTATACAGGAAATTACCGAAATCTTTTTAGGGAATATGGCTATTCTGAGGACGAAATAAACAAAAAAGTCGAATCGACATGGGAAAAACTGTTTCATGGAACCGATGACGAACGTCTCTACTATCCGGTAGGCGACGATATGGCTTATATTTATACTGCGGATACCGACGATGTGCGTTCAGAGGGAATGTCTTATGGCATGATGATTTGTGTTCAGATGGACAAACAGGAAGAATTTAATTGTCTTTGGAAATGGGCAAAGACCCATATGCAGCATAAAAGCGGTGAATACAAAGGCTATTTTGCATGGCAGATGAACACAAATGGAACCATAAAGAGCAACACACCGGCATCCGATGGAGAAGAATATTTTGCAACCGCCTTATTGTTTGCGTCTGCGCGCTGGGGTAACGGCGAGGGCATCTATAATTATCATAAAGAGGCACAGGAAATTCTTACGACGATGCTTCACCAAGCGGATGACGGACAGGGCGTGAATATGTTTGATTCCACCCATAAAATGCCGGTATTCTGTCCGATTGGAAGTGCGGCTACCTATACGGATCCTTCGTATCATTTGCCGGCATTTTATGAAGTGTGGGCTCTTGAGGCAGACCAGGATAATGAGTTTTGGAGCGAAGCAGCAAAAGCAAGCCGCGAATATTTTAGAAAGGCAACCAATGCCTCTACTGGATTAGCTCCGGATTATTCAGAATATTCGGGAGCGGCAAGAAATGAAGGCAATCATGGTGATTTCCGTTTTGATGCATGGCGTACCGCTGCCAACATTGCCTGTGATTACGCATGGTGGGCAAAAGACGACTGGGCAGTTACCCATGCAAATAGATTACAGTCCTTTTTCTATGACAAAGGCGTGGAAAATTATGGAAATCAATGGACACTGGATGGAAGCAAAGAATACAGTACCGACCACTCTCCGGGACTTGTTGCAATGAATGCGACAGCGGGACTGGCAGCAAGTACCCAAAAAGCATGGGCCTTTGTGGAAGACTTTTGGAATATTTCACCAACCACTGGAAAATACCGTTATTATGACGGATGCTTGTATATGATGGGACTTCTGCATTGCAGTGGTAAATTCCGTGTTTATCTGTCAAGTAATGCACCGGAACCTGTTGTAAATGGAAAAATTTCAACAACCAAAGCAGAATTTGATTTGAAAGAAGAAGCACAGACAGACATTACGACAAACCTGATCCTGAGTGGAGAAAGACGTTTTTCTAAAATTCGCAATGGAAAGGTCGAGCTGGAACAGGGAAAGGATTACACAATAGATGGTAATAAAGTAACTATTTTGAAACAATACCTTGCCAAGCAATCGGTTGGCACCACGAAGTTGACATTTGTGTTTGATGCCGGAGCCAATGCGACATTGACGATTACGATTAAAAACAGTACTACGGGAGAAAAGCCGGCGGTAACGGGACCTTTTGATAAGATTAAGGCGATATCATTTGAGGAGTCCAAAAACGTAACCGTTTCCGGTGATACAGTAACTTTTAACGGCACAGATTCCTATATTGCTTTTACGCTTGATTTTGGAAGTGCAATACCACAGAAAGTAGCTGCTTATGTCAAACAGCCAAATAACAGCGGACAATTGTTTATCCGTAGCGGAAGTCTCAGCGCGACAGTAGCCACGGTATATAATCTTGGAAATGGTTCCTGGACAGAGGCTTCCAATGGTCTATATCCGAAACCTACCGGAAAAACCAAGATTTATATTCAGACAAATAAGCCTGGTGTTGAGCTGGAATGGGTGCAGTTTATGAAGTAAAGAGAGCTTGGTTATGATGCAATGTCATTAAGTTAAGACGGTCTAAAAATCAAAAATACCTATCGAGGAAGAAGTTCTTCGGTAGGTATTTTATTTTGCATAAAAATAAGCATAGCAATAAGACTGACTTCATACAGTCAACCCAAATAAAGGTTTGTCCAATATTCAATTCTACAATTGGCATAGTGTTGTGCAGAGATAAAAACAATGCGGTTGTAGAAATGACATAAATTAAATTATATCGTGAAAGGAAGTTTAATTATGTATGAAATATCTTGAAAAGAAAGCATTAATATGTTATAATCTCCCTATAAATAAAATGTGAATGGAGAATAAAATGAGCGGAATCGTTTGGGTGATAACGGCAAGCATTGTTTTTATATGCATTGCCGTTGTTGCTATTTTTTATAAATTGACAAAATTGCAGGAAGAGACGCGGGAAGCATATCTTAAATTCGATAGTTACCGCATGGAAAAATGGAACATGGTGAAAAGGCTTGCCGAGTATGTGGAGAGTTATCATGAAGAGGAAAAGACTTTTGCGGAAACCCATGTTGTTTTGGATCAAGATTATATGGTAATGGGAGAAGAAGAGAAGAGTGTTTTGTACCATAAGATGGAGGAAATTCTTGGGAATCTCATCGAGGAGATCAAAAAACATGGTAATCTTCAATGTGAAGAGAAGATTCGAAATATCTGCTTGAAATTAAAAGATGAGTCATACCGCTATCATGAAGCAGAAGCAGAATATAACAGCTGTGTGAACCGATATAACGGGCAGATTGAAAAAGTACCGGATAAGTATGTTGCCGGGATATTTGGATTGAAAAAGCAAAAAAAATTATAATGAAGAGGTGCTTGAATGAAAAAACATTGTGTAAGATATGGTTATGTAATAAGCTTAATCCTGCTTGTTTTTATGACAATCTTTTTCAGTGTGCGTTCATATCATTTGGGAAAATATGAAGGGGCGTTCAGCCAGTCAGAAGTAACGGTTCTCAATGATGTTTGGACAAAGACGCCGGATGTTAGTGAATCCGGGGATAAGGATTCTTATCTGGTATATTCCTATACGACAAAAAATGAAGAGCCTCGTCACCAGGTTCTTGCTATCGAAAGTTATTGGATGATGATGGAAGTATTTGTCGGCGAAAATAAAGTATTCGAGTGTAAAGATGACAACCGTAACAGAGGAATTATCGTGCGTTGGATCGACCTTCCGGATGACGTTGCCGGAAAAACGATACGCATTCGTACATTAAATGATGAAAAGGCATTGGATTTGAAATTAATTGGAACATGTTGTCTGGGGCAGAAAGATGCGATATTAACACGTATGCTTCTTAGAAATGGGTACGTTGTGATATTTGCCATCATTACATTTTTGACATCGGTTACTTTGTTTTTGACATTGATTCTTTTTCGCAGGAAAATACCGGCTGTATTAGTGTCTGCATTTACGAATTTAGGCCTGTTTATCCTGACGGCAGGAGTATGGATCGTTGTAAATTCCAGACTGCTGCAGTTTTTTACCGGTCAGGCTGTTGTGATTGCGCTGGTGTATTTTCTTAGCCTGTATCTGATGCCGGTATTCTGCCTGATGTTTATGAAAGAAATGCTCAGCAAGAACTATCCGGTGCTTGGATATCTGGCATTTGGCTTTGAATTGCTTCTTGTCGTGTCCGTGTTTATTAATAAAACCATAGGTATTCCAATGTACCGCCTGGTGTATGCAGAGCATGCGCTGGTTCTTGTTTCCATCGGGGTTGTCATAAAATATGCGATTCAGGAATTGCAGATGTATCAAAAAAAAATGATGCGGACGCTGGTAAAAGGGATTGGACTTCTCTTTGTATTTTCCTTTATTGCGATTGTCGAATTTCACATTGACCATGACTCAGGATATGCCATCTGGTTTTGTCTGGGTATGCTCATTTTTATCGTTGTAATGTGGCGAGTGGGAATTTCCGGGTTGTTTTATCGTCTTGAAATGGATCGCCAAATAGCAGAAAATGAAAAGACAGAACAGTTTGACCCACTTTCCGGGATGGAAAATGGGGAAGCGTTCCAAAGATTTCGAAATGCCGAGGAGGCATCCGGGGAACTGACTTATGTTCGATTTGTAATTGAAAATGATATAGACTACGTGCAAAAGGAAGCATGGAGATATGAGCAGCTGATTTTTGATGTGTCGGATTCCATTCAAACGATATTTGGATCTCGTGGAAAATGTTATCGTCTCAATGACAGGGAATTTATGGTTGTTCTTAAATATGTTAAAACTGTTCAGGTAGAAGAGTGCCTGAAAAATATAGAAGCCATCATACATAACAAAAACCGTCATAGAAGAGAGCCGGTCAAAATTCGTTATGCATTTGCGCAGATGCCGCAGGAATGCGACGAAGAGATCGAATTGTATGATCTGGTAGAAGAAAGAGTGCATATATAAAGGGGAAGGATTCCTGCCCCGAAAAAAGAGATTCCGAAAACGGAATCTCTTTTTAAGTAACTATTTGATATTATTATAAAGGTTTCGCAAATAGCGATTTGAACAAGTGACATCATAGTATAAGTAAAGGGAAAAGTCAATACTGGGAGAACAAGAACTAATAACTATAAATTATTAAATAAAAAACATTATTAAACGAAGTTAAAGAAGAGTTTTGATTTATTTAATAAAGTGGCTATGGACGAAATGCGAAAATTATGTTATACTAAGGCAGTGAATAAAAACTGAGGAATGTAACGACTCTGTTACCAGAAATAGAAGAGGGCGTCAGATATGAAAAACGATCAATTAGATGCAATTGATAAAAAGATATTGACAATTTTACAAAAAGATGCTAGAACACCTGTAAAGGATATTGCGCAGGAAGTTTTTCTGACCGCACCTGCCGTGTCTGCGAGGATCAATCACCTCGTGAAGCAGAATTATATCACCGGATTTCATGCCAGCCTGAATCCGGAACTGCTGGGATATCACATTAAAGCATTCATTAATCTTGAAGTTGCGCCGAAAGATAAAAAGGAGTTTTATCCTTATATCGAAAATTGGCCGAATGTGATCGAGTGCAATTGTGTGACGGGCGATTATTCGATGCTTTTAGAAGTTCAGTTTAAGAGCACGGACGAGCTCGACCAGTTTATCGGAGAACTGCAGGTTTATGGAAGAACGAAGACACTGATTGTGTTCTCTACATCAGTAGAACACCGTGAGGTGGCAGTACAGTAACGTTGAGTTGAAGAGAAAGAAGGACAGTATTATGAATATTTCGATGTTGAAAGGGAAAATTCATCGTGCAACAGTAGTACAGGCAGAATTAAATTATGTAGGAAGTATTACGGTAGATCCCGTTTTGATGGAGGCTGCCGGTATTTTGGAATATGAAAAAGTACAGATTGTCGACGTGGAAAATGGAAGCCGTTTTGAGACGTACACGATCGCAGGCGAAGAAAACTCCGGCATGATCTGCCTCAATGGGGCAGCAGCGCGCATGGTGCAGGTCGGCGACCATATCATTTTGATGGCATACGCGGATATGACTCCGGAAGAAGCAAAGACGCACAAGCCGAAAGTCGTTTTTGTGGATGACGACAATAAGATCAAACAGATTTCGACGTATGAAAAACACGGACAATTGATGTAGACAGGAGGCCGCTATGTTAAAAGGAAAAACGGTGGTTCTTGGCGTGACCGGAAGTATCGCTGCTTACAAAATGGCAAATCTTACCAGCATGCTGACAAAACTACACTGCGATGTGCATGTAATTATGACAAAAAATGCGACCAATATTATTAATCCGATCACATTTGAGACGCTGACGGCGCGCAAATGTCTCGTGGATACATTTGACCGCAATTTCAATTACAATATCGAGCATGTGGCACTCGGCGAAAAAGCCGATGTGGTTCTTGTGGCACCGGCATCTGCCAATGTTATCGGAAAAATGGCAGCAGGAATTGCAGACGATATGCTTACGACGACGATTCTTGCCTGCAAATGCAAGAAAATCGTGGCACCGGCGATGAATACCAATATGTACGAAAATCCGGTCGTACAGGCAAATTTGAAGAAATTAAAGGAATTTGGCATGGAAGTGATTGAGCCGGCATCCGGTATGCTTGCATGCCGTGTGGAAGGCAAAGGAAAACTTCCTTCCGAAGAGGTTCTTTTGGAATATATATTGCGTGAAATCCAGTTTGAGAAAGACATGACAGGAAAGAAAGTGCTCGTGACAGCGGGCGCGACGCAGGAAGCGATTGATCCGGTGCGCTATATCACCAATCATTCTACGGGAAAGATGGGATATGCGCTGGCAAAAATTGCCATGAGAAGAGGCGCGGACGTGACGCTGATAACAGCTCCGACGAATCTCCCGGCACCGTTGTTTGCCGATGTCGTGCCTGTTGTAAGTGCGCAGGAAATGTTTGATGCAGTCAAAGAACGTGCACCACAGATGGACATTATTATCAAAGCGGCAGCAGTCGCAGATTATACGCCGGTTTCCGTAAGCGATGAGAAAATCAAGAAAAAGGACGGCGACCTGTCGCTGCCGATGAGGCGGACGACGGATATCCTTGCGTATCTTGGAGAACACCGCAAGCCGGGGCAATTTATCTGTGGATTTTCGATGGAAACGGAAAATCTGGTAGAAAATTCGAAAAAGAAATTGCAGAAGAAAAATGCAGATTTGATCGTTGCCAATAACCTGCGCGATGAGGGCGCGGGATTTGGAACCGATACCAATGTGGTTACCCTTGTGATGGAAGAAGGAATTGTAGAACTTCCTTGTATGTCCAAAGAAGAAGTGGCAGAGGCGGTATTGGATGCGATCCAGAACGCATAAGATGCAATAAAATGATTATAAAAGGAAAACGGGCAGCCTTGCGGCTGCCCATTTTCGTGAGAAAAGTAATATAAAGTTATTATGCTTTACAAAGCTTAATCTGGACGTCATGTGTCAGTACATCGGTGTAGCTGAAAGATACTGTCTGAAATGTATCTTCAAATCCATTTTTAACGGAAATCAAAAATATACTGGGATACGTATCCATAATGATTCCCTCTGTAACATCTACGCGGTGTCTGCCAAGGTTGGAACGAATCACCACTTTGCTACCGATGTGTTTGCTTACGGCTCTTCTTACAGAACCTACATCTGCCTTAATCATAATCAACCGGCCTTTCCCCTGCTTTCACAGGAACTCTTTAATCAATAAATATCCCAAGTGTATAACCACGATATATAGAAATACATATTCATTGTACTACATAATATTGTGCTTGTCAAGTCTCCTAACACTATTATATGCCAAAAATTAGGAAATATGCATAAAAAAGGTTTTCTTTTCATAACGGCAAATGGCATATTTCCGGGACGTCGTGAATAGGTATAAAAAGAGGTAACTATTAGGTCCAATGTGCAGAAAAACAATGTCTTTTACGTGCAAGCACGACAATTCATTGTTTTTTGCACATCGGACCTGAATAGTTACCAAGAGAAAAACTTTGGACAGTGGAGGGGCTATGGAACTTATAAAACAAAAGGTTCATATGAACCATTGTAACAGTAGAAAAGAAGTTACGACGACAATAGATACCGATTACAATGTGCCGGATATCAAGCCGGATGCGCGGAGTATCATGCAGGAAAAGGGAAATGTAGTCATCGAGGAAATGCATCTGCGGGATGGCGAACTGGAAATCCGCGGAGCCTTGCATTTTACTGTGTTGTATGCGGGAGAGGAGGACGTTCCGGTATGCGATCTCGCCGGCAATACGCCATTTTATGAAACGGTGAAAATGGACTGCGAGGGTGTACGGGAGGAAGAAATTTCCATTCAGGCAAGCATCGAAGATTTTCGTGCCGATTTGATCAACTCACGAAAACTGGGGATTCGCGCCGTAATCGTTTTTTCTGTGGCAGCGGAGACGATTTACGACGGAGAAGGTGCGGTGGATGTTGTGGCAGAAGACGATGTGTATACGAAAAAAAAGACGATGGACATCACAAAACTGCTTTTGACCAAAAAAGATACGCTGCGTGTGCGTGACGAGTGCCGGCTGCCGGGAACCAAAGATACGATCGGGCGCATTTTATATGAAGATGTGTCGCTCAATGAAATCGAGACAAGATGCGAAGAGGATAAAATGATCGTGACGGGAGAAGTGGATATTTTTGTGCTGTATCTCAATGCGGAAGAGCCGGCCGGCCTTGGATATCACGAATGTCAGGTGCCGGTTCAGGGAGAAATTCCGTGCGGAGGCTGCGACGAAACCAGTGTCCTTCAGGTCAAATCGCACATTCACAGTTATGAAATGGAAGTAAAGCCGGATGAAGACGGCGAAGACCGGATTTTGGATGTAGAAGTGGTCATTGCGTTCGCCATCTCAGCATACGGACAGGAACAAATGGAAGTTCTGACAGATTTTTACTCCACCTCAAAACGGTGTACTCCGGTATACGAAATGTCGTATTTTGAAAATCTGTTATTGAAAAATAAAAATAAGTCGCGCGTCGATGGAAAAATTTTACTGGATGAGAGCCGGCAGCCGCTTCAGATCTGGAAAGTAAACGGTGAAGCGCGTGTGGACGAAAAGCGTGTAGGAAAAGACAGCGTGGTGGTAGAAGGGATTTTGGATATCAATATATTGTATCAGTCTTCGGATGCGCAGGCACCTCTGGCGGCGGCCAAGGGAATGCTGCCGTTTGAGCAGGAAGTGCAGATCCCGGGAGTCAGCAAAGACAGTGACATTCGTCTCGATGTCAGTGTAGAGCAGATCAGCGGGACGCTTCTGGGAGAAAATGAAGCGGACATTAAGGCGGTGCTTGTCCTCGATGTACTTGCGTTTGAAAATCACGAGGAGCCGATTATCTCGGGCGTGGAAGAACAGGAGATGGATATGGCGGCGCGTGCCAAAGAGCCGGGGATGGTCGGTTATGTGGTAAAGCCGGGCGAGCAGCTGTGGGATATCGCCAAACAATTTTACACGACGAGCGATGCCATCGCCGAGACCAATCAATTAGAGGAAGAAACGCTTACGCCGGGCCAGATTCTCCTTATTGTGAAAGAGATGGAGCAGGCAGGATAACAACCATGAAAACTAGCAAGGAGCTGACAGGGAAACGGGGTTACCGCAATCCTATCAGCTCCTTTGCTGAGAGTTGAAGTATGAAAATAATACAAAAATTAATTGTTGTCCAATATATATTTTTTGATTGCCTCAAAACTTTCTTTGCTGATGTCATGCTCCATCCGGCAGGCGTCTTCTGCCGCAACATTTTCATCTACTCCTAACTGAATGAGCCAGGACGTCAAAAGCTCATGGCGTTCATAAATCATTTCTGCCACTTCCCGTCCCTTATCTGTCAGATAAATAAACCCCGGCTTTGTGACTGTGATATAGTCATCCTCCCTCAGATGTTTCATCGCCACACTGACGCTGGATTTCTTAAAGCCCATGTTTTCCGCAATATCAACAGAACGGACGACCGGAAGTTTTTTGCTTAACATAAGAATCATCTCAAGGTAATTCTCTGAAGATTCATTTAAGGTCATCTCGATTCCTCCCCGAAAGTATTTGAATATAAGTATAGCACAATAAAAAATATAATTCAATAGGTAGAATTTAGAGAAATTTTATCAATAATGCAACTTTTGGTATTGACAACTAATGGTGGTTAGTGTATACTAACGAACGTAAGATAAAGAAAACGATATGTAACGGCAACTAATTCGAGGGAAACCTTGTGAGCATAGATTGGAGAGTTTAGTATGAATTTAAGTGAAGCAGAAGTTGGAAAAGAATGTGTTATCAGTGATATCGTGACAGATGATGAGGAAATGAAATCCTTTTTGTTCTCTCTCGGATGTTACAGTGGAGAGCCGATCACGGTTGTTTCCAGAAAGAAAAAGAACTGCGTCGTATCCATTAAAGACGGACGCTACAACATTGATATTGAATTAGCAAAAGCTATTTTAATATAAAGGTAACAGAATCGTTACCACCAAATACATATAAGGAGGCTTCTTTATGAGAATCGCGTTAACCGGTAATCCCAATAGTGGTAAGACCACTATGTACAACGCATTGACGGGAAGAAACGAAAAGATTGGTAACTGGGCCGGCGTTACCGTGGACCGAAAAGAAAGTCCGATTAAAAAAGATCATTATGATGGCGCGAAGGAACTGATCGCAGTTGACCTTCCGGGTGCATATTCAATGTCCCCATTTACATCAGAGGAAAGTATTACAAGTGGTTATGTAAAAAATGAACATCCTGATGCGATCATTAACATCGTGGATGCTACAAACTTAAGTCGTAGTTTGTTCTTCACAACACAGCTTTTGGAGCTGGGTATTCCGGTAATCGTTGCTTTGAATAAGAACGATATCAATGAGAAAAAAGGAACACAGATCAACGAAGTATTGTTGTCTGAGAAATTAGGATGTCCTGTTATTAAGACAACATCTACAACAGACACAGGATTGAAAGATGTCGTTGCCGCTGCTGCTGAATTGGAAGGAAAAGGACAGGTTCCTCCCTACGTACAGGGTAATATCAATCTGCATGACAAAACGGAAGTAGAAGCAGCCGACCGTAAACGTTTTGATTTTGTAAATGGTATTGTAAAAGAAGTAGAAGTACGTAAAGTACAGACAAAGGAAAAGACTAAAGGAGATGCGATCGATAAGGTGCTCACAAATCCGGTTTCCGGTTTGATCATCTTTGCAGCGATCATGTATCTTGTATTCTTTATATCACAGTCAACACTTGGTACCTATCTGGCAGATATCCTGACCGGATGGATTGAGACATTCCAGGAATGGGTAGGCGGATTGCTTGAAAATGCAAATCCTTTCTTGTATGCCCTGCTTGTTGATGGTATAATCGGTGGTGTAGGTGCCGTAGTTGGTTTCCTTCCATTGGTAATGGTTATGTATTTCCTCATCGCCCTTTTGGAAGATTGTGGATACATGGCTCGTGCAACTGTCGTATTGGATCCGATCTTCAAACGTGTAGGTCTTTCCGGTAAATCCGTAATTCCTATGATCATCGGAACAGGATGTGGTATCCCGGCTATTATGGCTTGCCGTACCATCCGTAACGAAAGAGAACGTAGAACAACAGCAATGCTGGCAACCTTCATGCCATGTGGAGCAAAACTTCCTGTAATCGCATTGTTTACAGGTGCTTTCTTCCCGGAGTCAAAATGGGTTGGACCGGTAATGTATTTTGTAGGAATCCTTTTGATCCTTCTTGGAGCACTTTTGGTAAAAGCAGTTACCGGTATGAAGTACAGAAAATCTTTCTTTATCATCGAGCTGCCTGAATACAAAGTTCCAAGTTTGAAAATTGGTGTTTTGTCCATGTTAAACCGTGGTAAAGCATATATCAAAAAAGCAGGAACGGTTATTCTTGTTTGTAACACAGTAGTTCAGATCATGCAGTCCTTCAACTGGCATTTCGAAGCCATCGAAGAAGGCGCAGAGAATACTTCCATCCTTGCTAGTATCGCAGGACCATTTGCTGTACTTCTTGTACCTGTTGTAGGTATCGCCGCTTGGCAGCTTGCAGCAGCAGCAATCACAGGATTTATCGCAAAAGAGAACGTAGTTGGTACGATCGCTACGGTTTATGCGATCACAAACTTCATCGATCCGGATGAACTTGAGTTGATCGGAAGTGGTAACGCTGTTGCTACCGCAATGGGAATCACAAAAGTAGCAGCACTTGCTTACTTGATGTTCAACCTTTATACTCCACCATGTTTCGCAGCTTTGGGTGCTATGAACTCCGAGATGCAGAGTGGAAAATGGCTGTTTGCCGGTATCTGCCTCCAGTTGGCAACCGGTTTCACCGTAGGATTTTTAGTATACCAGATTGGTACATTGATCACGACGGGAAGCCTTGGTGCCGGATTTGTCGGCGGTTTGATCGCAGTACTTGTATTTGCTGCCGTAATCGTTACATTGATCATGAGAGCAAATCGAGCTATCGATACCGAGTACCAGTTAGACTAATAATGTAGAAAAGAGATGATGAATTATGACAGGTATTATAGCAAATGTAGTTGTTATCTTACTTCTGGTAATCATCGTAGGCTCTTCCCTTCTTTACATTCGTAAAGAGAAGAAGAGGGGCGTTCATTGTATCGGATGTCCGTCCGCAGGTTCGTGTACACGTTCCTGTGCATCAAAACCAAAGAAGAAAGATTAAAGGGGATGACGAGGTTGAATACGCAGACACTTTTAATCATAGTAATTCTCGTGCTGATATTGATTCCGGCGATCCGGACCAGCATTAAGCACATGAAAGGCGAAGGCGACTGCTGCGGCGGTCCCAAAGAAAAGCCGATCAGGAAAAAGATCTCCGGACCGGTACTTCGTGAGGTCACCGTACACATCGACGGCATGCACTGTCAGAATTGCCGGGTGCGGATCGAGAACCATCTGAATGAAATGGATGGCATCGTCGCAAAAGTGAATCTGAATAAGAAAGCAGCGGCGATTTCGGTTTACAAGGATGTCGATGATCTGGAAATTCAGAATACCATCGAAAAACTTGGATATACTGTCGTGAGTATGGAATAATATGGGCTAATAATTTACTCCTTTTTATCCTGGGTCAAAGTTTTTGCCCGGGAAGATGCCGGCGAATTGCTTCACAGCATGTAGGCATCAAAATCAATAATCGTGTATAAAATGACGAGAGCAGCTTTGGGCTGGCTGCAAATTGTCGAAAATTGAACTGCCGTGCAGAGAGTGATCTTTGTGCGGCGGTTTTTTATATTACAAGGTAACTATTGAAAAAGAAACAATTTCGTGGTAAAATGTCATTACTAAAAAATGTGCAATGCAAAAAAATAAGGAGTGAGAGCATGGAGATTAAAAGGGATGCCTATCTTGAAAAATTAAAGATAAGAAAAAACAATGGAATGATTAAGGTTATTACAGGAATTCGGAGATGTGGAAAGTCATTTCTCTTATTTGTATTATTTAAGAAATATTTATTAGAGAATGGTGTGGATAATGAACACATTATTGAGATTGCTTTGGATGGCATAGAAAATGAGGAACTGCGAGATCCCAAGAAGTGTTATCAATATATCAAAGGAGCAATGAAAGATGATCAGAATTATTATCTGTTCTTAGATGAAGTACAGTTTATGCCACGCTTTGAAGAGGTTCTGAACAGTTTGCTTCGTATCAGCAATATTGATGTATATGTGACGGGAAGTAACTCTAAATTTTTATCAAGTGATATTGTAACTGAATTCAGAGGAAGGGGAGATGAGATAAGAATTTATCCATTGTCTTTTGCAGAATTTTATGCAGCTTTTGATGGAGATTATGAGGATGCATGGGAAGAATATATGACATATGGCGGACTTCCGCAGGTTGCCCGATTTTCTACGGAAAGCCAAAAGGCAGAGTATTTGAAGAATATTTTTTCAAATGTTTATATCAAAGATGTGGTAGAGCGAAACAAACTTCAAAATGTGGACGAGATAAATACGCTGGTCGATATTCTTGCGTCTGCTATAGGAGCGCCTACCAATCCAACAAAAATATCAAATACTTTTAAAAGTGAACGTGGGATCAATTACAGTAATAAAACAATATCCAATCATATAGATTATCTCGCCGAGGCTTTTTTGATTTTTAAGGCAACCCGGTACGATATTAAAGGAAGAAAATACGTGGGTGCAAATTTGAAATACTATTTTTCAGATCTGGGTCTTAGAAATGCCAGACTTAATTTCAGACAGCAGGAGCCTACCCACATTATGGAAAATATTGTATATAACGAGCTGCTGATCCGGGGGTATAATGTAGATGTTGGTATTGTGGATGTATATGCAATAAATCATGAAGAAAAGAAGAGAGTTCGCAAGCAATTGGAAGTTGATTTTGTGGTAAATCAGGGGAGTCAGAGATATTATATTCAGGTGGCGTATGATATGACCACAGAGGAAAAACAGACACAGGAATTTAATTCATTTCGAAATATTCCGGATTCATTTAAGAAGATTGTTATTGTAAATGGAACGAAAAAGCCGTGGAGAAACGAGGAAGGCTTCGTAATTATGGGGATGAAATATTTCCTGCTAAATGGGAATAGTTTGGAGTTTTAGATCCTGAAAATGTCCTAAAGTGGTAAGCAGGATGTCCGAATGTGGTAAAGAAAGGCGAGGAAAAATCTGGTATAATAAAGCGTGCTGACGCAGGTGCGGCCGCCAAGGCTTGCAAAGTGTTGGTGGAAAGTAACTATTCAGGCCCCCGCCCATACATTCGCATTTTGAACACTTCGTGTTCTTTCCCGCCTTTGACAAGGCTAAAAATGCTCATATGGAGGAAGTGCAGATATGTACAAGAACAAATTTTTATCACTTTTACTAGTGTTTTCACTGGTAATATGTGGTACAATGGGAACAGGAAAGGGCGCAAAAGCCGAGGAAAACGTTACAACAGAGGAAAGTGGTTCGGTTGAAGAAGAGGAACCATGCGAAGAACCAGAAGAAGATATTGATCTTAAAGTTAATATTACTGCAATGTGGGATCATCATTATAATGCAGAAGTTGTTGATGAAGATAGGGGTTATTTTGATAATATGGGTTATAATCAAAATATTGAACCGGGTCAGAGTGTAAGTTTTGGGTTTATTGCAGAGTGTGATGGCGATGAAGTGGAAGTTTATGATCAGACGCTTTACGAAATGATCACGATACCAGAAGAATTAGAAGGAAACCCAAATTGGGAAGAAGAAGTAACAGAAGATGAACTGGCTCAATATGAGTTTGAACCAGAAGAGTTTGAAACAGAACAAGATTATTATGATTATCTTGAACGGCAAAAACGACTGGGTATTCTTGATGAGGAGCAGAAAGTAAAATTGCAATCAAGAACGCAGATTCAGACAAAATCTGAAAAAGTGGAAGCAGTTGACAAACCTATAAAGGCAATGGATACATTAACATTGAATAAATCCGATATTAAGTTTACGATAGTAAATGCAGGGAAATACGCGACACAAGCATTTTATTTAAAAACAAAAGAAGGTTATGCCTACTTATCACAGCGTAAGGATAAAGAGGTAGTGATATCAAAGTGTATAATCGATAAAAATAACAAAATCAATTTGAAAGAATGCGTATCTCAAATGCATCTTACGGGATTTGATCATGGACAGAGCCTTGAAATGTTTTCTTATGGCGGAAACGAATATTTAATGGTAACAGCAGGTAAATTACCAAAGCATTCTATGGGGAATAAGGTAGCGTTTATACAATATAGAAAGGGAAGTTATTGTTATGGTCAGTACAAGAATGAGAAAGCTATTCAAGCTAAAATACTTTGCAAAGCAGGATATGCAAATAAACAGAAAAAACGTGAAGGAATACCAAAACAGGTTGAAGTGGCATTGTCAGAAGACAAGTCTACATTGCTTGTGTGGTCTCAAGTTGCTCATAAGAAAAATGAAGGAAGAAAAATTCAACTCACATGTTATGATTTAAAAAAAGTAATGAAACAATTGATAAATGTAGAAAAGAAAGTGACTAAGAAAAACAAAAAAAATAAAATGAATGATATGGTTCGGCTTTCTTTTCAGAAAATTGATTCAAAAGCCTGCATTACGACGGCATTACAGACAGATAAAAACAAAAACATTGTAAAACCATATAATTCGATTCAATCCATTGATTTAGCAAATGGTTCCTCTGGTAAATACAAAGTGTATATTTGCGGAGGAAATGATAAAAAGCAGAGAAAACTATCTATTGCAACTATGAGATTGTCTAAGGGAAAGGATATTACAAAAAATAGTAAATACCTTTGCCGGCAAAATGTGAAATTAGATAAAAGTATTTTCGATGATATAAAAGAAATGGAAGGAATGCATTATAGAGGAAGCTTAAGATTTGTAATTGCACCTGCAACAGGAAGCAAAATTGGGAAAAGTACACAATATCTGTTTGAAATAGATGCGTCAAGGGTGGAAAAGTAGTAATGATAGAAAAGGGGATAAAATAACTTTATCCCCTTTGTGTCGAGAAAGGAAGATTTGATGAAAAAAACATTACTTGTATTTCTGTTTCTATTTAGTATAGTTTGTTTTACAAATATACAGACATCAGCGGCAAGTACTGTCGCAAAAGGAAAATGCGGAAAAAATGCAACGTGGATTCTTAGTGAAGATGGAGTGATGCATATAAAAGGAAAGGGGATTTTAAAAGGGGAAAAGAATGGATGGAATAAATACCAATACAAAATTAAAAAGATTGTAATCGGAAAAGGAATTACAATCATTAAAGAAACTGCACTTGCCAGTATGCATAACGTAAAGGAAATAAAACTTCCGAATACCGTGAAAAAAATAAAGAATGGTGCATTTATGGATTGCAGCAAGTTAGAGAGAATTAATATTCCAAGTGCTGTAAATGAATTACCTAACAATATATTTAGTGGCTGCAAGAAAATACAACAAATAACACTACCTAAAAAATTAAAAAAGATAGGAACATACGCATTTTATAAGTGTAAAAGACTGGAACAGATAACAATACCAAAGACTGTAACAATGCTGGATTCCCAAGCGTTTGTTGATTGCCTTAGCCTGACAACTATTGTTAATCGTTCTAACAAGTCTTTAAGATTAGATGACTGCAAGGGAAAGAAAAAATGGAAAGTAAATGGCAAAAAGGCAAAAATACTTCCTGGGAAAAAGACAGCAAAAACAAAGAAGATTACTTTCAAGATTACATATGATCTGCGTGGTGGAGAAACAATGGGAGAACTGCCTTCATCGTATTGTTATGGAGAAAAAGTTGATTTACCTGATGTGGTAAAACCAGGGTATCAATTTCTTGGGTGGAAAATATTTTCATTTGGTGTATTTTCTCAATATTATCATTTGACAAGTTTTCCTAAATATTGTAATCAGGATATTGATTTTGTGGCAATGTTTGTTAAATTAGATTTGTTGAATCTGTCTGATGGTGAATTAAAGGTATCCGTTGATGATGACAAATTACAGACAAAACTTGAAAAATATGACGATCAAGATGATATGGAAATTGGATATATCGCTCAAATATCAGAAAATGAGGATATGTCAAAAGCCAAAACTCTTTGGCTGTCAAAAAATAAAACTACGGAATTATATGAGAATTCTTTTAAAAACTTAAAGCTAGGCAAACGTTATTATGTTCGTATTTCATACTATTATGTTGACGAGTATGGAGAAGAAGATTTGAAGTTGCTTTGTCCAAAATGGTATCTGAAACAAGCGGTTGACATTGTTAGATAAATCAAGCAGGTTCAATCGCAAAAATTAAAGGGAAGGTGCAAGAATGAAAAAAATATTACTAATATATTTTTTCGCCTTTTGTGGCTGTCTGGGGTTTTGCCCGGACAGTCAGGCAAAGATATTGGAAAAAAATGTGTGGGCCGGAATGTATTGCAATTGGTCTTTGAGTGACGATGGCGTTATGGTCATTAAAGGGACGGGAAAGATGGAATTACAAGAGGATATGCTTGATGTTTACAAAGATAAAATAAAAAAAATACGTGTTTCTGAAGGAATTACAGATCTTGGTAAACTGGGGTTTTCGAATTGTGAAGATATGAATATAGAAGAGATTATACTGCCAAGCAGTATTAGGAAATTGAGAAAAAATGCGTTTACAGGTTGTGAAAGCGTAAAGAAAATTACTCTTCCTAAGAGAATAAAAAAAATAGAAGAAAAGACGTTTTATAAATGTAATAAATTGGAAGAATTGGTGATTCCTGATTCTGTCGAGGTGATTGAAAAAAATGCGGTATATCAGTGCAAAGCATTAAAAAAAGTGGTACTTCCAAAGCATTTAAAGAAAACAAGTGTTGTCTTTAATAAGTGCTACAGTCTAAGAAAGATTGTGAATCGCTCGTCAATAAGTATTCCACTAAATATGGCATCAAACCGCCGCATATGGAAATGCCGGGGGAAAGCAATCCGTAAATTGAGGCCCAAAGCAACTGCGGAGAGTAAAGGCACAAAGTATAAATTAACCTATGATCTCAATGGGGGAAATGTGCAGGAGAGATTACCAAAATATCGTTATTGTGGAGATGAATCTAAAGTGCCGGCAGCGAAGAAGGAAGGTTATCTTTTTCTAGGATGGCAGGATCGGACAGCGTGGCATCCGACAGATAAATTTATACAGTATTCGTCCAAAGATTTAAGGCTGACAGCTCTTTTTGTTAAAATAAATATAAAGAGGGTAGAAGGTTCGGGTGGAAACAAAATATGCTGTAATATTTGGGATGATAATTTTACTGTGAATGTTAGTGGTTGGGGAGATGTGTCGCTGCATTATTATTTGAGCGTGTCTGCAGATGAGGGGAAACATTGGACAGAAGTATCAAGTTATGGAAATGGAACAGACGAAGTGAGCTGGGATGATTTAATCGGTTATGAACCAGGGAAAGGATGTATTTACATGTTAGGGCATGTCCCTGTAGAATCAGAAGATATTTATTTCTTTCAAGACTGGTGCTTGCGAGGTAAGATGATATTGGAGTAAAGTTGTTTCACAGTTGACGAAAATGGGAAAACATGTTATTGCAGTGCATTACAAGAAACATTGGTGCAGTAGCTCTAGAAAGAAGGAAAAATGAAAAAACTACTATTCATATGTTTTTTCGCCATTTGCGGCTGTCTGGGTTTTTGCCCAGACAGTCAGGCGAAGATGCTAATAAAAAATCAGAAAGCAGGTCCGCATTGTACATGGTCGTTAAGCGAAGACGGTGTGATGACAATTCGAGGAAAAGGAAAGGTTAAACTTCAAAGTAATCTTGCATGGGCAAATAAGGGAAATGTAAAGCAGGTTATAATACAAAAGGGAATAACAGGAATTGGTGAGTATGCATTTGGAAATTATGATAATCTAACAGAGATTAAATTGCCAAAAACTGTAAATGAATTAGAAGAAGAGGCATTTGCATATTGTGATAATCTCGTATATATTACGCTGTCTCCCAATATTAAAGTTTTACCAAAAGGAGCATTTAAAGAGTGTAAATCTTTAAAAAAAGTGATATTTCCAAAGAAGTTAAAAGTGATAAAGCAATATGCTTTTTCCGGGTGTAGCAATATGGAAAAATTAGAGATTCCTGATAGTGTAGAAAAAATGGATAAACAAGCGATTTATAACTGCCGCTCATTAAAGAGTGTTACATTTCCAAAAAAGTTGAAGTCCAAAGAAAATCTGATAGAAAAATGTTACAGTTTGCGGAAAGTGTGTAATCATTCTTGTCTCAAAATTCCATTGGATACAGCAAAAGGACATCGTGTGTGGAGGAGCAAGGGAAAACTTATCAAGATGTTGGCCCCCAAATCTACTGCAAAAAGTTTGGGAACCCGGTATAAACTGACATACGATTTACGTGGAGGAACGGCAAAAGAAGAACTTCCACAATATCGTTATTATGGGGATAAAACCCCGCTTCCAGAAGCAGAAAAGGAAGGATATCGTTTTGTGGGATGGCGAGATATGCAGTGTTGGTCTTATGATGAAGAGGTCATTGTGTATAGTGAAAGAAATTTAAAAATAAGTGCGTATTTTATTAAGTATGAAATTAAGTTGTTGGAAGATGGCGGTTTATTGTGTAAAGTTAATGATGATGGATTTTATTTTGTGGATATTTTTGAACGATATCCGATAAAATATTATGTTCATTTTTCTGAAGATGGAGGAAAAACCTGGTGGAACTCCGGAGGCGGAAGAGGAGATGGGACGGGCTTTATACAAAAACTGGGAGAAAATGATATAGAGAAGGGAAAAATTTACTTATATGAGATTACATATAGTATAGGAGACTATTTTGAACCAGATGATACAGTTAGATGGTTTTTTCGCGATACAATTTGTTTGAAACCGTAAAAATAAGTGTCATTGCGTTCTATTTCCATTTTGAAATATGAATAAAATCGTAGCTAAAACAGGCGGTTGATATTGTTAGATAAACAGAAAATATTCAATTGTCAAGTTTAAAGGAAAAGAGGAAAATAATGAGTAAATATGTAAAAATTTTACTACAAGCAATTGCTTTACTTTCTATTACTTTGGGAGTGTTTTCCGCACAAGCAATGGCAAAAACTAATATTCAGTATGAGGTAATCAATGGTGATACTCTTGTTATATCCGGAAATGGAGAAACAGAGGAGGCTATAAAATACGGAAAAGAAGTAAAGAAATCACAAATTAAGAAATTGATTATTAAAGAGGGAATTACTAAAATTACACCATTAGGAATAGGAAAGTTTGAATCTGTAAGAGAAGTTGTTTTGCCGGATAGTTTGACAGAAATCGGGGATACTACATTTGCGGGGTGTTATAAACTGAAAAAGGTTCGGTTTGGGAAAGGGTTGCAAGTGATTGGGTACAGTGCATTTGCAAGTTGCATAAGTTTGGAAGAGATAGATATTCCAGACTCTGTAGTTGAAATAAGTGAATCTGTGTTTGCAAGCTGTCATAAATTAAAAAAAATTACATTGCCAGAACGGTTGAAAGAATGGAATTTTAATACTTTTCGAGATTGTCCGGCGCTGGAAATAATTATAAACGATTCTAAAATCCCATGCTATATGCCATGGTACAAAAAATACGTCGCATGGCGAGTAGATGGGAAGAAAACGAAGACAATTCCAGCAGGAAAGACGGGAACATCGACAAGAAAAAAACTTTCGATACAGTATGACCTGCGAGGAGGTCAGGAAACGAAAAAACTGCCTCGAACTTATCGGTTTGGTGATAGTGTAGCACTTCCGGAAACGGTAAAGAGAAAAGGATATGTTTTTATGGGGTGGAGTGATAAAATGTATGCGGATGTAGAAAAAGTAGAGAGCGGGCAGAAAAAGGCAAAGTTTTATGCGACATGGTATAAGTATAAGGTGGAGAGCAAAAAGACGGGAACGGCGACGGTTAGCTTTGACAGCAGTCAGGCGAAAGTGCTTTTAGAGGCACATGCGATACGCTATTCCGTATATAAGGATATGAGCCGTTGTGATGAAAAATACTGTAACAAAAGCAAAGGGAAAGTGATGATTAAAAATCTTGAGCCGGGGAAGACGTATTATTTTGAGATTTGTGGGGTAAGGGATCCTGATCATCCATTTGAAAAATGGAGAGCGAAAAGAAAGATATCGATTTGCGGTTAGAAAGAGGAAATACTAGGATCCCTGCTTATATTTTCCAAGCCATTCACGTGGTGTCAGGCTGACTTCACTTTTGAAAAAACGAGTTAGTGATGCGGGGCTGCTATATCCGAGTTCTTCGCTGATATAAGCAGGGGAAAAGCCTTGGGTAAGAAGTTCCTGAATACGGGAAACTTTTGCCCGGGCAATGTATTGATACAATGTTTCGCCGGAGGTTTCCGCAAATATACGATTTAATTGTCGTGCACTATAATGCATGGCATCCGCAATTTCATTACAGCTAAGTTTGGCGTGAGTGTGATGGTGAACATAAACTTGAATTTGGGACAGCACAGGAGAACTATTTTGGCATATTTCTGTAGTCGGTAAAAACATGGATAAAATGTCAGAAATTAAAGCAATTTTTAAATCTTCCGGCGCATTGAGCTGATAGGAAGCAGCAGTATATTCACTACATAACCGGCAAAAAGTCAGGCGATCATTTTCCGATAAAACAATCGGCTTAAAATGAGCATGATTTGTCAATAACGGAGTTTTGGGAAGATAAAATTTGGAAAAATTGAGGGTGATTCTCCGATATGGAATATTTGCAGGAATGCGAACAGAATGTCCATTGTGAGGGGAAAATAAGCAGAGCAGTCCAGGGACAACAGTATAAATTGCGTTGTCCAAAAAGAGACGGCCTTCGCCCTCTAATACGTAGTAAAATTCGTATTCTGAATGGTGATGCATCGGAAAAGACATTCCTGTGTTTTCGCATTTGTTTGTCAGAACGAATTTGTCATTTGATGGTTTTATGCTAGAATTTACCTGCTGGCTCATATATAACTTCCTCCCTATGTAAAACGTATCTCAAATAATTACATTATGATTATTACATAAATTGGAAGAAATGTCAAGAAAAACTGCCGCCTTGCAAAAAGCCATTTTGAGTTGACAAATTCTAGGAGCTATGTTACGCTTAATTTCAGAGAAAATAACAAGTAGGATAGGAGAACTTATGAAAAACTTAATTAAAACTACAGTACTTGCAGCGGCATTCATTTTCACTTTAGGAGCGACTGCAATACAGCCGGTACAGGCAGCAGAAAAAGGTATTAAAATATCCAAAAAAAATTTCCCGGATGCGGCTTTTCGTAAAGGGGTTAAAACGAAGTTTGACTTAAATAAGGATGGGTATTTATCGCGTCAGGAACGCACTATGGTAACAGAGGTCACCGATTCTTTGATTATGTGTACAAAACGAAAGGGTGGCTGGAAAAAATATCATTCATTAAAAGGTATCGAGTATTTCCCTTGTTTGAAAAAATTAGAGATGAATAATATCAATATAGGTAATCCGAATATCAGTAAAAATAAACTGTTGCAAAGCGTACGTTTGTATAACACATTTACTACGTATGTTAATGTAAACAAAAACGTGAGATTAAAAAGATTATATATATCTTCCGAGGTTAGTATGGTGGGAAAACGGTCACTGAAAAATATTGATGTTTCTCACAATAAGCAATTGGAAGAACTTACTTTAATTCGAGGTATTTCAGAAATAGATGTATCTAATTTATCGAAGCTGCGGATGCTGGTTATTGGAGAGGGGCAATTGAAAACTCTGGATGTTTCTCATAATCCGGAATTGCAAATACTGAGTTGCGGAGGAAATCAGTTGACGGAATTGGATGTATCGGCGTGTACTAAGTTAAGCAGTTTCACATGTGAAAAAAATCAACTGAAGGCGGTAAAACTGCCTGAAAATTTAACACTGGTGAATTTTGAATGCCATAAAAATCAGTTGACGGAACTTGATATGAAAAATGGAAAAGTAACCGGCGAAATGAAATTTGATACCAAATGTTCTGTTGTGAATTATGCAGGAACCATTCACAATGATCTTATGAATAAGTAGTGGGGGAGATGTAAAAATGAAGAAAATTATAAAAATTATGATGCTTATTATTTCACTTACATTGATAGCTGGTATTGCACAATTTGATTTGTCACAGGCGGCAAATAAGGGCGTGAAAATATCGAAAAAGCATTTCCCTGATCCTTATTTTCGCAAAGCCGTAAAGAAGTATTATGATTATAATAAAGATGGTTATCTCAGCAAAAGTGAGACAGCATTTGTATTTAAAATGAACCATGAACCGGGACATTATCTGTTTGGAAAGAGTAAAAAAATATGGAAAAAGAAACATTCTTTAAAAGGAATTGAATATTTTCCTGAATTGAAGGAATTGCAGATTACTGATGTAAATATCGGCAATCCGAATATAAAAGAAAATCTGCAGCTTGAATGTATTTATTTGTACGGAACAAATACAACATATTTGAATACCAAAGATAATATTTATTTAAGACGGCTTCATATTATACCTAAAAATGACGTAAAGTGGCAGAAAGCGCATCCATTAAAAAATATGGATTTTTCACAAAATAAAAAACTGGAACAGCTGCTTGTGCCAAATGGTTTATCTAAAATTGATGTTAGTATGTTGACGAAATTACAGCATTTGAATGTTGCAGGTGGAAAATTAACAAAGCTTGATATTTCCAATAATGCAGAATTAACAACACTTGACTGCTCAGGAAATGCACTGACGGAATTGAACCTGTCCCATAATCCTGAACTTACAGTGCTTCTCTGTCAAAATAATAAATTAAGGAAACTGACATTTTTCGAGGAACCATGGCTTGCCTGGCTGGACTGCTCCGGCAACTCACTGGCAGAGGTAGATATGAAAAACGGATGCGTAACCGATACGTGGAAGCGTGATCCGGGGACAGTATTTCAAAATATTTTGGCAGATTAATTAAAGATAAAAAAATACTATTATTAGGGAAAGGGGGAATGAAGTTTGAAAAAGAAAACCTGGGTTATGCTTCCTAAAAGTTTGATAGCCGTTTTAATTTTTGCTGCGGTGGTCACGGCGATTTATATCTACGACAAAAATTTACTCCCGGTAGGAAATGTTTCTTTGAAGCCGGGAAAATATGTATGGGATCAGGATTCCAAGGCTTCCATTACGATTTCGGAAGATGGCATGATGACATTTGAAAATATGGATTTGGATCATATGCTGGTAGGTTTCCGTAAGTTTCGGTTAAATGAGACGTTTATTGGCGAAGAGAAGAAGTTTATACTTACACGAGGGCTTTCCGGGGTATATTCTCTGTCTTATTATCTTTCCGAAGAGGATCGTATGGAAGTGGATTATTATCCACGGGAAGATAAACTGCTTCTTTTTAAACCGCGGAGTGAAGATGGGTACACTTTTATGTTGGAAAAGTGATTCTTGTTCAAAAAAATCTGATGTGTTATAATTGGGAAAAGGGGGTTTTATATGAAAACAGATATTACGAAGCAAATGGAAATGGTACTGTACAGAACGGAAGAAGACGATGTAACGGTCAGCGCTTTGATAAAAGATGAAACAATATGGATTACCCAGAAGGCAATGGCTGAACTGTTTGGTGTACAGACTCCAGCAATCAGTAAGCATTTAAAGAAAATTTTTGAGCAGGGTGAGCTTAGCGAAAAAGTGGTTGTTTCCAAAATGGAAATACCCACTCCACATGGCGCAATTCCGGGGAAAACGCAGCTTTCTCCTACCAACTATTATAATTTGGATGCCATCATTTCTGTTGGCTATAGGGTAAATTCTATTCAGGCGACCAAGTTTCGAATCTGGGCTACGAATGTTCTTAAGGAATATATGATAAAAGGATTTACGATGGATGATGAGCGGTTGAAACAGGGAAAAACTGCTTTTGGCAAGGATTATTTCCGTGAATTGCTGGAAAGAGTTCGTTCTATTCGTGCCAGCGAGCGCAGAATTTGGCAGCAGATTACGGATATTTTTGCGGAATGCAGCATTGATTATGATAAGGATTCTGATATTACATATCATTTTTATGCTACCATTCAGAATAAATTTCATTATGCAATTACCGGAAAAACTGCGGCTGAAATTGTCTATCAACAGGCAGATCATACAAAAGAAAATATGGGACTGACTACGTGGAAGAATGCTCCGGATGGTCGTATTCTAAAATCAGATACTCCGATTGCGAAAAATTATTTAGATGAAAAACAAATTCGCCGATTGGAACGTGCGGTTACGGGATATTTTGATTATATAGAAGATTTGATTGAGCGGGAAAATGTTTTTACAATGGAAGAATTTTCCAAGAGCGTAAATGAGTTTCTTGCATTCCGCAGATATGATATTTTGAAAGACAATGGATGTGTATCGCACAAACAGGCAGTGGAAAAAGCATATCAGGAATATGATGTTTTTAATACGACACAGCCGATTGAATCCGATTTTGACAAAATGATCAAGAGATTGGAGAAGAGGTAATCCACCATGGAGCTTATTTGGAACGAACAAAATCAAAATGCGGTCGTGCACGAAGTGCGCTCAGACAGCCCGGAGATTACGTTGCCGGAAACGGTAGAAGGGCGTAAGATTGTGGCGGTTGGAGCGTATTGTTTTTCGGACCGGAAACGAAAAGAAACAAGTCAAAATGGCATTACGACAGTGAATGGGGAACCGTGTGATCATTCGGCGCAGGGGGAGTTTGTGGAAAAGATTGCATTGCCGGATGCGGTTGAGCGGATTGAAAATGCAGCTTTCTTTAATTGTAAAAAATTGTATGCCCTTGAAGTGGGGAAAAGGACGACAGAGATTGGAAGCGATGTATTTAATAACTGCAGTGCATTGCACAAGGTGCATATCCGCGGAAAGGCGGGAGAGGAGACGGGCGCAAAGCAGCTGCTTGCAAGAATTTCATGGGATGTCGAGGTGCAGTTTGACGATGCGGTTTTGTTTTATCCCGAGTATTATGAGGGATATGATACGATCGCACCGGCGCACATTTTTGGCTTAAATATCGAGGGTGAGGGGTTCCGGGCGAGACAATGTTTCCGAGAGGGAAAAGTGGATTTCGAGGCGTACGATTCGATTTTTGAGAAGGCCTGTGCGGAGGAAAATGACCGGGTTCTCGTGCATATGGCGATGGACAGGCTTATGACCCCGGTTGGTTTGACGGAAAAGAACCGCCTTCGATATGAAAAATATCTCGTGAGTGTACCGGAGAAAATATTTGAGATCTGTTTAAAAAATAGAAAATTGGAATGGCTGAAATTCTCTGTAAATTCGGTACTTGCATGGGATAAAATAGAAACAGAGGTGAAAGAAAAAGCATTGGTAACCTATGTGCAGCAGGATTGGACAGAAGGAGCGGCGGTTCTTTTGGCAGCAGGCAGGAAAAAAGAAGGAGGCAAAAAGGCGCGCTATGAATTTGAGTAAAAAGCAAGTGCAGAGCGAAGAGGCGTGGCAGAATCAGATGGCAGAAAAAATTCTGCGGTTTGTGCAGAATGAATTGTATCAGGATCTGCGCTTTCTGGATGTGGCGCTTTCTGCATTGGTGTGGCAGCCGGCACAGGGACTACGGACATTGGCAACGGATGGCAGTAAATTGTACTTTCCGGCAGAATGCATATGTAAAATATTTCCAGGCAATCCACTGTATCTGAACCGCGTGTATCTTCATACGGTGCTTCACTGCCTTTTTGCTCATTTGTGGCTGCAGCAGGGGCGGGAGCGACCTTGGTGGGATGCAGCGTGTGATATTGAAGTAGAGTACGTTATCGATCGTTTGGAAAAGAAGAGTGTGAAACGCGCATTGTCGTGGGAACGCCAGAAAATGTATCAAGCCATGGAAGAGAGAAAACTTCTTTCGGCGGCGAAGATCTATGAATATTTGGGAGAAATTAGCATCGAAGAGCGGGAAAAACTGCGTCGGGAATTTTATACAGACAATCACAAATTTTGGCCGGAAGAGGAAAAAAAGTCGCCGATGCAAAATCAGGCGAGAGAAATGTGGGACAAGATTTCGCGGCAGAGCCGGATGCAGGAAGAAAAGCGCGGCGATGAGCAGGAAGAGGGCGAGCAATCCCTTTTACGGCGGTTAAAGGCGGACAAAAGCAGGCGGAGTTACCGGGATTTTCTGCGGAAATTTGCGGTGCTTCGGGAAGAAATGCAATGCGACCCGGATACGTTTGATCTGAATTTTTATACGTATGGGCTTTCTTTGTATGGCAACATGCCGCTCATTGAACCGGTCGAAACACGCGAAGTGATGCGGATTCAGGAGTTTGTTGTGGTGCTCGATACGAGCTATTCGACCGATGGGGAGCTTATCAAAGGTTTTTTGCGCGAGACATTTACCCTGCTCACCGAAAAAGACAGTTTTTTCCATAAATGCCATATCCGCATTTTGCAATGCGATGACGCAGTGCGCGAAGATACGAAGATTACGGATATTTCCGAATTGGATGCGTATTTGGAGAAGTTTACCGTCATCGGCGGCGGAGGGACGGATTTCCGCCCGGCATTTTCCTATGTCGCGGGGCTTCGCGAACAGGGAGAACTCCGTGGACTGCGGGGACTCCTTTATTTTACCGATGGAAAGGGCACGTATCCGGCAAAACGACCGGAATACGATGTCGCATTTATTTACTTAGATGAGTATGAAAAGTCAAAGGTACCGCCGTGGGCGATGCGTTTTGAGATTGGAGGAAACAGATGAATATCAAACAGGCAAAGCAAGAGATCAAAGATGCGGTAAGAGCGTATCTTGCCAAGACGCCGGAGGGGGATTACCGGATCGCGCCGGTGCGCCAGCGTCCGATGCTTTTGATCGGGCCGCCGGGGATCGGAAAGACACAGATTATGGAACAGATTGCCAAAGAGTGCGAGATCGGGCTTGTTTCCTATACTATTACGCACCACACGAGACAGAGCGCAGTCGGCCTTCCGTTTATCCGAAAAGATACATTTGGGGGAAAAGAGGTTTCCATTACGGAGTATACGATGAGCGAAATTATCGCGAGTGTGTATGAAAAAATGCGTGAAACCGGACTAAAAGAAGGGATTCTTTTTATCGACGAGATCAATTGCGTGTCGGAGACGCTCGCGCCGACGATGCTCCAATTTCTGCAATGCAAGACATTTGGCAATCAGGCAGTGCCGGAAGGATGGATCATTGTAGCGGCAGGAAATCCTCCGGAGTACAATAAATCTGTGCGCGAATTTGACATGGTGACATTGGACCGCGTGCGCCGGATGCGGATTGAAGCTGATTTTTCGGTGTGGAAAGAATATGCAGTCAAACGACATATTCACCCGGCATTGCTGACGTATCTTGATCTGCGGCCGGCGAATTTTTATGTGGTCGAAAATGATGTCGATGGCATGCAGTTTGTGACAGCGCGCGGCTGGGAGGATCTCAGTAGTTTGATGAAAGTGTATGAGGAACTGGGGATTACGCTTACGGAAGAGAGTATCCGCGAGTACCTTGCGCATGATGATGTGGCAAAAGATGTAGCTGCATATATTGATTTGTATAAGAAGTATGAAGATCATTATGGCATTCCGGAAATATTGGAAGGCAAGGTCACGACTTCGATTTATGAGCGGCTTTTCCGGGCTTCCTTTGATGAGAAGATCAGCGTCGTTCATCTCGTGCTTTCCGGACTTCACACTTCGTTTGAAGCGGTGCACAACTGGAAAAAAATTACAGACAAATGGTTTGCTTTTTTGAAGCAGTATCGAAGCTGTGTAATGGCGGAAGAGGAGCCGGTGGCTGCCTATCAGAAGCTGTGTGCAGAGCAGGAGGCGGAGACGGCACTTCGTAAAAAACAGGGATTTTTGGAAAAAGACGAGGAACACTTTTTGGAAAAACTTGGCGAGAAGTTATGTGGAGCTTGTCCACAGACAGAAGATGTCGTGGGAAAAACGCCGGAAGAAATTTTTGATCTCGCACGCGGACCATTTGCAGAGGCAGTGGAAGAATTGGAAATGCGGGAGCAGACGGCATCTGAAAAATTGGAGCATGCGTTTGATTTTATCGAGGCAGCATTTGCAGACGGACAGGAACTTGTCGTGTTTGTGACAGAGCTGGCGATGGATCCGGAGGCGGCTGTTTTTCTGGCAGAAAATGAAAATGAGCGGTTCCGCAAATACAATGAGCAGCTTCTTTTGGGGACAAAAAAAGCGGAGCTTCTTTCGGAGCTCCGCGAGGGAACGATACATTCCCAGGAGAATGTTCGTGATTTTTAGTTCGAGCGGATGTTTTTTGCTGCCGACGTTGTCGAAGTGGCCTCAGGTGGGACGGTTTCGACCGGTTCCGGTTTTACGACTACCGTGCAGGACGCAGACTGTCCGCTGGACAAAAGGGTTGCCGTAATCACGGCTTCACCCGCTGCGACAGCGGTTACGATGCCGCGGGAATTGACCGTCGCCACATCGGTGTCAGAAGATTCATAAAGCGGAATTTCCTGCGAAATATTCGGCTTTATGATCGTATTTAGCTTGGTATTTTTAGTTTCGTTTAGGTAGATTTTTTTCTTCCCAAATTTGACACTGACGGCATACGGCGTCACTTTTACCTTTACTTTTAAAGTGCGCACAACTCGTCCACGGGAATTGGAAATCGTCGCACGAACGTAAGTATTTCCCGGGTTTACAGCAGTCACGACAGCTAGTTTTGGCTGTGTGGTAGAAGTTACCGTCGCTATGGATTCATTGTCTGAGGAAAATACGATGGTCTGGCGCTTCTTTGTATTGTAGAGACGCAGTTTGTACATTCCGTTTTTTGACAATGTAACGGATTTTACATTCATGCGGATATATTTATTTTTCTTTGCTGCAAAGGCATCACTGCCTGGTTCCAATGCACCAAGAAAGAGGACGCCGATCAGCAGCCATGAAAAAATAATTTTAATTTTGTGCATCATAATTTACACCATCCTCTATTTGTTGATATGAGTGTAGCAAGCAGCTATGGCACAGTTGTGTCAGGAAAAGAAGAAAGAAAAGGGGAAATGTGTCACAAAATAAACATAAAAATAAAGTAGTCTATTGATAAGTAAGAAGAGAAATGGATAAGGAGGGTTTTTATGCAGTACATATTGATTGCGGATGACAATGAAGATATCCGGGAAGTTTTGAGCACTTATGTAGTAAAAGAAGGATTTGAGCCAATCGTTGCAGAAGACGGGATTGAGGCGTTCGAGACCTTTAAAAAATGTAATCCGGCAGTGGTGCTGCTTGATATCATGATGCCGGGTCTGGACGGCTATAAAGTATGCCAGAAGATCCGTGAGATCTCGCAGGTTCCGATTATATTGATCACAGCAAAGGGAGAAGATTACGAGCGCGTGATGGGACTTGATATCGGAGCGGATGATTATATCGTCAAACCATTCAGTCCGAATGAAGTAATGGCGCGTGTGCGTGCCGTGCTCCGCCGTATGGGACGCGGAGAGGAAGAAAAAGAGAAAAAAGTTCTTACCGTGGGCGATCTTACGATCAATATAGAAGCTTACACTGTTTTTGTCGGAACAGAGAAAATCCCGATGACGAAAAAAGAAGTGGAGACGATGTGGATCCTTGCGAAAAATCCCAGCAAAGTATTTACCAGGGACAATCTGCTTGACAGTCTGTGGGGGCAGGATTATTTTGGCGACAGCCGCACTGTGGATTCACATATCAAGAGACTTCGCGCCAAATTGGACAAAGTGGAGCATCCCGACTGGGAGATTAAGACGATATGGGGGCTTGGATACAAATTTGAGCTCAATGTCTGACATAGTTAGAACAGGGGAATCAATGTGAAGAAAATATTTTGGAGAGTAGGCCTTTGCTTTGTGGTCACATTGTTGATCATGACGGCGATTTCCGGTCTTATATTTACAAAATTTAACAGACACAATGTTATGAATGTGTACAAGGATGAGCTGAAAAGTCTTGCGCAGAGTGTGTCTAAGCGGATCACGGAGACGATGGCACACGGAAGTACGGATGGCATTCAGGAATATCTTCTTGCGATCGATGATTTTGGTGTGTTTCAAAATACCGATATCTGGATTTTGGCAAATGACAAGGTGGACGAGCCGCTTAGTGATAGTTTTGTCAACGCAGATATAAATACGATTTCTGCGCAGAGTGATACGCGTACGAAGGCGCTGATCGCGGCGGCGTGCGAGGGAAAGACCCGTAGCTTCAGCGATTATGACCAGATTTACGAGATGGATATGATGCATGTGGCGGCGCCGGTCAAAAATGTGCAGGGTGAAAATGCCGGCGTGGTTCTTGTCAATGGAGAGATGGATTATCGTGAGCGGTCGATCGGCCAGTATCAGAATTATATGGCATTGAGTGTTATCATTGCGCTCGTCGTTGCGCTCAGCGTGTCGGCTTTTTTCTCGCGCCAGCTTGTGCGTCCGATCATACGCATTAAGGAAATTGCACTGCATATGGCGGCAGGCGAATACGCGCAGCAGACGGGAATCCGCAGAAAAGACGAGTTGGGGCTTTTGGCAGACAGTATGGATATTTTGTCGGAAAAATTGGTCGATGCGGAGGAATTCCGTGAAAATCTGGAGCGGAACCGACGGGATTTCTTTTCCAATGTTTCCCATGAACTCCGCACGCCGATCACCGTTGTAAAAGGGTACGCGGAGACGCTGGCGGATGGTTATGTGGACAATCCGGCGAAGCAGCAGGAATATTATGAGAGAATCCGCAAGGAATGCACCGGTATGGAGCGTCTTGTCGCCGATCTCCTGATTTTGTCAAAAATGCAGAATCCGGACTTTGAAATGAACCTTGAAGTGTTAAATGTGATCGCCGTGATGCAGGACGTGATGCGCAGTATGCGCGTGATGTGTGCAGATCGAAAAATTACGGCAGACCTGCAGTACAACGACGAATGTTCACTGATCGAGGGCGATTATGACCGCATCCGCCAGTTGTTTTTGATTCTTTTTCAGAACGCAGTCAAATATGCGGATGAGGGAACGGAGATTACGATTCGGATTCACCGCGCGGACGGAAAACTGCTGGTCAGCATGGAAGATACCGGAATTGCGATTCCGAAGGAAGAATGGGAAAATGTATTTGAGAAATTTTACCGCGCCAGCAATCACGGAAATAAGGATGGTTCAGGCCTTGGACTGATGGTTGCCAAACACATCGTTGCGCGACATTTTGGGAAAATATGGGTGACAAGCGACGAGGTGAAAAAGACGTGCTTTTATATCGAATTTCCGGAATGCAGCGAAGAGGCTATGAATCCGTAAAAAAACGTAACTATTCAGGACGCCCCTCCTCCACATTCGCATTTCGAACACTTCGTGTTC
>ERZ780144.1000-NODE-1000-length-33803-cov-7.911728_pt1 | contig 33803 bp, 24 predicted proteins | sample MGYA00511380_ERZ780144 | MGnify/ENA primary metagenome ERZ780144 (study PRJEB29588, sample SAMEA1965858) | human gut metagenome | biome: human gut; feature: human-associated habitat; material: faeces | place: Denmark | collected 2008/2010 ... | reverse complement strand
TAGCGCGGGGTGTCAGATTTCATTTATAGGGTACGCCCTAAAACTATGCGCTTACTTTTCATAAGGTTCTCCTATCGTAATATTGTACTTTTATTACCAATTTTAATGTAATAAAATGCTGCTTATCCATTATAGATAAGCAGCATTTCTATTATATATATGTTATTTATTTTCTGTATCTTTAACAGCAAATGTAACAATATATGTAATTGGATTACTTTCCGTCAGTTTTCCTGGATTCTCGGTATCTTTATCTTCTTCACAAACATACTTATACTCCAGATGAATCGTATAATTTCCAGCCGATAATCTATTTTCAAACCAAACTCTGGCAATTCCGCTATCTGGAAGACCTACAAATGCTACATCTACAGGATCCGAATCAGTCTTAGAACAAGTAGCTGTTGCTTCACCACTAGTTCTATAACCTTCTGGTGTTTTTCCATAATCTTGTACACTTACCGTATATGGTAGCTCAATATAAAATCTTTCATTATCTGAATTTAAGGTTATTTCTCCTAAAGAAATATTTGGATTATCCGTTTTTGCCAGGCAGATAATTGGAAGTTTTGCGTCTGAAAGTGTAATTTTGTCGCTCTTTTTCACTTCATCAGCTTGTTCTGTGTTTCGCGTATAAATTACATATTTATTCTCAGTTTTTAAACCTGAAAATTCAATAAAGCCAAAATCATCTTGTTTCGTTGCATCTATAGCATCATCCCAATTTATTGCATTCTCTTCTGTTCCTTCTTCACAACAGATATATTCTTGTCCGTCTTCCGCCTTCACTACAATTGATGTCTGTGTTTTATGATACATTGCAGGTTCTTTTACTTCTGTTTTTTTCTTCGTAAATGTAAAATAAACCATACCTGTTATATCTTTTGTCACATCGCCTTCTCCAGCTTGTACACGAATAGTAACTTTTAATCCTGTTTTTTCATCTTTTTCAATGTACTTCTCATCACAACCGCCAAATACATCTGCATAATATTCTTCGCCCGCATATTCGCTTACTTTTTTGCTTAACTGCTCATATGCATACCTTGTATTTTCCTTTCCCTCTGGAAAGATCTCAAAAGTTTTCTCAAAAAACTCTTCCCCTACATTTTTTGCCGCTACTGCAGTTTTTTCAAAATCATCTGCTTTAAACCAGAAAGTTCCCTTATATTCCGTATTTCCAGCAACATAAGATAATGTGTATTTTCCCGGATTCAGCTTGGAAGCAAATGTAAGCATATATCTATACCATTTTGTTCCATCATCATCGTCGTCATCGTAATCTTCATCATCCATATCTTCTAATGAATCAATTTTCTGAGTCACTCCGTTTTCATCAGTAACAATAATTTTATCTTTATTTGATTCTTTAATCTCCGTTGGAATTTCTACATCTATTTTGTTTTCTTCAAATACATGTAATGCCTTTAATTCAACCGTTTGGGCTGGATCTGGATCCGGTGTCGGAGCAGGTGTTACACTTCCGCCTGAAGATGAACCACCGCCGGATGTGCTTCCACCACCTGTAGATCCACCATTGTTATCTCCACTTGTATTCGTTGTTGTATCTGTTACCTTTCCGGTATTGTCAACTTTAGAAGTGGTATCTTTTGCAACTTCCTGTGTTCCTGCCGGTGTTGTAACTTTGATCACATCTGTTGTGTCATTCTTTACTGCAACCTGTGCGTTTTCTCCGGTAGTCTCTACCTTACTTCCCTCAGCTCCCTTAGAGAGATTTAACGAAATCTCTGTAGCTGCTTTTACTTCAACAGGAGTGCTGGAAGCAACATCTGCGCCTTTTGCAGTCTCTTCTACTTTGATTGGAATTGCTGCTGTTGTCTTTCCTTCAACTGCAACCTTTGCCGGTGCGCTGACTGCTACTTCTCCGACAGTTCCATCAACTGCGAGGCTGACATCTACTGCTGCATCAATCTGAATTGCATCAATGGTTCCTGCAGCTTCAATTTTAATTTTGCCGCCTTCCTGTGAAACGGTCACTTTGGAAAGTGAAGCGCCTGCTTCTACGACAATTCTTGCATCGTCTGCAGTTACTGTAATGGTATTTCCTTTTGCTTTCTCTTTCCAGGTGTTTGGCTTAATTGCCTTGATATTGATTGACTTGAATGTACCGGCATTGACAACATCTGCATTCGGTGCATCCACCGTCAGATTTGCTTTTCCATAATTTCCGGAAGGAATATTGAATGCTACTTCTTTATCTGTCTTGATTGTCAGATTCTTTACATTCTTATCCTTCAAAGCAGAGGTCAAAGCTTTCTGTGTGGAAACTGTCTTGCTGACTGCTGCATTCTTAACAGTAACCTTGCAAGTCAGTGTATACTGCTTTTTGCTCTTGGTCACAACCTTACACTTTACATTGGCTGTTCCTGCTTTTACTGCCTTAACTACTCCCTTTTTTGAAACAGTCGCAACAGTTTTCTTGTTGCTGGACCATTTCAATGTTGCATTTTTCCCTGCATTTTTGACGGTAAGCGTCTTCTTACTGCCAACCTGCAACGTCATCTTCTTTGCACTGATTATCGGTGCCTTTGTTGCTGCATATGTTGTAGTCGGCTGATATGTAGTAAGAATCATCGCCAGTGCTAAAACAAACGCAAACACTTTTTTCGTGTTTTTCATATGAATCCTCCTTTGTAAAACATATACTTTTGTACTATACTTTATGCTTATTTTTATAATATGTCAATAACGATAAACACTTGAACCTGGCAAAGAAATTTTTTGCTAATTTATGGTTGACTTTTCATAGCTGGTCTCCTCAAAATTCAAATTTGTTTATCGCATAAAAACATTAACACACTATTTCATTATTTTCAATAACTCAAACAAACCACATTTTTATAAATGCTTCCATCTCTTCCAAATCATCCGAAAACAGGACATAGCGCATACTTTCTTTCCGCCAGAATCCCTCCTGCTCCATCTTCTCAAACATGTTTTTCATCGGTGCATAAAAACTGTTTCGATTGAACAAAATGCATGGTTTCTGAAATACACCAATTTTCGTAAGTGTTATTGCCTCTGAAATTTCATCGAGCGTTCCGATACCTCCCGGCAAAGCTATAAACACATCCGCGAGATCCAGCATTTTTTGCTTTCTCTCGCTCATATTTGTTGTCGTAATCAACTTAGTTACATATAGTTGCGGGCGTGACTTAATAAACTCCACATTCCCCGGAATCACACCAATGACCTCGCTTCCTTCTGCATGAACTTCCTTTGCAACCGCTCCCATCAATCCGGATTCACCGCCACCATATATAAGGGTATATTTGCTTTTTCCAATCCATTGCCCCAGTTCTCTGGCGGCTTTTGTATATTCCTCATTGATTCCAAAATCAGAACCACAATATACTGCTATCTTCATGTGCACTCCTTTACTTAACTGCATAAGAATAAATATAAATAGCAGTCCCTTTGGTTTTGTTTCCTGCCCACCATACTTTTCCTTGCGAATAAACCGGCATTCTGCTTGGATTCAGATAAGCGGAAGAGGCAAGTTTCTTCGTCTTCTGTACCACATTTCCATTGGCATCAACGACAATTGCATACACGCCCTGATAACTGTATTTTTTATAACGTTCAAACAAAATCACATAATTTCCCGCATCTGTAGCTACAACCTGCGGATTTTCGATGGTATATGTTTTGTCATAATTTGTGAGCCATTTTACACCATAATCCGTTGCATTTTCATCACCATTTTTTCCACTTAAGCCACTGCGCGTGCCGGATGTAATATATCCATTCGCTGTGGTTAGATCCGCATTCGGGTCAAAAATCTGAATAAACAACTGCTGATTTTCCTTTTTGGCCTTGCTGCTCAAAGACGGTGCTGATATCGCCACCATAGCCGTGTTATGTACATCTCCCATCGCAATACCACCCATGCGGGCAAAGTTATCATTTACCTCATACATGTCATAACGGTCAAATGCACCTTTGCTGATCCAGAATGAGAAAATATTTTGTGAATCACATGTCCATGTTTTCGATGCCTCGTCCGAATATGTATTATCATAAATGATTTCCCAGTCATCCGGAAAATCTGTATTGTTGATTAGATCATCACTTATTCCATCACCGGTTCCCGGCATCTTTAACTCTGAAACGGTAAATGCGCGGTCATAACAATCGCCCTCACTGGCAAGAAGAAATCCTTCTCCCCACGGAACCACTCGCTGCGCAAAGGAATGGGAATTATAGTAACATTCCACACTTTCCTTCTGCATCGTCTTCCGGTTCACAAGAAAAAGTGAATTGCTCTGATGACCACTATACATTTTTCTCGCATAGTTGACAGCAACATAATCACCATTTACTGCAATATCACAATTTCCTCCATCAAAAGGAGTTTGGGTATAAAAACTATCACCATAATAATACGCCAGACTCGAGGAACCATTGTCCCCCACACTTGCAAGAAGCTTTCCATTGGCGTCATACTTGGAAACAAAAATCGTTTTTGTCTCTGTATTATTTGTTTTATTTGTCTTTCCCGTAACTACATAAAAATTTCCGTCAGAATCGCATGTAACACCGCCAAAAACAGAGGTTGTCTTCTTCAATGTGATCGTCCTTTTGACAGGCTTTCCATTTTTTGTCTTCACAATTACAATGTTGCTCTTTGTATTATATGCAATGCACACATTGCCCTGATTATCCAAAAACTGCGTGCCATCCGATACGCCATCCCAGTTCGCATACGATCCTTTTGCAGTTGCAATATTGTGCTTTTGATTTGTTTTCTGTACCATAAGTGTTGCAGCTTCCGGACTTACCACGGAGGTCATCAAAACTCCACAGATTGCCAGGCATGCAATACTTCTCATCCCTGTATATTTTCTCATTTCATAACTCCTTTTTATTATATGGAACGCATCGCAAGATGCATTGCTCTTTTACTATACTCTTCCAAACGGATAACCTTATCATCGGTAAACTGCTTCAATACTGGTAATGCAATTGAAAAGATTAACGAATCGACCAAGAGACCAAGAATCTTACTCCCTCCATTTTATATAGATTGCTACCGCTTACTTCTTTTTAGACATTTCTATAAAATCTTCTCAACTATATTTTATTTACATAATACTCTCGCTCATATCGTTTATCAAACACTTTTTGTACAAATGACAATTCGCGTTTCAATTCCTCATAAAGCATAACATAGCAAGAAAAATATATAACAAACAAGCCGGCACACCAGCGCCGGCTCCCCTTACCATCTCACTATTCTATTCCATTCTACTCCACCGCAAGCCCTTCCTCCCGGATCACCTGCACCATCTCATCCACATACTTCGCGCACAACTCATCACTCTGTGCCTCAACCATCACACGGATCACCGGCTCCGTACCGCTCTCACGCAGAAGGATTCTTCCATCCTCGCCCAAAGCGGTGCTGATCCGATCCTTCTCCGCCTGCACACGCGCATTGCCGGTAACCGCAGCCTTGTCCTCAACCTTCACATTCTTCAAAAGCTGTGGGTACATCTGCATCCCCCTGCACAGCGTGCCGAGACTCTGCTTCTTCTCCAGGATCACCTCCATCAGCATCAATGCCGTGAGGATTCCATCCCCGGTTGTCGCATGCTTACTGAAAATGATATGTCCGGACTGCTCTCCGCCGAGCACATATCCGTTGGCAACCATCGCCTCATTGACATACTTATCGCCAACCGTGGTCACACATACCTCAATGCCCTCCCGCTTCATTGCTTTGAACAATCCCATGTTGGACATGATCGTGGCAACCACCGTATTATTCTGCAGACGGCCACATTCCTTCAGATACTTCCCGCAGACATACAGGATATAATCCCCGTGCACTTCCATACCGTTCTCATCCACGGCAATACACCGATCCGCATCTCCATCAAACGCAAATCCGCAATCCAGATTCTTCTCCCAGACAAGTCTCTGCAGATTCTCGATATGTGTCGATCCACATCCCATATTGATGTTAGTACCGTCCGGCTCATTGCCAACCACATATGTTTTGGCACCAAGCGCATCAAACACACTCTTTGCAATATTAAACGTACTTCCGTTGGAACAATCCAGCCCCACGCGCATGCCATCGTAAGATCTGGTAACCAGAGAAATCAGATAGCCGATGTAACGGTTCCGTCCGATCGCATAATCCCGCGCCACACCAACCTTGTCACGCAGTGCAAAAGGCAGTTCTCCCATCTCACCATCTATGTATTTCTCCAGTGCAGCTTCCACCTCTGCGGAAATCTTGTGTCCGTTTCCATCCATGACCTTGATTCCATTGTCATAATATGGATTGTGACTGGCAGAAACCATGATGCCACAGTCGAAATTTTCTGTACGGACTACATATGCCACACTTGGCGTGGTGGTAACATGCAGCAAGAATGCATCAGCCCCGGATGCCGTAATACCGGCAACCAGCGCATACTCAAACATATAGCTGCTGCGACGCGTGTCCTTTCCGATAATAATCCGTCCACTGTGATTCTGGTTGTAATACCAGCCCAGGTAACGTCCAATTTTATATGCATGATCCGCGGTCAATACTTTGTTTGCCTCACCGCGAAAACCGTCTGTTCCAAAATATTTTCCCATGATCATTCTCTTTTCTCGTGTATTCTGCTATGTAAACATAATTCCTTAAATATTGTTTGCACCTTGTATATTTTTTACTATCTTAGGTAAAAGAAAAGTAACCCCTATTTATTGCAGAAGTTCATATTATTCTTCTATTTCAAAATTTATCTTTTTATCTACAATATAAATCGGTCTTCCTTTAACCTCTGAAAATAATATAGCAACATATTCACCTATAATTCCTATAATTACAAACATTACCGCAAACAAAAAACAAATTAATATAACTATTGTTGCATATCCACTTGGAGCCGAGCGATATGTCAATAACGTATAAATTAATACTACCAATCCTAAAACTGCTGCAGCAACACCAGCATATATCCCAAGCTTTAATGGGAAATCAGAAAAACAAATAATCGTATCTATAGAAAATTTCATTAATTTTCCAATGCTATAGTGGCTTTGTCCTCCTGCTCTTTCAGGTGCCTCATATTCTAATTTTGCGACACGAAATCCAAGACTTTGTACATAACCTCTTAAAAACCGATTTCTTTCTCTGTAATTATTTTTTAATACATTAGCAGCTTTTTTACTAAGTGCAAAAAAATCTGATGCATTTTCTTCAAAAGATGTTTCCGATGACAATTTGTTTACAATCTTATAAAACATACCAGATGTAATATTTTTTATTACACCAGCAGATTTATTAGACATTCTTATCATGTTCACTATATCATAATCATCTTCAAATTTATCAATAATTTTGGGTATGTATTGTAAAGGATGTTGTAAATCTGCATCCATACATATAACACCATCTCCAACTGCATAATCAATTCCAGCAATCATGGCCGCTTCATGTCCAAAATTTCTAGAAAAACTTATAATTTTAATATACGGCTCTTTTTGTGCTGCATTCTGTAAAATTTCTAAACTATTATCACAACTCCCATCATTTACAAAAATCACTTCATAATCCCAAGTAATTGTTGCTTTCATTTTGTCAAACGCTTTTAAAAATTTACCTAAAACAGCTTCTTCATTATATACAGAAACAACAATCGAAATTTTTTTTGCTTTTTTCATATCATTTGTATCCTTTTCTTAATCTTCTTTAAAAGTAAGATATCTTTGGCTTAAATAATTTAATACCACAAATAACCCCATTCCAACTAACATAGACATATTGTCTCGTATATTTGTCGGATATTGATGCAACACTCTCGAAACAAGAGGTTTTGCTAATCCATATGCAATCAAATAACATGCCGCTATATTTATAACAAATCGAATAATTGTCTTTTTATCTTTTGCAGTATTTTTAAAAGTAAAATGTTTATTTAAAATATAACTAACTATACTGCCTACCACATAATTTGCCGCACTTGATATCCAGTATCCCAATCCAAAGATGTTATATGCTAAAAACATAACTCCTGTTCCAACTAAGGTATTTATAACCCCGACACATATGAATTTTAGGAATTTAATATCAAAGAAACTTTTCATCCATTTCATTTATTTATCCCTTCATGATTTTAATATACTGCAATATAAACAGTATCTCCATCAAACATCATTTGTTCATTCATCTGCAAACTTTGCCAATCCTTCGAAGCAAATTGTTTTGCGATTTCACTCGGAACCTCTACACGTTCGTACTCACGCCCTGTATAAAAATTAATACTAGAGTAATCTGACCAGCTTCTACTAAATGCTCTAACTATATCTGAAGTAGTATCATTTTTTTGATATGCATAATATCTGACTGTCATATTTGCATCTGGACAAAATCCTATTTTTTTTATAATATTTCCCGTACTCCTTTCATAATTTTCTATCATTTGTTCAACTGACAATATACTTGACCTATCAAGCGTATTCATTTTTATAATATCTAAAGAATTCACTTGTATATTCCATACATTAATTAAAAGAAATACACTCCATATTCCTACAAATATTTTTTTATATAAAATAGATATTTTTTCAAATATTCTAACCCAATTCCAAATCAAAATACTAAAAATTGTAAAAATAGGTACACATACTCTCATTGGAACCCAGCAAAATCCTTGCATAATTTGAATTATACACAACATTCCTTCCACAAGTCCACATATTAATCCACTTCCAATTAAGAACGTAAATATCTTCTTTTTTTCTTTTTTTCTAATCCATATAAAAGATATAGAGAAGATAAGCAAATATACGGCTAATATCCATTTCGGTAAAGTTCCTAATGCTTCTATCCATATTCTATATTGTACCCTAATAAATTGAATAAAAATCGTTTTGATTGATCCGACCGAAAAGTTAATTCGAGCCTCTGAAGTATTATAATGTTTCAAATAACCAAGCATTTTAGAACATACTAAAATAATACCTATTGCAATTGCAACCAAGCTTTCTGTTCGAACTAATTCCCGAAAAATATCTTTAATTTTTTTTTGTTCAATAAGAATAATAAATAGAACTATTACAGCATACTGTATCAAAGCTACCTGATAAGATCCTGCAATAAATATCAGACAAAACAATGTCAAAAGATAATTTATAATTCTTTTTTGTTCTCTAAATACACATTCTATTGCTAACGCTGTAAAAATAGTAACTATAATCCATTGAATATAAGCTTCCGTAAAATAAAACCATTCACTAATAAATGCATTTCCATATATAAACAACGTTCCCAAATTAACCACAATAGTATTTTTCAGCGAATTTTTTGTTTTTATTTTATCCGTAATAATAAATGTTATTTTACTTGTCGAAAACACAAATGAAATTAATAATACTATTCCCAAAAAAACTTGATATTTAACAACATTAATATGTATCAAATCCAAAATCCAATAACAAGTTGCCAAAATTGGTCTATAGCTAGTAATAGCCATATACCATGGATAACCATGACTATAAAATATTTGATAATCGTCTGTAGAATAGTGTACATTAAAAACCGCATTTCCAATCAATAAAAAGAAAAAACATATATTACATAATATTATAATAATTTTCATCTTCCTATTTTTATTTTTCTCATCCATACTTCTCTCTATATTCTCCTTGCTTTATTTAAACATTTTTTCATATATCTTTATCATCCTTTTTCCCATAGAGAACAAAAAATTGTGATTCTTTAGTTTTGTCCCAATTATATATTTAAATGTTTTCTTATCTAAAATAAAAATAACCAATGCCTTTATTATCTTATTTTTCTTTTCCATCATATTCATAATATTTTGCACTGGAATATAACTGGATCCCCTATCACTATATGCCATATATGGAATAGTCCGATTAATAAAATCTTCGATTTTTATTTTATTACACGCTCCATAAACCATATCTTCAAAATAAGACGCAGCAAAAATTTTACGATCTAAATATGATGAATTTCTGAGATATCCTTCAAATGGAAATGAAACTTCAGTTGATCTAAATGGAAGATATTCCATATATCCATTAAAAATACATGTAAAATCCTTTACCATTTTTAAAGCATTTTTTTGTATTGTATCAATCACAAAAATATCTTGATAATTCTTTTCTTCATCTGTCAACTTAGGTAATACTTTTCCATCAACTCGCTCAAAAGAACTACATCCTGCTTTATAATCAGATAACAAATGTTCTCTGAGGAGTCCCGAAACATATGGTGTGTAATCATAATAATTCGATATTTTGTATTTTCCCATTCGTTCCATTTTTTCTGCTTTACCATTTTCTTGATGTATAAATAAAACATCAACTCCATGCCCTGCTAATTGTGATATTGCGTTCTGTATTCTTCCGCTATATCCCATATCAAAAGCTATTTCATCTTCCTTTATATTTGAATAATATTCCTTTGCTAACTTTTGATTTTCTTCAAACACCTCCCTGCTATATATTTCTTTTAAAAACATATCCATAAAACTTATATATTCATCGTATTCTACGAAGGATTTCTCATAATTAAATTTGTTGATTTTACAAATGTTTTTGATTTCTTCCTCTGACATCCTTTTGGATGCAAATGATAGGACGGTTAATAATGTTTTAGGTGTATGATTATGATATTCAATTGGCAAATTATAAAAATCATATTTAGATCTAACCATTCCTGTCATAACAGCTTTACGTGATGCATACATATAATCAGCTGCTGCAACTTTTTTCTGCCCATTATTCCATATTTGATATGCCTGCATTGGAAGGAATCCATCTCTAGCCAAAAAATGAATTTTAGTGACCCCTTTTTTTCTACATTGGTCTGTTATCCATTTTGCAAGACCAATCATATGCATACCAACTACATAATAACCAATAAAATTTGGATCAACATTAAAATCGCTATTTGGATTAAATGTGCGAAACGGATTATCAAAATATTTATTATATATCATTGATACCATGCATGCATATCCAAGAGATTTATAATATTCATTTGGTTTTACTGTAATGCTACATGCAATTTTAGACATATTTGAACAATCATTTGTATTCAAACCATGAATTTTATTTTCAAACACTTCTCTTGCCTTTGGAAAAAATAATGCATCGAATCCGGCTTTTTTTGCATTTTCATAATCATTTATCCATGTATCGCCAATATGATATATATGTTCTGAATCTGACACTGTAAGGTCTTTTTTTACGTAATCATAAATTGCCCCCGTATGCTTTGTTTTTCTTAATTCTGAAGATAAATACAATTTTTCATATTCGCAATATCCATTTTTATGCAAAATTTGTTCTATAACTTCCCGTGTCAGATACATATCTGAAATAATAATTACCTTTTTTCCTGTCAACAACGCGGTTTCATATAATTCTTTTCCCGCATTACGTGCTTTGCAAAAACGTACTTCTAATTCTTCTTCTTTCTTCTTTAACTGTTCCAGTATCTCTGTAGGGAATCCATATAGCTCTCCCATCCCCTCATAAATTTCATTCAGGTTGACATCCTGCCAGCCAGGCTGTATTTTTCCATATTTTTTTCTTGTATAACTTTCTGCCTGAATACGAATAGTTGAAAAATCCATGTTCGAAGGAACAATTTGTTCAAATGTTTTATTCATTAACTGAAATAGCTGAACCGGTTTATAAAACGGTCTCTGAATTAACGTATCAAAAATATCAAAACTTACATATCTATCAGATGATTTAGCTATTTTTTCTTTAAATCCTTCCAAGCCTCCTCTCCAAGGGGTTGTGACTAATGCAAAAAAATTATCCTCTGGCAATACACCTCTATTTTCTTCCGGACAAAATTCTTTTAAAATGTCCAAACTCTGTTTTTTTTCTATTCCTATATAAGTTCCATTAGGAAGATTTCTCCAAATTCTTGCATAATACCTTCTAAATTCTCGAAAATCTTCTTGTATCCATTTTTCTGCTTTAACATTTCTAAGAAATTCTTCGCCAAAATCAAACACAGCCTGAATGTCCTGCATGTTCTTCTTAAATCGAGGAAATGATAAACCTTCTGAATTTGTAGACGCATTTTCATTTGCACAATAAAAATATGCATCGTTTGACACTGTCGCAACACACTTTGAAAAATAGAAAAGTACTGTTGAGAATGCAATGTCTTCTGTCATAATAACATGACCCGGCATTTTTTCATAATATGGTGCACATTGATCCCATAAACTTTTTTTATATATTTTATTCCATATTGTGTGCCATGAATAACATTGTCCCTTTTGTTCAAAAAAATGTTTTCGAACATCGTCCCCTGAAAGTACATCAAATTCAAAACAGGCATCATGAAAATTATGTATATACTGCCGACCATCCTCATTCTCATATACCGTATGTCCGATTGCAATATCCGCTTTTTGTGTTTCAGCCTTTTCAAGTAATGTATGGTAGTAATCATTTGTCACATAATCATCACTATCTATAAATGCAATATACTCCCCTGTTGCGTGTTCAGCCCCTGTTAATCTTGCACGAAAAAGTCCTTTATTTTTTTCATGTGAAATAATTTGCACCCGTGAATCAGCATTGACAAAATATTGAGCAATTTCTTTAATATTTCCTGGAGAACAATCATCAACAATTATCAGTTCAATATTACGATATGTCTGTTGTAAAACACTCTCTACACATCTTTTCACATATTTTTCTGTATTATAAACAGGCATAACAACTGAAATTTTTATGTCATGATTTAAAATTCTACTATCCATACTATTATTCATCCTTTTTATTTTTCATAAGAAACTATTTTTTGTTCTAATTCAGAAATATATTGATCTTTTTCTCTTATTGTAAACTCGTAATCATGTTTCACCTTTTCTAGTTCTTTTTCCCATATTGCATTCGTTTGTTCTAATCTTTTATCTGCATCTCTATTACATTCCTGTATCATTTGTTCTAATTCTTTAATATACTGTTCTTTTTCAATACTGTCCTTCTCATATGCCTTTTCAATTTTCAAATCGTTTTTTTCATAATCTTTTTTCACATTTTCAACTTCATGAAGTAATCTTTTATTATCCTCTTCAAGACATTTTTTATCTTTTTGTAAAGATTCAATCCATTTATCTTTATCCATCAATTGAAAATGGTATTTACGGATAACATCTTTATAATTAACATCCATTTCATTATTAATCCGCTGGTATTTTTGTATATCAACTTTATTCAAAAAATCCTTATAAGTATTTTCTGACAAGAACACAATTCCCAATCCAAAACTGAAATCGAATTCGCATGTATATGGTTGTTCTTTTTTTAATTCTTCCCAAAAAATATGTGACCCCATTGTATTTCCCAATACTTTATCCTCACTAATATCATGAAAGATCATAATACCATTTTCCGACATTTTACTTATCCAGGTCTGATAATCATGTTTTACATCTCTGTATTCATGAGATCCATCTATATGAATTACATTTACAGAATGATTGGAAAACTTTTTTGCCGCATCATCAAATGTCATGCGTATCATATAAGATTTTTGTTCATTAAAATATATATCATTTACTTTTTTATAGGCTTCATATACGTGTTCTTTTTCACCATATACAGTTAATGAATCACCCTCCCATGTATCTATAGCATAAAATTCTGTGTCTAATCCAAAGTCTTTTATCGCCTGCAAAATTGCAAAAGATGAACTGCCATAATGACTCCCCAGTTCAACAAATTTTTCTGGATTATAATATTTCACAAAATCATAAATAAAATTCCTATGTCCTGACCATGGAGCGTAAATTAATAAATCACCATTTATTTCATCACATTCAAATTTCGGTTTTTCATAATCCCAATTTTTCATTTTCTTTACCTCTATCCATTTAAATTTCAGTGTTTATCTCCTCAACACTAAATTGTTCCATTTCATGATTAAAAATTCCAAAAATTGTTTTCCCATGTGTTGTTTCAACAACATGTACCGCATTATTAATCCAACATTGCTCAACCTGATTTAATACTTCGCTTCCTTCACCAATTCCAAGTGTAATAAAATAATCGCCTTCTCTAACTTCAGGCCATGTAAAAGAAAAATTAATTAAATTTGTTCCTTTATGCAATGAAAATTGCTCCACTTTAGAAGTAAGGGATGTTTCTCCAAATACTTCATTCCCATATTTATCTCTTACCTGATAGCCTACAATAAGATTTTCTATTTCCCGTTCACTATGAACCAACATAGAAATATTTACTTCGTCTCCATCTTCGCACATTTCTCCAAATGCTTCGTTTTCTATTTTGTAATAATATTTTTCTATGATGACATCCATTTTACCACTATAATCTTTTCCATTAGGCACTTTATAATTTTCAAATTTTTCTACTATAGTGGAATCAGCATCTTGTGCCTTTTGATTTTTTCTTGCACGCCCCTGTTTAATTCTAAAATATTGAGAAATAGCCTCCGTAGGTTCACCATTATACACAATTTCTCCGTAGTTCATTACAATAATTCTTTGACAAAATTTCGTAATGGCATTTAAGTCGTGCGACACAATCAAAACAGTGGATTTTCCAGCAAATTCCTTAATTTTCTTATAACATTTTTGTTGAAAAAAAACATCTCCAACACTCAATGCTTCATCTATAATTAAAATGTCCGGATCAATCGTTATTGCAATTGCGAATGCCAACCGAACAAACATACCCGATGAATATATTTTTACTGGTTGATTAATAAAATCACCAATATCTGCAAATTCCAAAATCTGGTCTAATTTATCATCCGTTTCCTTTCGAGTATATCCCATAAGCATAGTATTTAGATATATATTTTCCAACCCGCTATATTCAGGATTAAAACCGGCCCCCAATTCTAATAAAGCCGAAACTTTTCCATTGATTTCAACGGTTCCTTCTGTCTGTGTAATAACCTCAGTTAAAATCTTTAACAATGTAGATTTTCCAGACCCGTTTAAACCTATTATGCCGACACATTCTCCTTTTTCGACATCAAAACTAATCCCCTTTAAAGCTTCAAAATTTTTATGATATTTTTTCCCCTTCAAAGAAAACGCTTCCTTTAACTTATCCTTGCGAGAATCATATAATGCATACGTTTTTTTTAAATTCTTAACACTAATCGCTTTCACAGAATCTCTCCTTTATTAACTATAATTCATCTGCAAAATGAGGCCTTAGCTTTTTAAAAGTCCTCCATCCAATAAAACCTATTACAATAGTTAATACCCAAAAATAAACTGTTTGTACTGGATGACTCCAAAATGGTGCTCTATATAAAAAACTATCTCTATATCCTTCTACAATATAAAATAACGGATTTATTTTTAACACCTGCGCAACAATACCTGATACCATCACATCTTTATTCCAAAAAATAGGCGTAGCCCAAAATCCAATTTGCAAAATAATAGTTACAAATTGTGCAATATCCTTAAAAAAAGTTGATAATGCAGAAAGTAACATTACAAGCCCCCATCCTAATATGGATAATCCAACCGTATAATAAATTGCTTGTACACAATAAAAACTCAGTTTTTCTCTATAGCAAAAAAACATCAGAAAAATAAAACCCAAGAAAAAAATATGTACAAATGCTGAAGAAATTATTCGTACTAAAGGAAGTAATTCCACTTTAAATTTAACTTTTTTTACAAGGTAGCTATAATCATTCAATGCATTTACACCAAAATTTAATATATCTGAAAAATAAATCCATGGTATATATGCCACAATAAACCACAACATATAAGGCATGTCTTTTACAGGTGCTGATTTAAAACCTAATTGAAATACAAACCAGAAAACCAAAACTGTCATCAACGGTTGTATAAAAGCCCATATAATTCCAAAAACAGTTGCTGAATATCGTGATTTAAAATCATTTTTAGCAAGACGCATTATCATCTTGAATTGTTCCATTTTTCATGCTCCTTTTTTAATATTTTATATGCTAATTATATTTCCATTATATTGTTGATATCTATATATTACTTAGTAATTTTATCATATATTTTTGTGCTTTTGTAGCATAATCAAAAAGAATATAAGCTTCTTCTTCGGAAATATCCATTATATTTCCAAATTTTTCTTGTAAACCCATATATTCTCTTTCAAAATCCAACATTCCATTTCGAATACTTTCACTCATTTTTCTTACATTTTTATTATGTTGTACATGAAACATTAAGCTCATTAGCTTCTTTGCATTTGCGAAATGCCATTTTCCCAAAAATTTATTTTTTCTTAAAATCATATAATTATATATTTTTTCTTTATTGACTAATTTTTTTTCATCATCTGTAATACCAAATATCGCACAATATACTTCAAAATCACCATGAAAATTATCTTCCAAAAAATATTTCAATTCTATTGCCATTCTTCCTTGCCAGGTACCATCCACCAAACATATTTTTTCCTTTTTTTTCATTATACCATGAAAAAATTCCAATCCATCTTCTACATCGTTTGAAGAAATATTTTTCCAACCATCTTTTATACTTAGCTGTTCAGCTCCTCTATCCGTCAATAAGATTTGCGAACTTACTTCTTCTGGATACATATCTTTATATATCTTATACAAAATATTTTCTTCTCTTGTAAGAAATATAAGTCTATCTAATTTTTTCGATTTACATAATCTATTTAAGAACTGGCAAAAACCTATCGCAAAAATTCCGCCAAACACAAATCCATATTCATAATATAAATTATACCTTTTAAATCCCGAATGTAATTTACAATTAATAATTCCATTATAAAATTTAGATGAAATAGACTTTATCCAATAAAGTCGGTAAGGTTTTCCTTCCATAGCTATATTTGGATAATACCATGTATTCCATCCTGCTTCTTTACTCCCCAAAATATCTGCTATTTTATTATCTCCAATATGTATAAATTTTGTATCCGATGGGAAATCCTGTTTTACTATATTTTGTAATTTTCCCTCCGTTTTACCCACACCGAAATCACATGATATATAAATATTATCTAATTGATAATTACATGATTGCAACAAATCTCTCATTTGTTTTTCAGAAATATACATATCTGATATTGCAATCAATCTCTTTCCTCTTTTTTTTAATTCGCAATATATAGAAAACATATATGGGTTTGCAAAGCAAACCTTTTTCTCAACTTCTAATTCTTTATCTATCCCTTCTTTAATCTCAATTCCCAATTTTTCATGTAATAATTCATATATACTATATAAAGTAATTTCTCTTTTTTTCTCCCTCAGCTTTCTTTCTGCTTTTTGACGTGCTATTGCAAAACCATTTATTTTCCATTCATTTTCAAGAATAGTAAAAACATCTATCGGGTCTTCTACTACTCTAAAAATAAGTGTGTCAAAAATATCAAATGAAATCACATCATTCTTTTCTAATTCACCCCATAATTTCTTTTTATCTTTCCATGGATTTTCTGATGATTCTGGAAAAAGAAGTTTATCAAAATATTTTACATCTCCATTTTTTTTGATTCGATACTTATAATTTAACTTTATAATTTCAAAAATTTTATCACTAAATTTTACTTTTGAACCCTTTTTCCCCAATTTATATTGATATTCCTGAAACATTGAGGAATTCATTAGCATAGAATAAATTATATTTTTTATTGACATATCATTTTTTCCCATTTGAATGTTTAACAGAATATTGGAATCTCTTCCATAAATAAGAATTAATCCAATACCATATTCTCTTTATTGGATTTTCCATTAATGCAATTGATCCATATTCCCAAAAGAATTGTTCTTTTTTTCCTTTTTTCATTCTTGACAAAAGCCTATAAGAGATTAACAATTCTTTTAATTTCTTTTTTGACACCTTTCCTACTAAATAAAAGTGATACTTTTCTGTAATATCATCACAAAATGAAAAATCTCTATATGTTTTTACAATTTCTACACTAGGATGCCCCATAAATTTTCTCAAAATTTTTTGGCATTCCTCTTTACTATAATTTTGATTTTGAGAAATTATGCATTTTACTCCATCAAGTATTCCCTTATTTTGTTCCAACACTTTAGCAATTTGTTTTTGTGATTCATCTTCTTTTAGCACTGGTTTAATTATAGAAGCATCCTTTTTATAGCCAATTGTCATTCCATGCGGTGCAGCAGTAAATATCTCAAATAAGTTATTACAAAATAAAATTTTATTTTTTAAATCAGAATTATAACTAAAGTAATAACTTAAATATTGTCCATCTTCTTGTCTCTGTTCTGTATATAATCCAAAATAAAATCCAACCAACTTTCCATTCCATCCAGCTGAATCCAACAATTGTCTAAAAGAACGTTGCATAGACCCGATCCATCCACTATCTACAATTGCAATGTTATCTTTTTCAAGCATTTTCTCTTGTTTAAAATATTCCATAATTGCTTTATATGATTCTCTGGATTTATTCCAAATATAATTATTGAATTTATCATTTTTTTTCAATATTTCTTTATAATTTACTATCTGCTGTTCGGTTAATTCTCCTGCAACACTAAAATCTTTCTCCCACCCACATTCTTTAATTATAGTTTTTCGTTTCTGTTCGCTCATTTCTATTCTGTCAAAAAAAGTATTTAATGTAACATGATATCCAGATGCAAAAATAAGATCATACGCTTCATCACCTATCAGATGATAACTTGGCATTCTCAAAGAAGCTCTAGAGCAATATAAATATCTGCATTCCATATTCCATTGATATCTTTCACATATTAATTCTGCAATTTTTTTCAAAATATATCCATCTCTTGCCAAAAAATATAATGTATGAATTTTTCTTTCTTTTGCATTGTTTAAAACCCAATTTACATAACTATACAAAACGGGAGCCACTTTTTCTTTACTAATACTATATAAATCCATATATTTATTCCTCATCTTGATGATTTACTTTTCTAAATCCGCTTTTTTGAAAAAAACTTTTTCCTATGTCTCTCCATTAACATTCCTGGAATCAGCCCAATAATTAATGGTTTTATTACATATCGAAAATTTCTTTTTAATATTCCAAGCGAGTAAAATCCGTGATAACGTATCACTGCCTCGTTAATACGATATCTGTATTTTCTTTTTGAAAATGCATTTATATCTTCACGATACTGAAATAATTTTTCTTGCATATTATACCCTTGAAATCCAGCCGCATATATCCGCATAAAAAGTTCATAATCCTCTGTTCTTAATGCTCGAATTTCTGTAGAATATCCCCCCATTTTTTTCATCACATCCGTTCTAATTAAAATAGCCGGATGTATGAATACCGATGTTTTTAAAAAATCTCTTTTTTGGGGCCGTTCTATCATCTGATATATTCCCCATACACCCTTATCATCAATAAATTCCGCATTGCATCCTACCATTGCATATTCCTGATGACTTTCTAAAAAAAATAATTGTTTTTTTAATCGGTCCTTTTTAGATATATCATCAGCATCCATACGAGCCAAATATGTTCCACGTGCCATTTCTATACATCGATTTAATGTATAAGCTAATCCCCTATTGTTTTTATTATGTATTAACCGAATCCGAGGATCCTTTTTACAGATTTTTTGTAACCACATATAAAATTTTTCTTCAGATCCATCATCACATATGATATATTCGAAATTCTCATAACTTTGTTCAAGTATAGAATTAATAGCCTGTATAACATAATCTTTTCTTTTTTCGTTATAAATCCCCATAATCACACTAATGACTGGATTATCTTTATTAACCATTATCAACCTATACCCCATATATTTTCTTTATAAACACATTTCATATATTTTTTTCATTTTCAAGCAAACACGACATAATTCAAATTTTTTTACTTTTTCTTTATTCTGTAATGCATATAATGATAAATCTTGATTTTGTAATTTTCTAATCGCATCCGCAAATCCTTTAACATCGTCTGGTGCCACCGTATACCCAGTTATTCCATTCTGAGAATAATCACGAATTCCATGGATATCAGAAGTAAGTAATGGTAAGCCGCTTGCCATTGCCTCTAATGCAGCAACACCTAATCCTTCCCTATACGATGGGAAACAAAATATATCAGCTATTTGATATAATTCCACTACATTTTCACAATATCCTAAAAAATGCACTTGTTTATTCACCCCAAGTTTTTCGGCCAATTTCATTAATTTAACTGTTTGTTCATTACCTTTTCCGGCTACCATATATTGTATACTTGAATCTTTAATTTTTCCCAAAGCTTCAATAATTACACGATGATTTTTATTTTTATTTACCTCTCCTACGGATAAAAGAACAAAATCTTCCTTATTCAGATGATATTCTTTTCTTTTACTTTTTTTGTCAACCAACGTATCCTTAAATCTATCTATTTCTATTCCAACACCATGAATATACTCAAGTTTCTTCATATGAAACTTCTTTTTTGCTCTGGCATAATCCTCATGATTGATCGTTATCAACACATCCGTCCATCTGCTCAATGCTTTTTCCACAGGATAGTACAGCAGCCAGTTCATAAGTGGTGCCCCCTGATAGAAATGAAACCCATGTGCCGTATAGATCACTTTTGTCCTGGTCCGGTGTCCTGCAATCCTTGCGACCACACCACCGATCGGGCTGTGACAGTGACAAAATGCATAGGTATTCTGCTTCATCAGTCCTTCCACCTGCCATAACGCTTTCATGTTCTGTCCCATATGTTTGATATTCCGTGCGAAATCAATCTGATAACAGCGCACATGCATGTCCTGCAGTTTTTGTTTCAGTTCCGCGACGCGCGCATCTGAGCAGGTGTTTCCCTCGATAAAATTGCAGGCCACATCTACCTCATACCCCAGTTTCTGCAGCAATGCAATGTTTGGCATATTAAATTGATCGATCATTGAGGCAACGGACGCCAACATCAGAACTCGTTTCATCTTTTCCTTTCACCAAATACTCAACTAATTAATTCTTCTTTTATAGTATGGTAATATTGATGTATCTTCTTCCATCCCAATACATCAATTCCACCAACCACCAAAGTCAATATTCCACCAATGATAGTTATAAATATACCGCCCCAATCATTTGTCTCAATCACACTTCCCTTCATTGCAAACATAAACATCTCATACAGAAAGGCATGTTGATCCTTAAAGACAAAAATATCGAGCATTTCATACAAGACAAACCAAGAGGCAAGCACCATAAATGTAACCCATACAATTATCTTTACCATCGCCCAAAACAGATTCTTCCCCTTTTTATCATTTTCCAAGCTAACCACACGCTTATCAAGGTCATTATCCGTTTTCTCATCTTTATCCTCTACCATCTCTACCTTGTCATCCCCGATCACCGGAGCAACATTTTCTTCCGATTGCTCGACAACCACCGGACGAAATGGAATAATTTCTTTTTCCGGCTCGCATGTCATATAAAAGATATCCGGATACGTTTCTTTTGTATACTGCATAAAGTCATCCTTGGAAACACTGTAAAACGGTCTCCCCTCGTTTTCTACCCGTGCCGGTTCCAGGATTGCCTGACAGTGATAGCATTGATACGAAGCAGCAAATCCATCACATACGAAGACATTCTGACTATGGCATTTTGGACAGCTATAGTGCAATTCTTTTCGAACCAGATTTTTTGCACACAGAACCTGCAGCATACTTTTGGTATATATAATTTCCAGATCCAGCCGTTCACTCAGATCCTGCGTCGTAAACTGCTTACATTGCCTTTGTGTCAACTGCGGCAGGATTTTCATACATTGCCGAACCGCTTCTCTTTCGTTCATACTCTTTATAAAGCCCCCATATCTGCTGGAATTCTTCTTCCGAATAATATTTTCCTTCCAAAATGTGCAGCGTCAGAAACTGATAATTATCAGCTTCATATTTCACTTGTAATACCCCTCGCGCTCTTGGAAAATTGACCGTCAGGGAAATAATTCTTTTCACGATATCCAAAGAATCCCTGATACACATAAACGTCTTGGCATCATAAATACAATCTACACCATTTTCTCCTGTTAAGTTTGCCGACAGATTATCTCTGTCACTGAATCGAATTTTTGATATATATTTTTCATCGCTTGGAAGAAGCGTATTCAATGCATGATCTTCCCGGTAATCATATAATGCGGTCTGTTGAATCAGGCGATATAGTTCTTCCTCTAAATTAATGATTCCATCCGGCATATATAATTTTCCGTCTTTTTGTTCTACATGATGCAACGGAATATTTTGTAACATTGCATCGATAATGCTGCTAAGGCTCTCTCTCTTATCATCAATCTCTTTTATATTTGGAAGCCGTTCAAAAAACTGGTTGAACAATTCTTTGCTCATGTCATACAATACATTCTGAGGATCAACCTCTCTATTGTTGTCCAATTCCAGTTCTAATGTTTCTTCTACTATACTATAGATTTTATCAAGCTGAATCTGCGGACGGCTCTCCTGTATAATTCCATGCTGATTCCATACTTTAACAATCATGCAGCGCTGTTCCAGGTCAATAGTTACCGGAAGATAGGAACACTCCTCCTCGATCGGACCTGCAGAATCTTTTAACATGCAAAATACAAAAATCAGATGCACCCTGATTAAATTTCCATTCCTTCTTTCTTCCTGTATCGCTGCAAGCTTCGTGGAGTCTTCCTTCGGTGGAATCGTCTCTATGATCTGGTTGTACGCCCAATCGGGGATCTGGAATTTGCGCATAAGTCTGCCCCACGAATCCCTGCTCTTTAATCGCAGACAGGTCGAAGCAGTTAATGAATACACGCGCATCAATCGATGATGACCATATAATAATTCTTGAAAGAAAAAATCATTCAGATCCTCAACAGAAATCAATCCGCTTTGACAAAGCTGTTCTAGCAAAACCCGCTGGTCCGAAAAAGACAGCCTCTGCTCATTTGCAATTTTCTGTTCGGTAAGAAATCTATTCAGGCTTGTTGATGATATATTATCGATAAGTTCCTTAACTATATGCATTCTCTTGTCCTCTGTCTTCCGTAACCCCAAATCCAATAAATATTATTTTTATTATATCACGAACCTTTATCTTACTCAATGTAAAAAACCGGTCAGACTTATCATCCAACCGGTTTTATCACTTCTACCGAAACTATGGCTCCATATTTTTTAATAATGCATTAATATTCTGCGTATATAAGTTTTCACATAATTTCAAAATTTCTATTTCAATCTGATCATCGCTGATTGAAACTCCCCTCTCGGATCAGCAATTAATATCTCCAATTCATGAGACGTTCTCCAGCAATTTACAGCTTCTACAACGTCAAGCATGATCTCCAATGCCTCACGCAGCTCATCCACTGTCACAATAACAAAATTATCCCCCGGGTATCTTGCATCATAATAATAGTCTTTGAGTAATGCCAGATCCTTCCTCTCTAATTGTAAGGAAGTATCCACCCTTTTAATCTCATCGTATAAGGCACGCAAATTATGAGATGTCATTAGTTTTTCAATTCCAGTACAAACCAGTTCTGCCACAGAGTTCAACATTTTTTCTGCGATTTGCTGTGCCGAAGCTGCAGCCGGATTGCAGTATACAGGTGACACTGCATCCCTTAAATACCAGAATTCATTGCACGCAATAGAATAATAAGAATTTGCCTTTATCATATTTTCAACTCCTTATAATCTCTTCTTAACTGTTGTGTAAACTTTGAATTATCATGTTCGAAATACTGCGGTGTTACAAAAACCACATCCGCATGCAACATCTCGAGTTCTTCTCGCAAGGCTCCCATCATCCATCTTTCCGGTTTTTCCGGAACTATGATGCAAAAGTCGATATCACTGCTGGCCTTATAATCATTTCTCGCGTAGCTTCCAAAAATCCCCAAACTCTGATATTTGATACTCGAATTTTTAATAATATCTACGCACTTGTTCAACCGGTCTTTAAAATCATTTTCAACAACAGGTGACACGTACGGCATCCCTAAACCTCCACTCTTTCTATTAATCTGTCCTATCACAGTTTCTACAATGTCAATCGTAATCTCTAATGTTTCAACAATAAGGAAAGTACTTTCGGTCTGGCTCCCCTTGCATAATGGAAGCCCAGTGCATGTCTTACAATTTCCGGAAGATACAGTTTTTCACCATCCCTGATCAGATATCCTTCCTGCATCATCAACTTTTGTTGGAATACCATCTGCGTATTTTAAACACAAATTTTTAAATTGTATACTCAGCTGCCTCATCATATGCTTTTTCATTCAGATACACATTTATTTACTCTAAGAGTTCCGTTGTCTTCCTGTTATATACTTCGGTATCCATGTAATCTTCCAGAATTGTATTGACATCCCAGCCGTTCATCGGCTCCATCGGTTCTGCCAAAATTTCAGTAGTATCATACTTTAATTCTTTTATTTATGCAAGATTTTCCCATTCCAGCTCTTATCCTTCCGTCCTTCTTACCGACTCTTTCCAGTCACACACACGATATTCTTCCTTATATTCACTCATCTGCATATCGTACACACTGTCACCAAACGCTTTGCCCGTCAGGGTGCCAATTTTTCCCGGAATCTTTTTCATCAGCCGGATGATCCAGCCAGTCGCTGGAACCATCACAAGCCGGTGTCCTTTTACCATAGCGATCATCTGCACCAGATCCGAAGTATTGATATACTGCTCGTTCTGCGGAAAAAACACTCCGGTCTCTTCATTGTCGATCATCCGTTTGACAAACTGTGCCAGATTTTCTATATAAAGCATGGAACGCTGATTATGTACAATCGGAAATAGCGGTAGCTTTCCTGCCAGTTTTGCAAGCTGTGGATAGTTTCCCTTTGATCCCTTTCCGTAAATCATCGGCGGGCGCAATACAACAACCTTAAAACGTTCATCTGCCAGTGCCTGTATTTTCTGATCCGCCTGCCATTTGCTGTCTCCATAGAAATTCAATGGTTTTGGAATTGTATTTTCTGTGATTTTCTTTTCTTTACATCCGCTGTATACAATCATGGAAGACATAAAGAGAAACTGCTGCACGCCTTCCTTTTTGGCTTTTTCGGCTGTCTCTACTGCCAGATCTGTATTCACACGGTAATACTGCTTCTTTTCTTCTTCCGTCACCTGTCCCACATCTGCATGTGCGATTCCCGCCACATGATAGACCACATCATATGCTGAAAAATCGTGCGTCCGCCATGTTTGGGTTCTCATATCCAGCGTGTCAACCTGGTAGTACTCCGGCCATTGTCTCAGCCATGCCTCCACGGAAGTTCCCACATAACTGCCGCTTCCGGTGATCAGAATCTTCTTTTTTCTCCTGCCCTTTTCACGTTCTTCTGTGTCTTTTGCAATGGTTTCCTTTTTCGCGCTGCTCTGTGCTGTTTCGCTTTTGTGTGCTTCTGTCTCTTCTTCCTCTTTGTTCAGTTCGCCGGTTCCACCTTCAACCACGCCGTCGTGCATGAGCACGGATCCAATTGTGCCAAGAAAACATTTCAGATCCATCCATGGTCCCAGATGTTTGACATATTCGCCATCCAGTCTTGCTTTGTCCGGAATCTCCAGTTCATCTCTTCCATTGATCTGTGCCCACCCGGTCAGCCCCGGTGTCACATCATTGGCACCATATTTCTCACGCTCTGCTACCAGATCATCCTGATTCCACAGTGCCGGCCGCGGTCCTACGATACTCATTTCTCCTTTGAAGATATTAAAAATCTGCGGAAGTTCATCCAGACTGGTTTTGCGCAGGAATTTTCCTACCTTTGTGATGTACTGCTCCGGATTCTCCAGCATATGTGTTGGCACATCCTTCGGTGTATCAATCCGCATGGTACGGAATTTGTAAATCTGGAAGAAACTCCGGTGGATGCCGACACGCTTCTGCTTAAATAATATCGGTCCCGGTGTATCCAGTTTGATCGCAATACATAAAAAAAGAAGGAGTGGTGATAAGATCACGATCGCCATCCCACTTAATATGATATCAATTCCTCTTTTGATGTAATGGTATCCTTTCATGGCGTTTTCTCTCCTTCTTCATAGATACGTTTTTATTTATTCTCCCCCGCCAATTCCGGGTGATACGTCGACACGATTTTCTTGACATACTCCCGGATGTCTTCCGGTTCTGTCACAACGTACTCTTTTAATTCTTCCAACTGCTGCATGAATTTCTCCTCATCCAGTTCAATCGGCCTGCCGACATGAATCAGATTGTTTGCGGTATCCTGCATCCCTTCTTCATCCATCAGCATCTCTTCATAAAGTTTTTCTCCCGGGCGAAGTCCTGTGAAAATGATATGGATATCCTCATCCGGCTTGTGACCGGAAAGAAGAATCAGGTTCTTTGCCAGATCCAGAATCTTGACCGGCTCTCCCATATCCAGAACAAAAATTTCTCCACCTTTGGCATAGGTACCCGCCTGTAGTACCAGAGATACCGCTTCCGGAATTGTCATAAAATACCGCACGATATCCGGATGTGTAACCGTGACCGGACCTCCACGCTCAATCTGTTTTTTGAACAGCGGAATCACACTTCCGTTACTGCCAAGCACATTTCCAAAACGCACGGCTACGAAATCTGTCTTCGATCTGCGGTTATAGGTCTGAATGATCATCTCACAGATGCGCTTGCTGGCACCCATGATATTGGTTGGATTAACTGCCTTATCCGTGGAAATCATCACAAATTTCTTCACACCGTACCGATCTGCCGCCTGTACAATCTTCCATGTGCCAAGCACGTTATTCTTAATTGCCTCGTTCGGACTCTCTTCCATGAGAGGCACATGTTTATGTGCCGCTGCATGATAGATAATCTCCGGCTTGTAATGTTCAAAAATCCAGTTCATACGATTCGTATTCCGCACGGATGCAATCAGCACAACAAGATCCAGCTCTGGAAACCGGACTTTCAGTTCGTTTTGCACATCATAGGTCGTATTCTCGTAAATATCCACAATAATCAGCTGTTTTGGCTTGTGTGCAGCAATCTGCCGGCACAATTCGCTTCCGATGGAGCCGCCGCCACCGGTCACCATGATTACCTTTCTGGATACATAATCCATGATAGACTGCAGATCAACGGTCACCGGATCTCTGCCTAACAGGTCATTGACATCTACATCTTTCAGTTTGCTGACGCTGACATCGCCGTTTACAAGCTGGTAAATGCCGGGCAGACGTTTCAATGTGCATCCGGTTTCTTTGCAGATATCAAGAATCCCCTTGATCTGTTTCTGCGTGGCCGATGGCATGGCAATGATGATCTCATGCACATGCAGTTCTTCGACTTTTTCCAGAATATCGCTCCGATCTCCTACGACTTTCGCTCCATGAATATAATTGCCGATCTTGTTCCGGTCATCATCAATCACACCAACAACCTTCTTTTTCACATAGCGGCTGTTGTTGATTTCTTTGATGATCTGGTTTCCGGCATCTCCCGCACCGATTACAAGTACATTTCGTCTGTACACACCGGCTCTGCGCATATTGCGAAGCACACGCAGTCCGCGGTAAGAATATCTGCATCCCATGACCAATACAAACAGAAACAATCCATACAGAATGTAAAAGCTTCTTGGCACCGGGTACATATCCCCCCAGTTCCGAAGCAATATCAGCACTGTCACAACAACGGTATCCAGAATACATGCCGAAACCACATACATCATTTCCAGTGCTCCCGCATAGCTCCAGAGACTGGAATACAGTCGGAGCAGCCAGAAAATGACCAGCGTAACAATTATCATAAAAGGAAGTGCTCTCCACACTTCATCCATATATTGAAACGGTACGCTTTTGATATTCAGATCAAACCGAATCAATAACGCAACTATGCTTGCAGCAAACACTGCAAGCACGTCGTAGCACATCAGAAAAATCCGTCTGATCAGTAATTGTTTATCTTGAATGATTTTTTTCATAATTTCAATCTGTTATTTTTGATTCTTTCTCTGTTTTCTCGATTGTTTTTTCGATGATTTCTTCCTGACTGAGGATTCTGTCACTCCAGCCCCTTGAGTATTCTGTACCGTCTGCGCGGTATCCGCTTTTGCACTCTCTGCTGCTTTTGGAATACTCTGTTTTACGGCAGTATCACTTTCTGCAGAAACCGCTGTTTCTTTAACAAAAAGATTTTCTTTCTTTACGAGCATCCGGTTCACTGCAAGTCCCAGACCAAGCATACCCCAGAATACCGGAGCGGTACATACATTAGAATCGTTTGCGATACCTGCAATCATGTACACCAGCACTGCCGCAAATAATCCAAATCCAACCCAGCTGATACTCTCGTGCAGATCCACTCTGCGGTAAATGCGTACCGACTGTACCAGATACCAGAACAGAAATACCAGAAGTGCCAGGGTACCGAGTAATCCGGTTTCTACCCACTGCTGCAGATACCAGCTATGGGCTTTTACGTCATAGCTGTTTGCTCCATAAACATAGTTCTGGCTGATATAATCTTCCTGTGGGACTTCAAACATATAGGTATTTGCCCCGCTCCCCATAAAAGCATGCTTTCCCAGAAGCGGAATCGTTTTATTCCAGATATGTCCTCGATTACTCATTGCATCATCCAAAAATACTTTTGAAACCTTCGGATTCTCAAACTTCACTAATTTTCCTGCTGGATTCAGATACTCATATCCATTCTCATCGGTATTTATGAAGTTCCACTGCACACCATCAATCGTTGCACAAATTCCGGGCAAGCTATCTCCAAAAGATACCGGTTGCAGCTGTACCCCAGAAAAACGACTGTCATCCATCGTTGTCACCTGGTTATCTGCATCCACTATCGTCTGACTTAACTCATTTCCATCCGAATCTTTGCAACTGATCTGTGTTGTTCCATCCTCTCCCACGGTATAAGAAACACTCAGTTTATTCCCGTGAATGTCAAGCACAACATCATCCGTATTGGTTTCTACTCCATTCAGAGCCCATCTGTCACTCATCCGGTATGTACCAACAATTGTATTTTTTATATTTTCACCTGCTGAGGTGGTATTTCCAAGTACGCTTGCTGCTATAATCCCAATTACCACTACAACAGCACCCACAACAAACAGTTTTTTCTTCCGGCTCAAAAGCACAAGTATAAGTACCACTGCTGCCAATGCAAGAGCCATCCATCCACTCGCACTGCCGCTTCCTTTCAAGCAGATGGCACAGCATACTACCGCTACTGCCAGTACTATCCGATGCCATATCTTTTTTGACGCAATAAACAGGCATACCGCCAGCACAATGAGCATACCAAAATAAAACGATAAAAAGTTCGGATTGTATAATGTCGTATAAGAAGTTTTCGGTGCAAAATTAAATGTCAGCTCTTTTAAATTCTTCCACCATCCAGGATTTGTAATTAAATGTTTTCCAAAATTTGACTGAAAGAAGTCCAGTCCAAAATACTGAAATACGCCGATCACTGTAACAATAGCCATGCCAATGCCCGAAATTTTCAAAATGAATTCCACATGTTTTTCTTCATTCACAAAATTATATACATAATAACACAGCAGCATATACGCAAAAACTACCCACACAGACTCAAAAAGTTCATAAGTTCCACCGGATACCCAATGCTTATGCTTTGAAAAAAGTGCTGACATCAGAACAAAAAGTCCATATATCATCAGAAAATAAAAAGAATTTTCAAACTGCAGGGTCTCTTTCTTCACATAATGCCGATACAACAGAATTGCAGCCATCACCACTCCAATGATTACAATCGCAATCATCTTCCATGCAAAAAAGAAATCTGTCTGTGTATCTGAATTGGCCGGAAACCAGTCAAACTGCGACAGATTTGAATTATAGGAATACATATGTACAAGCAATGGCACAAACCCCATCATCAAAATGACGGGAATCATCAGCTTATTCGTCTTTTTTAAATTTCGATATCCATTCTCACTCAAAGTTTTCTCTCCTTAGTAAACAATTTTTCTAGAATATAATACCTCTAAACCTTCGTTTTTTCAACACGTAAAATATATATAATAGGTAAAAACACTTTTTTGTTACTTGTGTGTTACTTAAAAATTTTACAAATAAATGTGTATGATTGACACGATAATATAAATTTTTACACACGAAAGGAAGAAAAATGAGATTACCAAACGGATACGGCGGAGTCGTAAAACTCTCCGGCAACAGAAGAAGACCCTACGCAGCACGCATCACTACGGGCTGGCACATCAATGACATCACTGGAAAGCGCATCCAGCACTATCAGATTCTGGGCTACGCTCCTACCCGGTCAGAAGCTCTGCAGATTCTGGCACGTTACAACAATTATCCCATCGATGGGGAAACGCTGAAATTAACCTTCCGGGAAATTTATCTCCGATGGTCCGAAGAAAAGTTTCCTACCATCTCCCACTCCAACATCAAAGGCTATCGGGCGGCCTTTGCCACTTGTGAAAACATTGCTGATATGCCATTTCACAATTTGAGACTCAATGATTTACAGCAGGTGATTGATCACTGTGGCAAAAACTATCCTACCCTGAAAAAAATCCGTGTTCTTTTTAACCAGCTCTATTCTTATGCCATGAAGCACGAAATTGTCTCAAAAGATTATTCTGCCTATGTAAATATTTCGAAATACAAAGACCGGAATCCTAATAAAAACATACGAAGCTGTTTTTCCACTTCTGAAATTGCTCTCCTTTGGAAACACAAAAACGATCCCTATTGCCAGACAGTCCTCATGCTGATATACAATGGGGTCCGTGTCTCAGAGCTTTTGGATCTGAAAAAAGAAAACGTTCATCTGTCCGAACAATATTTTGATGTCATTGACAGCAAAACCGAAAACGGCATTCGAAAAGTTCCGATTGCTGACAAAGTACTCCCCTTTTACCAGCGCTGGCTTCATGACTGTTCTGATTGTGAATATCTCATCCATACTCTGGACAGCCAGCATTTTACCTATTATATGTATTACCACAATATTTTCCAACCCTTGATGTTTCGTCTGCACATCGATCATACACCTCACTGCTGCCGACACACCACAATTTCCCTGCTCGCCGAAGCACATGTCGATCAGACTACCATCAAAAAAATTGTCGGTCATTCCGGCGCTATGTCCCTGACGGAACGGATTTACACACATTTGGATGTACCTGCGCTGGTCGAAGCCATAAATCAGATTTAATCGCTTCTTGTATGTTGCTTGCGTGTTACTTGTAGAAGTGATTTTGCCCCAAACTCTGTTTATAAATCCGGTATTTCCAATACTTCCGCAGAAAATACCATGCATATTTCCGGTTAAGGTAACTTACAAGACTTCTACAAAGAAGAATGCTAAGGCAAAGACAAAGAAACTTACTTACACAATGAAAGTTGCTAAGGTAGGCGTTGCTTTATCTGGAGAGTCAGTAGTAGCAGTTGGAAGCACAACTAAGTTAACAAATACTAAGAAAAATTCTTCAAGAGCTAAGATTACTTACACATCCAGTGACGATACCATTGCAAAAGTAGATGCTACAACAGGTGTTGTTACAGGTGTTAAGGCTGGTAAGGCAACAATCACAGCTAAGATTACAGTTGGTAAGGATTCTGCCACAACTACTAAGGATGTAGAAGTTAAGAACTATGTTCTTTCTACAGTAGCACAGAACAAGTTAACAGAGCTTACAGCTACTGTTACTGGTAATACAAAGAACCTTAAGGCTTCTGATTTCACAGTAAAGAGTGAAGCAACAAACGTTGTTTACCCAGTATCTAAGGTAACAGTTGATTCTAAGGACGCTTCTAAGGTTACATTAACTCTGTTCAGTGAGTTAAAGGATGCAGCTACATATGATGTGACTCTTGATGGAATCACAAAGACATTCGTAGCTTCTGACGGAAAGGTTGCTTCTATCGCACTTGATACAGCTACAATTCCATATGCTACCGAGACAGAAGTTAAGTTAGTATCTAAGGATGCTAATGGTGTTATTGTAAAAGAGCTCAAATATGGTGAGGCTGATAATAGTTATGCATTTACCATTGACACCAAAGGTAATGGTTACACAAATGGTTCTAAACTTTATTTAAATAAGGTTGGTGATACCGCTGAAGCTACTGTTGAATATAAAACAGGAAAATATGATCAGAATGGTAAGCCAGAAGGAAATATTGGACCGAACAAAGTTACTATTACTGCTGTCGATCAGTCTGCTGTCAATAATTTTGCAGTAAAAGTTGTTGATTCTTTAAATGCTAAGTTTGATGATGCAAAAGATACAAATAAGGTTGCAGCAAACGATACAGGTAAATATGCTTGTTTCATGATCAAAAATGCTGACGGAAAAGAAATTGATGCAACTGAATACGCAAAGTATACAGTTGAATCTTCTGATAACACAGTTTTAATGCTTGTAAACAACACTCTTACAAATAAGACTGTTAAGTTAACTCCTTTAAAGAGTGGTACAGCTTATATTCTTATTAAGAAGGATGATAAGGTTGTTGGATCTGTAGCTATTGAAGTTGGTGCAGAAAGAACAGTTGCTTCTCTTGAATTGGATAAGTACAATGTTACATTATCAAATTCAATTAAAGACGCATCAGGTTTGACTGTTGCAGACAACAAGGTTGTTAAGACAACATTAAAAGATCAGTATGGTGATGATATTTCTGGAGACTTAGTAGTTGAGTGCTTATCAACAGATGCAAAAAATATCAAGAGTTCTGATGTAACAGCAAATGCTGGCTCTACATATTACAGTGTTTCTGGTAAAAATGTCACTTTCTATAGTGGAGTTACAAAAGGAAATTATGTTTATAAGATTTCCTATAAGAAAGATGGAAAAGAAGTTGTTGCTAAAACTGTTTCCGTAACGGTTAAAGAGACAACAGGATCTACTCCTACTGCTTGGAGAGTTAATGTAACAAATGAAAATGCTGATATCACAGTTGGAAAATATTCAACTACTCAGGATGGTGACATTACAGTATCTATGTATGGAACTAAAGATGGAGTTGATGTAAAGAAGGAAACTGCTGTAACATATATTGTTAAAGATAAAGATGGAAAGGTTATCTTTGATAACAATACAAGCGCAACAGCTGTAACAAATGATGCAATTGATGTATTTGGAGGAGAATTAAAAGTAAATGCTTTAACTGTTACTCCACAGGTTAATACAGCTGGAGCAGTTGTATATAAGGATGCGGTTAAGAATCTTTCTGCCGGTACTTATTCTGTAACTGCAGTATACGCTAAATCTTCGACTCAGAATATCACTATGAGTACATCTTTCAATATTAAGGATAATCAGGCCGAAGCTAAAACAGAGATCAAATCCAATAAGGTTAAGGGAGAAGATCTTGCTGCTGTATTAAATAAAGCACTTATTGTTAAGTATGGTAATAAGGTATATTCGAATGCAGATGATGTAACCAGTGATGCCGGAATTGACATTTATGAAGTTGAAGTTAAGACCAATACTGGTGTTACTGTTAAGAACGAAGGCATTGATGTAAGTGGCTATACATTTCTTGTTAAAAATCTGAAAGTATGGGTTGAAGTAGCTGATGGTATGTGGACACCTGTAAGTGTATCTGTTCCAAATACAATTACTGCTGAATAATTTAGACTGAATTTATTCATCTAAAATGAGGGTCGTTGCACTAAAAGTGCAGCGACTCTTTTTTTGACGGGAAAGACTGCGTCTCTTGTTCACGCTATCTATATTTTGTGGGAATATGACAATCGTAGAGCCCGTGAAATAATCTCTGTAAATTCAACACTATAAAGGTCTTCTATGATAAA
>ERZ780144.980-NODE-980-length-34321-cov-11.573134_pt1 | contig 34321 bp, 19 predicted proteins | sample MGYA00511380_ERZ780144 | MGnify/ENA primary metagenome ERZ780144 (study PRJEB29588, sample SAMEA1965858) | human gut metagenome | biome: human gut; feature: human-associated habitat; material: faeces | place: Denmark | collected 2008/2010 ... | reverse complement strand
TCGGGAAAAATTCTTATCAATCTGGCACCGGCGGTAGCAATACTATAGTCGGCGGCGATGCAATGTCCAGCGGTAGTGGAAATAATAATTCCGTATTAGGTTCAAATGCAATGCAAAAAGCTGATGGCGACGGCAATGTTGCTATAGGTGCAAACGCTAATAATCTTGATGAAACTTTGACTAATACAGTAGCTATTGGCTTTTCTTCTAAGGCAACAGGTGATAAGTCGGTTTCGATTGGACCCTATGCTAATGCCTCAGAAGGCGATGCTATTGCCATTGGTACATCAGTATCAGCAAGTGGTAATAGCAGTGTCGCAATAGGCAGCAGTGGATCTTACAGCGGTACTAATTATACAACAGCTTCATCGAGCCATGCTATAGCTATCGGGGATGGCACAATAGCATCCAATATCGATACTATTTCTATAGGCGCCAATTCTCGAGCGGATGGTAGTACTTCAATATCTATTGGGCGTGATGCATCATCTGCCGGTAGCGGTTCTATCGCCTTGGGGCATTCAAGCGAGGCTAACGATGACGCATCCACTGCCTTAGGAAATAATGCAACAGCTCTTGGAGTTTATTCTGTGTCTGTAGGAAATCAATCAAAAGCATATGGAGATTTTAGTACATCTGTGGGCACTTATTCTTCATCTGAGGGTAGCAGAAATACTGCTATTGGTTATTTTGCTTGCAATCATGTCACAGGAAGTAATAAGACTTGTATAGGTGCAAATTCCGGTCCAACTTCAGGTAAGTGGGCTACTGATAGTGAAGAACGTATATTTATTGGAAGTAAATCAAAATTTAATGATGGTAATGCTGTACTCGAAGTTCATAATACATCTGAAAAGTTTACATATCCTGGAAATTCTGATATTGGAGGTTACGATGTTAACGGTAGTGGTGTAGTAATAAACGGATCTTTAATTGTAAAAGGACCTATAATTGCAAGAGTTAACACTACAGCTAATTATTCTACATGGTCTTCAGGAAATCAAGACCTGCCTGTTGGGGTATTTAATGCTCATATGGCAGGAGGACCAACATTAAGAAAGATACACTTTAATGAAGCACATCGCAGTGGAGCTTATCCAATTGAACTTTCCCATCCTTTATGGTCTGATTTACGTTTAAAGTATATAGAAAGTGAAAGTGTTTCAGGCTTAGACAAAATTAAACAATTAAAAGTATATAATTATACTTTTAAGAAAGATAAAAAGAAAATTCCGCACGTTGGGCTAATAGCTCAGGATTTGCAAAAAGTTTTTCCGGATGCAGTAAAAAAAGGGAAAGACGGTTTTTTGAGAATACGTTTTGAAGATATGTTTTTTGCGATGATAAATGCAATTAAGGAACTTGATTTAAAATATGAAGCTCAAGAAAAACGAATAAATGACCTTGAAGGACGCATCGAGAAACTAGAAGCCAAAATAAAATTTTATACTGAAAACTAAGCAAGCCATTATCGTGTAAAAATCACGATAATCCCAATGGTGGATTAAACCGCCAGGTTTACTTAACTTTCATTCCTTCTCCCGCTATAAGCGGGAGTTTTCCTGTTTATTGTAACTTTTCTTAAAATTATCCTTTAAGGTATTTGAATATTTGTGGTTACTGGAGTAGAATTAATTTATGGCAGTTGAGGAACAATTATATTCTGACATCCCCCCTACAAAGCTTAGGAACAAGGAGGAGAAATTTAAACCGGCTAAAACAAGCAGGTTTTGGCTATGGGTTGCAAGTATGTTTTTCTTTAATATGCTGCAAAATCGTTTTTATGCATTCAGATACAGAGGTGCAGAAAATTATTTTGACGGAGATACAAATGTTCCGACTATTCTGTTTGCCCCGCATTGCAATTGGTGGGACGGAATTGTATTTTACAATATAACCCACAGAATATTTCATAAAGAAATTCGTTTGATGGTTGAAGAACTTAACAGATTTCCTTTGTTAAGACGCGGCGGGGCTTATTCAGTAAATAAAAAATCTCCTCAATCAGCTATGAAAGCTTTACAGTATTCTGTTGATGTTGTAGGAGATTTGAGAAATATGCTTTGTATTTTCCCTCAAGGTATTATCAGACCTCCGCATTTCAGACCTATTGAATTTCAAACCGGTTTAGCTTACATTGCTCAAAATGCAGTTAAACGCTATGGCAGAGTAAACCTTATTCCTCTTGCAATAGATTACTGTTTCTTTAGAGATAACAGACCTGAAGTAATTGTGGAATTCGGCAAAAGAATTGAGTTATCAGCTGATATGAGCTTTGGCAGAAAAGAATTAACTCATATGTTTGAACATGCTCTTGAAGATGTTTGTAATAATCAGTTTAAGGAAATTTCACAGGGTGATATTACAAAGTACAATATTTTGTTTAAACAGCATTTAAAATGGTACAGAAGAATAGAACAAAGATTAAAGAGTATTGATTTACCTCCTGTATCAGGCGTATAAGTATTTAAAAAGCCGGATTTTTTCCCGGCTTTTTATGCATTATATCTTTTAAAAGATTTTTCAATGTTTTTTGATATAGTATTTTTGACTGTATCATACTCTGTTGTGAGTGATGAAATTTCAGTATCAAGATTTTTCATTTTTAAGTCTAAAGTTTCTTCTTTTGCGTTTAATTTAGCTTTTTCTGTCTGATATTTAGCTTCTGCCTGAGCGATTGCTGTTTCATCAGAGATTTCTTTAATATATGAATCTGTAGAGTAATTACCCTGATAATAGTAACCGTCATCTTTCATTTTTGAAATATACAGCATACCGCTTTGAAGCATTTCTTTTAAATATTCGTTGTCTTCAATTTTATTATTTTCAGTCCAACCATTTGCACATATTTGATTGAACAGAGCATCATAGAATGTTGCCTGACCGAGATCATCGCTGGAAACTTCTGAACCTGTCTTGATAGTAAATTCGTATAACGTATCATTTGTTACAAGCTTGTTATCTTCTAACTTACCTGCTGAAACTTGATATTTCGGACTTCCGTCTGCATCCTTTTGTGAAACGCCGCTCATTGCTTTTGCAAATAATGTCAAATAAGCCTGTGCCAAATTATTCAGGTTAATTGAACCTTGTGAGTGACGTTTTTTTACTGCAACGTGTGCACCGTGTTGGGTAACGCTTGAAAATCCCATGTAATTCTGGTTATTAGCTTGTTCTTCATTTCTGAATTTGTGAGTACGGTGAGCAGTCCCTTTGTGGTTTGCAATATTATAGATTGGAGGCGTTTGAGTTCCATCTGTTCCTGTATTTAAAATCAGTTTTGTTATTTCTTCATTAGCATAGTCAAAGGCAGCTTGAGTTCCTGCATCGATATTTAATACGCTGCCTAATGTTTCTTCCAACCACGGTACAAATGATCCTATAAGATAATTTGCAATTAGTTTAGCTTCTTCATCTACATTTTTACTTCCGTTACCGCCCTGGAAGGATAATGATATTTCTTTTGTGTTTGTTAATAAATCATAAATATTAATATTATAAGTGTCTTGGCTTGTATCATTTCTGATATCGTCTGGATTTTCTATCCATGATTTTCTGTCGTCACCTGCAGGTATCGGATTAGAAAAATTGAACTGATTTGTGCAATTTTCTTTTAAATAATCAACTAAATCATTTATATTTCCTGAAGTTGTTGTTACTGCAACGGTAGCACCACCGCCAAAACCTGCCTGTTGATTGTACGGGAGGCTTAATATTTTTTCGGCAGTATTCTTTGTAAGTAAACCGCTGGTGTATAAACCTTCAATAAATGCATTACGCATGCCTTCTGATGGCAATGTGCCCAAACCCTCTTGAGGAATACCTGCGGCACGGGCAGCTGCAGCATATTTACTGTTTAATGTTACTCTGCCTAATGCATCCGTTATTGTTGTCGGCATGTAGTCATTTAATGTTGAAGGCGTCATTAAAAGACCATAAGATAATGGTGTTGTTTCATCTCCTGTGCCATAATAATCGTATACTAATTTAGTTTGATTTAACGAGTTTTGATATTCATTTGAAAGGTCGGAAAGCTCTCTTGATAAGGCAATCTTCTGGTGAGAAAGTTTCATAGAAGCATATTCGCAGTCAGATTTTCTGCCTGTTATCGTTAATAATCTAGCTTGTCCTGCTGCTAATCCCATTGTTTAAGATTTTCCTTTCAAAACTAGTAACGTTCATGTAGTATTACGGAATTTAGAAACTTAAACTTTAAAAAACAGTCAGTTTATGTAACATTTGTTTACAATTGTGAAATCAAGTGTAATCAAGTCCCTATTAAGTTATGTAAAATTACTACTTTTGTAATATAAACGATTGATGAGATTTTTTACAAAAGTGGTATAATATAAGTAGAAGGATGAATTGAAAATTAAATTTATAAATTAGTTTCGCAGCGGGTGCGGAATTGTTATCAGCCGGTAATTATTTTGTTATATATACAAAATATCAGAAAGGCAGAAAAGAAAATGAGCAACCTACAATTTCAAAACGATTTAGACCGCTTAACAGAGGTCTTGCCTGACAAAGTCAGAAGGTATATTTCCTATGAGAAAATGGAGGACGTTATAGAAATTGTATTGGATATCGGTCGTACTCCTGAAATAAGGCATTCGGGCGGCAAGATTGAATATTTGGGCTCGGAATTTGTTACGGAAGAGGATATTAACTATATAACGAGCCGTATTCAGGAATTTACATCTGATAACCGTTCAGGAATCCCCGGAACACTCCATAGAATTAGTGCAATAAGAAACAGACAAGGCAAAATTATCGGTCTTACTTGCAGAATTGGCAGAGTTGTTACGGGGACAATTGCTTGTATAAAAGATATTTGTATGATGAATAAAAGTATCTTGTTTCTCGGACGTCCGGGAGTAGGTAAAACTACAAAATTAAGAGAAATTTCAAGGTTAGTTGCAGATGAACTCGGAAAACGTGTTGTAATTGTTGATACTTCAAATGAAATTGCGGGCGACGGTGATACTCCGCATCCTGCAATAGGACATGCAAGACGAATGCAGGTTACACAGCCCGAGTTTCAAAAAGATATTATGATTGAGGCTGTTGAAAATCACACTCCCGAAGTTATTGTCGTTGATGAAATAGGTACGGAAGCTGAAGCTCAAGCCGCACGTACGATTGCAGAACGCGGGGTTATGCTGATTGCAACAGCCCATGGTAACAGTTTGGAAAACCTTATTAAAAACCCGACTTTATCGGATTTAGTCGGAGACATTCAGTCCGTAACTTTAGGGGACGATGAAGCAAAACGCAGAGCTTCTCAAAAAACAGTACTTGAACGCGAAAAACAGCCGACTTTTGATGTGGTAATTGAAATTCTGGACAGAAATACTCTTGCGGTTTATAAAAATACAGCCGAAGCGGTTGATTATATATTGCGCGGTTGGCCTATCAGACCCGAAATTCGTAAGGTTGACAAAACTTATGATGCTGAACCGAAGCAGGCTGAAAAACATGAACCTGCTATTTCCGATATTCCCGGAGAAATTAACAAGCTTGAACAGAAAATTCAGCCTGAACATAATACTGATAGTTTAAAATTCAGTTTTTCAAGACAAAAATATGTGGAAGAAGTTAAAGGCTTTAAAAAAATATATTTGTACGCCGTTTCAAGAACAATTGTTGAAAAAGTAATCGAACGGTTGAATTTAAATGCAGAAATTACCAGAAATTTAGATGACGCAGATATTGTAATTGCACATAAAAACTTTATAAAAGGCGGGGCAAAAGTTTTAAGCGTTGCAAATGACTACAGATTGCAAATATTTTATGTAAAAACAAATTCAATGGCACAAATTCAGAAAGTTTTGAAAGAGGCTTTACAGATTACAGAGGCGTCGGAGACCTTATGCGGATACTACGACGATGCGGAACGAGCGCTTGATGAAGCAAAAGCAGCAATTAATAAAATTCTTGCGGGGGCAGAGCATGTTGAACTTACACCGCAAAATCAGCATATAAGAAAATTACAGCATGAACTTGTCGAGCAGCATAACTTGGAAAGTAAATCTGTCGGCGAGGGAAGCAACAGGCATTTGAAAATTGTCGGCGGTAAAGATTTTCATAACTAAAAAAAGACGGGAATTTAATTCCCGTCTTTCAGTTTGTTATTTACATCCGAGAGGACCTTCTTCCTCTTTACTGTGTTTAAATTCGATAACCGCCTGAGCTGCCGCAAGCCTTGCCTGAGGAACTCTGAACGGTGAACAGGATACGTAGTTTAATCCTATTCTGTGGCAGAATTTAACAGATGCGGGGTCGCCGCCGTGTTCTCCGCAAATTCCGCGTTTCAGGTGAGGTCTGACTTTTAATGCTTTGTCTAAGGCGATTTTCATCAATTGTCCGACACCTTCCTGATCAAGAGTTGCAAACGGGTTTGCAGGAAGAATTTTTTGTTCTACATAATTTTGTAAGAACTTGCCTTCCGCATCATCTCTTGAGTAACCGAATGTCATTTGAGTTAAGTCGTTTGTTCCGAATGAGAAGAATTCCGCATACTCTGCTATTTGATCAGCTGTTAAAGCAGCACGAGGAATTTCAATCATTGTTCCGAACATATAATCAACTCTTACGCCTTTTTCGTCCATTACTTCGTTCGCAACACGTTCAAGCACACATTGAACCGTTTTAAGCTCGTTCACATGACCTACAAGAGGTATCATAACTTCAGGTTTGACGTTTAAGCCTTCTTTTTTCAAATCACAAGCAGCAGTGAAAATTGCTCTTACCTGCATTTCGTTAATTTCAGGGTAGGTTAAACCTAAGCGGCAGCCTCTCAAGCCCATCATCGGATTAGATTCTGACATTGACTCTACAAGATTAAGCATTTTTTCATCTTCTTTGTAGTCTTCACCCTTCGCCTTTTTAGTTGCAACACGGGCAATTAATTCTTCCTTGTTTGGCAGGAATTCATGCAATGGCGGATCAAGAAGTCTTATTGTCATGGATTTTTCGCCCAGAGCTTTAAACATAGCATAGAAGTCGCCGTATTGCATAGGCAGTAAGTGGTCTAAGGCTTCTTTTCTTGCTTCGGGAGTTCCTGCTATAATCATTTTTTGAACCCATGGAAGTCTGTCAGGATCCATAAACATGTGTTCCGTACGGCATAATCCTACGCCTTCTGCACCGAGTTCAAGTGCTTTTGCAACATCAGCAGGAGTATCTGCGTTTGCTCTTACGCCTAAAAGCTTCACTTCATCTACCCATTTGAATAATTTTTTGAAATTATCATCCATAACGGGCGGAATTAAATGAACTGCGCCTTGCATAACTTCACCTGTACCGCCGTCAAGAGAAATAATATCATTTTTATGATAAACAGTTCCGTCTGCGGCTGTTAAAGTTTCATTTTTAAGGTCTATTTTCAAATCTTCCGCACCTGCAACGCATGGTTTTCCCATACCTTTTGCAACAACAGCGGCGTGAGATGTCATTCCGCCTCTCAGTGTCAAAACACCTTGAGATGCAATCATTCCGTGAATATCATCAGGGCAGGTTTCAATTCTGACTAAAATAACTTTTTCACCTGCTTTTCCGCGTTCTGCCGCTTCTTCGGTGTCAAATACAACTTTACCTACTGCTGCTCCCGGGGATGCTGCAAGCCCCTGTGCAATTTTATGTGCTTCTTTTTTAGCTTGAGGGTCAAAGTCGGGTAAAAGAACTTGATATAACTGGTTCGGGTCAACAAGTTCAATTGCTCTTTCCTTGTCGATAATTCCTTCTTCCGCCATTTCAACCGCAATTCTTACCGATGCTTTTGCGGTTCTTTTTCCGTTACGTGTCTGTAAGATATATAATTTACCTTTTTCAATCGTAAATTCCATATCCTGAACATCTTTATAACCCTTTTCAAGTTTTTTTGCAATATCTACATATTGTTTATAAAGCTCCGGCATTTCGTGTTCGAGTTCTGCGATAGGTTTCGGAGTTCTGATGCCTGCTACAACGTCTTCACCCTGCGCGTTTGTCAGGTATTCTCCGTAGAATTTATTTTCACCTGTTGACGGGTTTCTTGTGAACGAAACTCCTGTTGCACAGTCATCGCCCATATTCCCGAATACCATTGTTTGAACGTTTACTGCCGTACCGTAATTATGGTCGATTTTATAGTGGTTTCTGTAAGCTACGGCACGAGGAATATTCCATGATCTGAAAACTGCTTCTATAGCTTCTTCAAGTTGAACATACGGATCTTGGGGAAATTCTTTTCCTGTTTCTTTTTTTATAAGCTCTTTGTAAGGTTCGATTAAAGATTTCCAATCTTCTGCAGTTAAGTCTGTATCTGATTTATAACCTTTTTCTTCTTTAATTTTGTCAAGGTAATCTTCAAATTTTTGTCTGTCAATTTCCCACGCAACAGAGCCGAACATGGTTAAAAATCTTCTGTATGAATCATAACAAAATCTGGGATTGTTGGTTAATTTAATCATGCCTTCAACGGTTTTATCATTTAATCCTAAGTTTAATATAGTTTCCATCATACCGGGCATTGAAAGTCTTGCACCTGATCTTACTGAAACTAATAGCGGATTTTCTGCATCTCCGAATTTTTTTCCTGCCTGTTTTTCAACATCGGCAAGTGCAGATTTAACTTCGTCCATTAACCCTGCCGGCATTTTGTTACCGTGGTTTATATAATCCATACAGGTTTCTGTCGTAATAGTAAGCCCCGGAGGCACAGGTAAACCTAAATTTGTCATTTCTGCAAGGTTTGCACCTTTACCGCCGAGCAGGTTACGCATATCTGCATTACCCTCTCTGAACAGCCATACGCGTTTTTCAGTCATAGTTCATCTCCTTTCTTATGTATAATAAACACTTTTCAATGAGTTAACTATAACATGAAAATAACCAAAACAATACGTTATTAAAATTATTTTTTGAAATAGTCGCAAATTAAAGTTTTTTTGCGTGGAATAAGGTTTCTGATGCTTTCAAAAATCTTATTTTTTTGCGAATTTTCAAGTTCTTTTTTCAGGATTGCTTTTTCTAAAACGACTTTGTTGTATAAATCAGAGCACACCGAGCTTTTCTCAACGTGCTCTTTCAATTTTGCCAGCTGAATTTCTTTTTCTCTAATTGATTGGATTAGTTCTTTTTTCACTTTGAAAGACCTCTTGAACTGTACCATATTAGAATAAGACTAATTTGTGATTTTTAAATCGACTTTTTAGTTGATTTCAGCTTATGCGTGTAATAAATCATACTCATAGCCTATTTTTAAGGCTTTGATATTTAGAGGCAGTAAATTTTTTCTGTGAGGCGGGATTACTGCATCGAGTGCATGATTTAGAGTTTCTAATGAAACTACGTTATCTGCTTTAGCCAGTATACCAAGTGACAGAATATTAGCCATTTTTACATTGCCTAAGTCTTCTGCGAGTTTTGTAATCGGAGCAAACAGATAGTTAATATCCGTTCTTGTTTTTATTTCTTTTACAAGAGTTGAATTAGCTATCATCCAGCCGCCTTTTTTTATTTTTGATAAAAATCTGTCAAAAGATGCCTGATTTAATGCAACTATAAAATCAGCGTCAGATTTATTTACTTCACTTACTTCGTCATCACTCATAACGATTTCGCAGTTAACGGTACCGCCGCGCATTTCTGCCCCGTATGAAGGATACCAGGTTACATTTTTGCCTGCAAGCATAAATGCGTTAGCCAAAACTTCTCCGGCTAATAATACGCCTTGTCCGCCAAATCCTGCTATTATAAAATTCTTTTCACTCATTATTGTTATTTCCTTATGTATTTAATTTTGAGATGTTACGTCTTTGTATGTTCCCGGCTTAAATATCTGCATCATTTCATTTCTTACTCTTTCATGTGCTTTTTCCGGTGACATTTTCCAGTTTGTCGGACAGGTTGAAAGAATTTCAACAAAACCGAAACCAAGTCCGTGAATTTGTGCTTCAAAAGCTTTTTTAACAGCTTGTTTAGCTTTTCTTATATTTGCAACTGTATCAAGTGACACTCTTGCTGAAAATGCCGTTCCGTCACAAAGTGCAATATGTTCAGCAATCTTAATCGGATATCCGTAATATTCTTTATTTCTACCTGTCGGTGAAGTGGTTGTTACCTGCCCTAAAAGGGTTGTAGGGCCCAACTGTCCGCCTGTCATACCGTAAGTTGTGTTGTTTATACATATAGCCGTGAGGTTTTCTCCGCGTAGTGCTGCGTGCATACTTTCAGCCAGACCGATTGATGCAAAATCCCCGTCACCTTGATAGGTAAATACAACTTTGTCGGGTCTTGCTCTTTTTATTCCTGTTGCTTCTGCTAAAGCTCTGCCGTGCGGTGCTTCAAGAGAATCGACATTTAAAAAGTCGTATAAAGTAACAGAACAGCCTATTGATGCTGTAAGTATAGTATTTTCTCTAATGCCTAATTCATCAAGAACTTCTGCCACAAGTCTTACTGCAACACCATGGTCGCAGCCGGGGCAGAATGAATATTTTACGTCCCCTTTTAAAGATTCAGGTAATTTAAAAACTTGTGTTGCCATTATAATAATTCCTCGATTTGTGTAACTATTTCTTTTGCCGAAGGCGGTGCGCCTACGCCTTTATTAATTAATTCTACAGGGCATGCTCCGTTTACGGCAAGTCTTACATCGTTAACCATCTGTCCCATATTTACTTCAACGGTTACGAATTTTTTTGCCGTTTTTGAAAGTTCCTGTATTCTTTTGGATGGGAACGGGTATAGGGTAATTGGCCTTAAAAATCCTGCTTTTACCCCCTTTTCTCTAAGCATTTTCATTGCTGTTTTTACGTTTCTGGAAGTACTGCCGAAACTTACAAGAATAATATCTGCATCTTCCGTATTAATTTCTTCCCATTCTGTTTCATTTTCTTCAATTGTTTTGTATTTTGCATATAATTTTTCCAAAAATACGCACTGATTATCTGCAAGAGGTGCATAAGAACGAATAATCCTTCCGTCACGGCCTTTTGCACCTGATAATGCCCATTCAGATGTATCAACTTCAGGGTATGGATAATCATAGAATTCAACAGGTTCCATCATTTGTCCCAAAAGTCCGTCAGCTAAAAGTACTGTCGGATTTCTGTATTTTTGAGCCAGATAGAATGCTTTGTATGTCAAATCTACACATTCCTGGACTGTCGAAGGGGCAAGAACTATAAGTTTGTAATCACCGTTTCCGCCGCCTTTTGTTGCCTGAAAGTAGTCCCCCTGTGAAGGATAAATATTTCCCAGTCCCGGACCGCCTCTCATAACACTTACAAGTACAACGGGAAGTTCGTCAGCCGTTGCATAGGATAAGCCTTCCTGCATAAGTGCAACCGCACATGAAGAAGATGATGTCATAGCTTTCACGCCTGTAGATACGGCACCTATTACCATGTTAATTGCAGCAAGTTCACTTTCTGCAGAAACATAAGCTCTTTTTAATTCCTGCATTTTGCCGCTCATAAACTCACCGATTTCACTCTGGGGAGTAATCGGATAACCGAAATAACACTGGCATCCTGCAAGTACTGCGGCATTTGCAATTGCATAATTTCCTTTTGTTAATACTTTTTTATTTGTTAAACATTCCATATTGTTGATTTATCCTTTATAAACTTCTGTTATTGCTAAATCAGGGCATCTTGTCGCACACATTGCACATCCGAGACACTCATGATCAGGGTCATTAAATTCTATTACATGAATTCCGAGTTTGTTTGTATCACTGCCTATTTTCAATAACTTTTTGGGGCATTCATTTATACAAAGATAGCATGCTTTGCATTTATCCTTATCTATAACTATATGACTCATCTTAACCTCTTTTATTTTTTTCGTGTCTGAGCAATATTATATCACTTAATAATAAAAGGTGACACTTTATCTTTACAATTGTAATAATAAACGTTAACAGTTTGCATCGTTTCTTATTATTCTGCTAATATATATAAGTAAAGAGGGATATTTTTTAAGAAAGAGAAACAAATGGCACTAACTGTAGATGAAATCGCTGAAATTCTCAACGCTATGCGTGTTGAAAATGAACATAATGTTGAAAGTTTTGAAAAAGTTTTGACGGGGATTAATGCAAAACTTGAAATTATGTCAGAGGACAGCGAAGCTACCGATTTAATCAAATTGTATATTTCCGAACTTAAAAAGGCGGTAGAGGACAGGCACAGTTCAACAATTGACAGGTTTAACAGCCTTGAAAGCTCTTTCAAAAATCTTTTATCTTCACAGGATGAACTTGTTAAAACCTCTGAATTAACCGATTTATTCCATGTTCTCAGTTCTAATTTTGACAATTTTTCAAGCGAAGTTTCAGGACAGAAAAATGCTTTACAGCAGCTTGACGATAAACTTTCGCTGATTAATGATAAAACTTTTAATAAAGATGAACTTGCAGCTCTTATAAGCGATTTTTCGCTGAATTTATCTGATATGAATGCAAATTTTGAGCGTTCTTTTGAAAATATTGAAACATCTCTTGCTGAAGCTGTTTCAATTATTAAAAAATCAGATGCGTCCGCTCAGGTTAATTTGTTAAGAGAAGAAATTCAGTCTCTCTCATCCGATGTAAGTGCTATTCCTTCGAAAATTTCATTCGAAAATCTGGAAGATAAAATATCTTATTTCCAAAATCTTGTCGACACAATAAAAACTGTTGTTGCAGATACTTCTGTCCAAAGCACGGGAATAATTTCCGATAAATTTAAAAGTCTTGAAAATTCTTTTGAAAACATCGTAACCGATTCTGATTTTGCAGGTTTTAAATCTGATCTGGCAGATTTTGTGCAGAAAATTATTGATAATTCTTCCGCCCTTAACAGCAGCCTGTCTTATAGTACAGAAAGAATTGAAAATATTCTTGCTGCACTTAATACTCTTGATTACCGTGATGATTTCGGAGCAATCAACGGGAAGTTTAAAGAACTGGAAAATGCCGTTAATAATCTTACAGGAAGCAGTTCATCCGAACTTGAGAAAATTGAACTCAGACTTGCCGAAATACTTTCGGATGAAGATTTTACAATCTTTAAAAAAGAAATTACGGACTATGTTCAAAGAATAATAGATAATACAACTATAATAAATAATGATTTAATCTATAACAGAGAACAGGCAGAAAATATAGTTAAATCAATTAATTCTTTAGATTATAAAAGTGATTTTGAAGGTATATCAGCAAAAATATCGGAACTTGAAGATGTTTTGAAAAGTATTTCTCAATCAAGTAATTATGAATTCCAAAATCTTGAAAGAACACTTGCTTCAATTGTAACCGATTCTGATTTTGCAGGTTTCAAAGCGGAACTTGCTGATTTTGTTCAAAAGATTATTGATAATTCTTCTGCTTTAAATAAAGATCTTGCATACAGTACGGAACGCATTGAAAGCATTTTATCAACCATAAACTCGCTCGATTACAAAAATGACTTCGACGTGATTTCCGAAAAAATTAATGAATTGGAAAATGCGCTAAAAGACGTTTCTCAGTCTAATAATGCAGAATTTAAAAATCTTTCTTCAAAGTTGGCATCTGCCGTTAATGATTTTGAGTTTGAAAACTTTAAATCAGAATTGTCAAGTTTGGTTCAGAACGTAATTGAAAATTCGGTCTCTTTGAACAAAGATGTTGCGCATACTTCCGAACAGGTTGAAAATATCCTTGCGTCGATTAATTCTCTGGATTATAAAAGTGATTTCGAAAACATCGAACAAAAAGTTAAAGAATTGGAAAATATAATTAATTCTGTTTCCGATACTAATGCATATGAATTTTCAAATTTGTCAAAAACGTTATCTTCAATAGTAACCGATGCTGACTTTGCAGGTTTTAAATCTGATTTAGCTGATTTTGTTCAAAAAATTATCGATAATTCTTCCTCTTTAAATAATGAGTTATCCTACAGCACCGAAAGAATAGAAAGTATTTTGACAACTGTTAATTCTATGGACTACAGAACGGATTTTGAAGGAATTGTGTCAAAAATATCCGAACTGAAGTCTGTTGTTGATGAAAACTTGTTAAACACCGGTACAATAAATTCATCTTTAGCACATTATTCGGATAATGTGCTGGAGCAAATTTCCGAATTGGAAAAAACTTTGTTGAATGTAAGCACTAATGAGGGTTTATCAGCTTTCAGACAGGATTTAACCGAATTAATTGAAAAAATTCATAGTGAAACATCATCTTTAAATTCCGAATTGTCATATGGAGTTCAAAGAATTGAGAATATTTATGATGCTGTTAATTCTAAATCTTTTAAAGATGATTTGACCGAGGTTGAAGAAAAAGTTGATGAATTAAAAGATCTTGTAAATTTGGTATCATCAGATAATTCCGCAGAGTTTGAAAATATTCAAAAAACTTTATCTAACATCGTAACAGATGCGGATTTCTCAGGTTTTAAATCTGATTTAGCTGATTTTGTCCAAAAAATTATTGATAACTCAACAGCTTTAAATTCGGAATTGTCTTACAGTACGGAACGCATTGAAAATATACTTACTACGGTTAAAGCTCTGGATTTCAGGGATGATTTTGAAAATATCATTTTAAGGATTAATGATATTAAAGAAGCTTTTGATGAAGGTTCAAAAATTAATTATAAAAATCTTTCAACCGAAATTTCCGATTTGTCTGAAAAAATAAATAACAGTTTTTCAAGTATGGATGAAAAACGTCAGGAAGTTTACGGTGACTTAAAAAATGAGTTAGGAGAAATTCTTTTAAATCTTCATAACTTAACAGAAGCAAGCCCTCAAAAATCTATTGACGAACTGGCCGGACTTACCGCACAGATATCAGAAAATATTTCTGCTTTGAGAAACGGTATAGGTGCTGATATTCAGGAAGATTACGGTGATTTAAAAGCAAGCCTTAATGCGGTAATTGCAAACCTGCAGATTGTTAAAGAAGATATTTTAGCTAAAAACGATATTTCTTCCGATTTATCCGTGCAGAATTTTGAAAAGTTAGAAAATCAGCTTGCGGAACAAATTAAGGCTTTTAATGAATTGCAGACGTCAATTGCCGAAAGTGATAAACTTGAAACTTCGCATGTTCTTGAAGCATTAGACAAAACTACCGTTGAAATCACTGATTTAATTGAAGGTATTAAAGAAAATGATAATTCCAATTATGAAGCAGTAAAAGAATATATAGAAGAATTAGCCGCAGGTGTTAATAATCTGCAGAGCGAATTTAATACTATATCAGAACAAAATATTTCAAAAGTCGCTTCCGATATAAACGGTATTTCAGATACGGTTGCTTTGTTCAGAGAAGAATTTAAACAGTCAGTAGAAAGTAATCTGGAAAATTCCGCAAAGATTATTGACAGCGTTTCTGTTCTTTCCGAACGCGTCAACGGTATGCAGGAAGTATTGTCCGGAAATTCGAAAGATAATCTTGAAACTCTCCGAAATCTGCTTGAAAATTTATCTCAAAAACTTGCGGATGATATTGAACGGCAGAAGGAAGCTTTTAGCCTTGCAAATGAAGAGGGGGACAGAAAAAAATTCGACGCTCTAAATAATCTTTCTGATGATATTAAAAATATTGAAACCTTGCTTAATTCAAGTACGGAAATATTTAAAACTGCAGTAAAAGAAAATATTTCAGAAGTAAAAGAGTATATCAGCGAGGCTAATAATTCTATTTATCAGTCACAGATTTTGAGCGAAAATAAACTTGCGGCAAAATTAGAGGCGATAGAAGTTTTATATCAGGAATTTGAAGCTTCTGTTTCAGGTGTAAATTCAGGTATTCAGAATATTCTTGATAATATTGTTTCGCTTGATGCAAGTGAGCAGAATGATGTCATTAAAGATAAACTTGATAATCTTGCGTCTTCATCCTCTTTATTGATATCTGCGGTTAATGATATAAACAGACAGAATGATGAACTTTCAAATATTATTTCTAATATTTTGGAAACAGCTTGTAAAAAAGAAGATATAATACCTGTTTCCGATAAAATAAATACATTTGCGTCAATTATGTCATCTTTAAAAGAGTTGATTTCAGATACAAAAGAAGAAATCGGATTAACCTTTAATCAATTATTTGAAAAATTGGAAACATCTTTTTCTACTGTTGTAACAGAAGCTGATTTTTCTGATTTCAGAAATAATCTCTCTGATTTTCTTCAAAAAATTCTTGATAATTCAAATATTTTAAATTCCGATTCCGCTATTAACAGAGAAAAAATTGCAGAAATAGCCGATAATATTTCCAAATTGGAACCTGTTGATTATTCTTATGATCTTGAACAAATTTCTTCAAAAATAGATGATTTGTCGGAATTATTTGAAAATTCTTTCAATAACAATTTTGCAAGTCTGAGTGATAAAATCGATGAAGTAAAAAATGAAATAATTAACAGTAATAACTCTGAGTTTATAAATAATAAATTTGAAGATTTTTCAGGTATTGTAACTTCCGTAAAAGATATAATTTTAAATTCACTGAGAACAAATTCAGATGTAATTGATGAACAATTTGCGAAATTTGAGGATATATTTTCTCATCTGGTAAGCGAAGAAGATTTTACAAATTTCCGTACGGACTTTGCGGATTTTATTCAGAAAATACTCGATAATGCAACTGTGCTTCACGTAAATTCCGATGCAAATAAAGAGCAGCTTTTTGAAATTGCGGAAAAGATAAAAACTTTTGATTATTCTCAAAACTTTGAGGATTTATCCGAAAAATTGTGCGAATTAAAAAATTCTTTTGAAAATAATTCAAAAACGAATTATGAAAGTATTATAAATGAGATAAATAATTTTAAAGAAGAATTAAACAACAATATTACGGATGCTGATAATAACAAAAAAGAAAAGCTTGAAAGTATTGGTGCGGAACTTTCTGATATTTCGTTAAACGTTCAGTTTCTAAGAGATTTTTCATCACAAAAATCTTCGGAGATCCTTGAAAATATCTCGGGCGAATTACATTCTGTTATTGATGATTTAAAAGAAACTATAAATTTAGGCACAAGATTGGATATCGAAGATTTGAAATCTTCAATCGCTGATATAACTAATGAAATCAGCACTATGAAAGATGATTTTATCCAAAAATATGATTCGGGGACATTTAATGTATCATCAGGATTTGATAACGTAAAACTTTCTATGGAAAATCTTGTTGATGCATTTTCTTCATTCCGGGATTTATTGAATGGAGAAGCATCAAAAAATTCTGAAAGTTTAATCTCTAAGATGAATGAGATTACATTTAAAGTTGATGAGCTTATAAACGAAATTCATATTACATCAGCCGACTATTCCGACAGAGTTATGAGCGCCGTTAATGAAATTGCCTCAAAACTTGATGTCCTTTCTGACGGGTTTACCGACGAAATCAGTGAAAACATGTCGGCATTCAAAGAAACATTTTCAAATTTATCGGAAAATCTTCAATCAATGCATGCGGAGTTCTCACAGCAGCTGAAAGATAATCATGAACTCCAGCTTTTTGAATTGAAAAGTATTTCAAGCAATATCGGAGATTTTAAATCTCATATTTCAGAAGCTGCAGACAGCCTGAGGGATTATATCGCAGAATTAAATCTTGCGGCTAAGTCTGCAAAATCATTGAGCGACAGCAAGTTTTCCGAAAAACTTCTTGATCTTGAAGCTGCCATGATGCACTCTTCGGATATTTATGAGCAAAAGATGGAACTTTTGCAAAGCAAACTTGCAGAGTTTGCTCAAATTATTGAAGGAAGTTCGTCTGATACCGAGGCAAAAATTGCTTCTTCCGTAGAAGAAATTACTGATGTTAAAGGCGAATTGACTTTGCTTAACGATTTCTTAAAAGCCGTAAAACTTTCATCCGATGAAAAATTTATGGAAACAGTTGCTGCTGTCGAAACAGGCATAAGCAGCATAATTAATAATCTTAATGATGTCAATAATGCAATAATTAACGGTATTGATGTCAGCCTTAAAGAAAATATTTTATCCGTTGAAGATAAATTTGATAATTTATTGGAAATTATTAAAGAAGGACAGTCAAATAATCTTACCGGGCATATTGAAGAAAAAATCTCAGAATTAAAGCAGGAAATCGGGCTTATCAATACTGATATTTCCGTAATTCTGCAGGACAAATCCGATAATATATTAAATTCTCTGGATGAAGTAAAAAGCGTTATAAAAGAATTTTCCGATGTTGATTTTGCAGGAATTCTTGCGGAATTAAAATCACAGCTTGAAATATCGTTTATGAATTTCAGCGTTGATGTAAACGGAGAACTTGCCGCAAGCACCGAAACAGTTACACGGCTTGAACAGGCTTATAAAGAAACGTTTAATAGAATTTCCGTTATTGAAGATTGCGTAAACGACAAAATTCAAGACAGTATTGAACTTTTAAATATTACTGTTGAAACTTCGGCACGTGATATAAAGCATTCATTTGAGGAAAAGCTTGATGATTATATTGGAGATTTGAGGGCACAGCTTGATGTTGCTTTAAACAACACAAAAACAATTGATAAAATCGATGGACTTAAAGATGAATTATCCGTAAAAATAGATGCTGTCATGAATGAACAGGCTTCACTTGCGGAAAAAACAGACAATATAAATGATATCGGTAATAGGCTTGACCAAAAACTTGATGTTCTTGTTGAAAGTACCGATGCCGAAGAAATTCTGAATTCTTTGACGGAAATTGAGATTAAAGCTCAGGAAAGAGGGGCAGATTTAACAGAAATTATTAATGCTCTGAGTTCAAAGGTTGATATAATTGCGAATGATAACGGATTAAAGCTGGCTATCGGAACTGTTGCCGATAAAATTGATGCTGTAGCTGATAACAAAACATTGGATATTGCTCTCAAAATGATATCGGAAAAGATTGATGTTATTGCTGCTGACAGCTCTGCCGAAGATATTCAGGAAACTCTGGAAAATTCATTTAATGAACTGAATTCAAAACTTGATGTTATTTCTGACGATAATTCGGTTGAAGAGCTTAGCAATAATATTAAAGAAGCTTTTGACGGTTTAAATTCAAAAATAGATATTATAGCTGCAGATGCATCCATTGATGAACTTCATGATAAAGTTGATGAAATTTCCGAAACTGAAGATAAAGTTGCCGAAATGCTTTCGGCATTGCATGAAAAAGTTGATGTTCTTGCAATGGACGGCAGTGAATTTGATCTTGAAGAAGAAATTGATGATATAAAAGATTTAATTTTTGAACAAAGAAAGTATTTTGAAGCTACTTCAGATGAAAAAGCGGCTGCAATTGATAAATATTTAAGGGATGTCCTTTTAAAACTTGATAATGTTGATCTGGAGAAAAATTCCGAAGACATTAAAGAAAGTATAATGAACGCTCTTGTTTCTCTGTTTGATCAGATATCATTTGTTGAAGAAACTGAAGAAATTAAAGATTTTGTTGAAGAAAAAACCGATGAAATAAATCAAAATCTTATAGAAGTTCAAAATCAGCTCCGCCAAATAGCAAGCTCAAATGATGATTTTGACTATTCATATACATTGCAGGATGTTGAAACAGATATTGCAAAATTAAGACTTGCAATAAACAATATGTCAGGCAATGACTTTGAAAGTCTTTCAGATGATATTAAAAAAATCGTTAATTCGGTTGAAGAACTGGAATCCACGCTTACTCAAGATCAGGTTGTCGACCTGAAAGGCGATATTGAAAAATTAAACGAAGATATTTTAAGCATCAGCTCAAGAACAAACAAGCTTCTTTTAACATCTGATGAATCATATAAAGCCTTAAATGACGGATTAAATAATTTCAGCAGTCTTGTTTATAAGCTTGAGGACAGAATTAATTATCTTGACAATACGGAAATAAGCGAAAGACTTGAAAGAAAAATAGATAATATTCATTCAATGTCTGTAGCTTCCGCAAATGCTGATAAGGTATTCCATCAGGTAATGATGTATCTGGGCGAATGGATTGATTCAACTACCGAAAATATTTCAAGTATTACGGAAAAAACTTCTGAAATTACAGAAATTAAAGATGCTATAAATGAACTCAAAGAGGCAATTCCGGAGAAAACATCAATGCTTGACGAAATTGAAAATAAATTTGAACAGCAGGAATTGCGTATTGACAGATTGGAAATGAAATTAGAGAAAATTTTATCGGCACTTGAAGAAAAAGATGATATGATGTTAAATAGAAAAGTGGATAAAATTGAAAAATTATTATCCAGACTTGGTACTAATATAGAAAAGCTGACATCATATGTTGATGAAGAATAAACTAATCTCTGATTTAAAAAAGAATATCTCCGCTTCAAATGTTCTGGATACATTGGAAGAGCGTTATGCTTATGCGCAGGATGCGGCAAATATCAGACGGATTAAAAATCTGCCCGATGCTGTCGTTTTTGTTGAAAATACCGAACAGGTGCAAAAAGTAGTTAAACTTGCAAATAAATATAAAGTGCCTGTAATATGCAGGGGAGCTGGAACCAACGTTGTCGGAGCATGTCTGGTTGAGCATGGCGGGATTATTTTAAATTTTTCCAGAATGAATAAAATTTTATCAATAAGCAAGGAAAATATGACAGCTTGTGTTGAACCCGGAGTTGTTCTCGGGTGTTTACAAAAAGAAGTTGAAAAATTAGGATTATTTTATCCGCCTGACCCGTCAAATCTGGCAGTTTCAACAATCGGCGGCAGCATTGCACAGGCATCAGGCGGTGCTAAGTCTTTTAAATACGGTACAACTAAGGATTATGTTATTGATTTAAAAGTCGTAATGGCAGACGGGCAAATATTAAAAACAGGTTCCGGCACGATTAAAAATGCTACGGGTTACAACCTGAATACTCTTTTTGTCGGCTCAGAGGGAACATTGGGAATTGTTGTTGAAGCAACTTTGAAATTAATTCCGAAACCGCAGAGTAAAAAAGTTATGATGGCATATTTCAATACGGTAAGGGAAGCTGTTCTTGCAGTAAACGCAATTATTGAACAGAGAATTTATCCTGCTACAATTGATTTTATGGATAAAAATGCAATTCAGACAGTTGAAAAATTTTATCCCGCAAATCTTTTAACTGATAAAGAGGCTGCACTGATTATTGAAATAGACGGCTTTGAATGTTCCATGAAATATCAGGAAGATGTTATTACGGGAATATTGAATACCTGTAATGCTTCTGAAATTCAAGCATCACATAATGATGATGAATATAATAAAATCTGGACGGCAAGACGTTCTTCGATGGGGGCATGTGCAAAATTAAAACCGAATGTAACAACAGATGATGTGATTGTTCCGCGTGAAAATTTGGAAGCTCTTGTATTAGGAATTCGTGCAATTTGTGAAAAATATAATCTTGAGGTTTGTATGGTCGGTCATGTCGGAGACGGAAGTGTCCATCCCCAAATCCCGATAAATTACAATGATGAAAACGAATATAAACGTTATAAGTTTGCAAAGGCTGAAATCTATGATTTGACGGCAAAATTGGGAGGAATTTTATCAGGAGAACACGGGATAGGGTCTGAAAAACGTGAACATATTCACAGGGTTATAAATTCAGCCGCTCTGGATTACATGCGGCAAATCAAGAAAACTTTTGACCCGAATAATATTTTGAACCCTTATAAAATATTTTAAAATTAATATGGATAAAAAAGAACTTATTAAATACTTTAAATCTTTGGGCTTAACAGTTCATACAACTACAAAAGCGCGCGGGCATCAGGGATTTTTTTTGAAAAACAGAATTGATATATCAAAAAATATTCCTGAAAACAGGGTTGTGCCTACATTGCTCCATGAGTTTGCTCATTACATTCATTCTAAAATAGAGCCTGATATGAATAAGACCGGCGGAACACTCGGCATGCTCTTTAAAGATGACAGCCGTGTTTTGTTTGATGAACTTATTAAAGTCACGAATTTTGTTGACCCGAATTCTCTATGTGTCAGACTTTATGAACATAAAGACAGGGTTAAGTCGAAAATTAAAGAATATGAAAATATAATAAAAATATATTATCCCGATTTTATGCGTTCAAAAAAGTTTAAGGAATTTGATAAATATATTAAAAAGTCCGATGCGAGATATCTTTTAAAATATGACAGAGTAAAACTTATTCAGGGTGGTTTTTTCAGGAAAACAACAAAGCTTTATTCCATTGATAATATTGAAAAAGATTTTACAGACATGCCAAAAGCATTTACGGCATATATCAGGTTGAAATCATATCAAAAAAAGCAGACAAGAATTTCCGCAAGGATTAACAAATATAAAAAATATTATGAAAAACCGGCCGAACTTTTTGCAAGGTTAGTTGAAGGGCTTTATCTTGACAGAGAATGGGTTGAAGCTATTGCCCCTAATGCTGTAGAAAGATTTTATAAGCTTGCAGAAGCAGGATATTATATGGAGCTTAAAAATTTACTTTTACTTTGAACATTTAATCTTTTTACCCCATTCCAAATCTTTACAATGCAAGTAATCAAGATTTTCAAAAGTTAAGACCCATCCTGCAAGGGAATAACCATTGGCAGCTTTTTGTAATAAATTCCCTGTTTTTATATTATCTAACTGGTAAGGTATTAATCTTGATTTTTCGATTATGAACAGAAAAGTATCTTCACCTATACGGTTTGGCTTTTTCATGCCGTTTACATCAATCCAAACCTCACCTTGCTTTCCTCCGTCTTTGCCAAGGTAGCCTTGAAGTGCTGCTACTGTCCCGTCTGCCAGTATAAATTTGTTATAGTACGATAAATTTTCAAAATCTCTTTCTTTTTGTCCGTTTAGCATTGTATATCTCTGCGAAAAACAGCCTTTTGCCTCATGACCGCAATTTTTAATAATATTAAGATATTTTGTTATAATGTCAATGTTAAAAGTTTCAATATTTTTGTTTTCGTCATTTTCATCTGTATAATCATAGGATGCTGTCCCCCAGTCTTCTATATCACCGTTTTCGGCTACTGCACGCATTATAGCATTATTCAAGATGCTGTAATTTTTTTTCAAAGCAGTTACAGTATGTTTTTCTCTATATTCAGATATGACAGAAGGTAATGTAAGAGCAGCAACTACTCCGATAATTCCCAGTGTGATCAATACTTCTGCTAAAGTAAAAGCCCTTAACCCCTTGACATAAGCGACCTTTGCGGGGGGGGGGCAACCCTTAACGCTTTAAAACTCATTGTTTTAGCCTCCTTTTTATTCTCTTTACCATTATTTACGATTTACAAGTATTTGTCAATAGTTATACTCGTCCATACATGTCTTCGTAACGTATAATATCTTCCTCTATAAGCGGATCGCCTTTTTGAACTTCTATGATTTCCAAATCGTTTTCATACGGGTTTTGAAGTGAGTGAATGGCTTTCAGCGGGATATCAACGCTATGTCCCGGAGAAAGAATTAATTCTTTTCCTTCCAGTACAACTTTTGCTGTTCCTGAAAGTACAACCCAGTGCTCGCTTCTGAAATTATGTGATTGAACGGAAAGTTTCTGACCGGTATTTACATGAATTATTTTGGTTAAAAATCCTTCACCCTGCGCAATAACAGTGTAAAAACCCCAGGGACGGTATACTGTTTTGTGTACAAGGTGTGTGTTATCATTCTGTTGTTTTAATGTTTCATAGATTTGTTTAACATCCTGAGTTTTATCTTTTTTGCAGGCAAGAATTGCATCTTCTGTTTCGACTATAACAGTATCTTCAAGACCGATTGTTGCAACAAGTTTTGAAGATGCATAAACAAATGAATTTTTTGAATTTTTATCAAGAACATGACCGATAAATACATTTCCATGTGAATCTTTATTGCTTACGTCGTAAATAGACTGCCAGGAACCTAAATCATTCCAATCACTTTCTAATTTTACCAGCGCAATTTTGTCTGATTTTTCCATAATAGCATAATCTATAGAAATACTCGGCATTTTGTCAAAGTTAATAAACGGAATTTCATTGGATTTTGAAAAATCGAATTCTTCGGAAACTTTTGCAATATCAGGGGCATGCTTTATCGTTTCATTAAGCAGTGTAGACGCTTTAAACATAAATATCCCGCTGTTCCAGAAATATGTGCCGTCGTGAAGATATTTTTTTGCAGTTTCCAAATCAGGTTTTTCAACGAATTCTTTAACCTTAAATCCGTCCCCTGCTTTTTCTGCAGTATTAATATATCCGTAGCCTGTTTCAGGGTAATCGGGTTTGATGCCGAATGTTACAATATAACCTTCATTGGCAAGTTTTTCTCCCTTTTTTACCGTGGAAAGAAACTTGTCATTATCTTTGATTAAATGGTCGGACGGAACAACTATTATAACCGGATCCGATTCCGATTTTTGCATTATGTATTTTGCGGCAAGGACAATTGCAGGAGCCGTATTTTTTGCAACAGGTTCTGATAGTACTGCAGGAGCAGCACTTATTTCGGAAAGCTGCATACGTACATTTGATGTGTGTTTTGTATTTGTAATGCTTATAATATTTTCTTGAGGCATACATTTATTAAGCCTTACAAAAGTGGATTGCAAAAGACTTTTATCTGAATTTAAATTTAATAACTGTTTCGGGTAAAGCTCTCTTGATAAAGGCCATAATCTGCTGCCGGAGCCTCCTGCTAATATAATTCCGTACATTTAACCTCCTGATATATTCATAATATATTATACTATAAAATAATTTTTTTTATAATATATTGCGTTTTAATGTAAATTTTCTTTATAAAACTACTCTTTTAAAATCAAATATTCTTAATTTTCTTGAATAATAAATGATTTTTTGTTAAAGTATTATCAGAATGTTTGAGTGGGATTTGAAAAAGAAAGTAATAGCCGGAGCTTTAGCCTTTGGAGTAATTTCCGCAGGAGTTTACTTTGCAGTGATTTACCAGTCACCTGCAAAGACCGATAAGATTTATTCTGCCGCTCTTTCTGATTTTGAAAAAGGAGATTATCAAAATGCATATTATCTTTTTTCGAAAATCAGTATGTTTTCTAATTTGAAGCCAGTAGCTATCTACCACAGAGCCGAATGCGCAAAAATGCTTGATGATGACAGATCCGAAATTAAACAATATCAGCTTTTATTTAATAATTATCCCAAGCATAAGCTCAGTATACGCTCACGCTATCTTGCAGGCCAAAAACTGATAAAAGACAGACCGCAGCTTGCAAAAAAATATTTTGAGAATATTATTCATAATGCGCCCGATACTGATTATGCCATTGCTTCCGAATATTATCTCGGTGTAATTCTTAAAAATAAATATGAAAATGCAAAAATAGTCCCTCAATCTGCGGTTGATGATATTCAAAATCACTTCAGACACTATATTGAAAAAGCTCCTGCAGGAAAACTAGCTCTGCTGGCGGTTAATGACTGGTTAGGTTTTTGCGATGATATTTCAAAAGATGATTATTTGCTTATGGCAAATACATGTTATCTTTTCGGCGAATATGAAAAAGCACGTGAGCTTATACATAAAGCCGATATAAACGAAGCTTGGGCACTTGATGTGAAAAATTCATATGCTATGAAAAATTTTCCGAGAGCAAAATTTTTAACGGAGAACGGACTTCAAAAGCATGCTCAATATGTTTCCGAGGATGAGATTATTGAAGCTGTTGATATTTATACGGGCTTATCCGCATCCAAATCTCAAGCTGTTGACAGGCTGCTGGGGCTTGCTCAAGGTAAAGGCAGAGATTATTTATTAAGTTTAAAATGTCAGAATGTTTCCCAAAATGATAAAACAACTTGTTACAGTCATTTATATCTTAAATACCCTGACGGCAGATTTTCTGCAGATGCCCTTGCAAATATCTTTTTCGCAAAAATTAAGGCTCGCGACTATGAAAATGCTAAAAAAATCGGACGTGATCATTTGAAAAAATTTCCTAATGCCAATTCATCTCCGATGGTTATGTTTTGGATGGGAAAAATTGCTGAAAAAACGAACAGTTATGAGGAGTTTTCAAATTATTATAAAGGTGTGATTGAAAGATTTCCGGATTCATATTACGCATACAGAGCTTATCTTAAATTAAGCGGTTTCAGGGGACCTTTGATAACAAGTTATATTAATCCGCAGCCCGTTGTTTATCCTTATAAATATACACGCAATAATATAATCGTAAAACTTGTGGAACTTAAAGATTATGACATTGTAAGCGAGCTTGGCGGCAATGATGAGTTTATAAAAAGCTGGGTTTTATATAAAAAAGGTGATTATTCTCATTCTATGCTTGTCGCGCGTGATGCAATGGATAAAATTCAGGATAAACCTGACAAATATGATTTGAGATGGCGTCTTGTCTATCCCGTAATTTTTTATGATGATATCAAAAAATATGCTGACGAAACCGGCAATAATCCGCCTCTTATGCTGGCTTTGACAAGAGAAGAAAGTTATTTTGATCCTCTAGCCCAAAGTATTGTAGGTGCAAGCGGGTTAATGCAGCTCATGCCTTCAACGGCTAATGAAATAAATTTAAAATATAAACTCAGCTTGAATATTTCCGATGCTTTGTTTAATCCTTATAAAAATATTAAACTTGGGAATTATTACTATGAATTTTTAAGAAGAAATCTTGAGGGGTATGATATTTCATCCGTAGCTGCTTATAACGGCGGTATAGGCTCTATACAAAAATGGAAGACAACTCTTCATTATAATGATACTGACGAATTTGTAGAACAAATTCCATACCCTGAAACACAAAATTATGTGAAAAAAGTTTTCAGAAGTTATTGGAATTATATAAGAATATATAATGGAAATAATTAAAAAAAACGACCTGTTTTTAAACAGGTCGTTTTTTACATGCTTTTTCGGGGGCATGCTTATAACATATTTTTTCTGATATTTTCTTTTTGTTTATCTATCTTTTTAATTCTCTTTTCAATAGATTTAATTTGTTTGCTCAAAGCTTTTCTTTCTGCCTTTATTGCAGTATACTGAGCGTCTACATCAGAATACTTTGTTTTGTAGTTAAGAAGTTCATTTCTTACATCAACCTGTGCATTATCAAGCTGAATAATTGCATTCTGCATTTTTACGTTTCCTGCAGGCTCTTCATTAACCGTATTAGCTTTTGGAGCAACGGGTGATGCTGCAGGAGCAGGATTTGCCGCAGATGTTCTAACAGGTGTTCCGTAAGCAGTATCATCAAAATTTAACGGTGTAAATGCGTTGCCGTCAGCAAATACTGCTGTCGAGCATGCCAATAGAATTGATAGAGATAATACACAATTTCTTAAAGTTTTTTTCATGCTAAATTCTCCTTTATTAATATTAATTTATTAATCCGATAATTATATATGAACAGTATATATTATGTACTTTTAAAAAAACTCATTCAAAAAAATGAAAAATATTTGGAACTTTTTTTATTGGCATGCGTCATAAAATTTGTGTGCATTTTGATATTATGAATTTTTGTAAATGCCTTAAACCCTTATTATTATTTGGTTTTGGAAAATTTGTAAAAAACATGGAAAAAACATGGAAACATGGGCTTGATTTAAAATTTTCTTTTGCATACAATAAAAGACGTGCCCAGTGCACAGTGAACATTCAAAATTCTCAGTTAAGATAAATTAAAAAAAATAAATAAAACCTCTTGACAAAAGAAATTGATGTTATAATATAAGAAATGCAGATGACACTAGCAATTAGAAATAAATAATTAAATGCATCTGACTTATATATAAAAAGGAAGTAAACCCCGATTTTGAAAATTAAAAGAAAATTGTGTCTGCGATAGCAGGGCTCGTTAAAAAGAGCGGTCGAAAATCCACCCAGTACTTTGACAACAGAATAGCTGAAAATAAATAATACTTTGTTAATTCTAAAAAACGAAATGATGAGGACGGCCTAATATATTAGGTCAAAGTAATGAGCTAGATACTGTCTACGGACAGAAACTAATAACTTTCTGACAATGGAGAGTTTGATCCTGGCTCAGGACGAACGCTGGCGGCGTGCTTCATACATGCAAGTCGAACGAGAAGCTTACTTCGGTAAGTGGAAAGTGGCGGACGGGTGAGTAATGTGTAGAGAATCTGCCCTTGAGCGGGGGACAACAGCTGGAAACGGTTGCTAATACCCCATATGAGGTAAGTTGAAATACTTATCTTGAAAACTCCGGTGCTCAAGGATGAGTCTGCATCTGATTAGCTAGTTGGCGGTGTAATGGACCACCAAGGCGACGATCAGTAGCTGGTTTGAGAGGATGATCAGCCACAATGGGACTGAGACACGGCCCATACTCCTACGGGAGGCAGCAGTAGGGAATTTTGCGCAATGGGGGAAACCCTGACGCAGCAACGCCGCGTGAATGATTAAGCCCTTCGGGGTGTAAAGTTCTGTCAGCAGGGACGAATAATGACGGTACCTGCAGAGGAAGCACCGGCTAACTCCGTGCCAGCAGCCGCGGTAATACGGAGGGTGCAAGCGTTGTCCGGAATCATTGGGCGTAAAGAGTTCGTAGGTGGCCTGTAAAGTCTGGTGTTAAATGCAGAAGCTCAACTTCTGTTCGGCACTGGATACTTGCAAGCTGGAATGCGGTAGAGGTAAAGGGAATTCCTGGTGTAGCGGTGAAATGCGTAGATATCAGGAGGAACATCGGTGGCGTAAGCGCTTTACTGGGCCGTAATTGACACTGAGGAACGAAAGCCGGGGTAGCAAATGGGATTAGATACCCCAGTAGTCCCGGCCGTAAACGATGGATACTAGGTGTTGCGGGTATCGACCCCTGCAGTGCCGCAGCTAACGCGATAAGTATCCCGCCTGGGGAGTACGCACGCAAGTGTGAAACTCAAAGGAATTGACGGGGACCCGCACAAGCGGTGGAACATGTGGTTTAATTCGAAGCAACGCGAAGAACCTTACCAGGGCTTGACATCTGAGGAACTTTTGTGAAAGCAGAAGGTGCTCTTCGGAGAGCCTCAAGACAGGTGGTGCACGGTTGTCGTCAGCTCGTGTCGTGAGATGTTGGGTTAAGTCCCGCAACGAGCGCAACCCTCGTCGTTAGTTGGATGTATCGGTATACTGGTGCATTCCTCTCTAGCGAGACTGCCGGTGATAAACCGGAGGAAGGTGGGGACGACGTCAAATCATCATGCCCCTTATGCTCTGGGCTACACACGTGTTACAATGGCCGGTACAACGAGCCGCCAACTCGCGAGAGTGAGCAAATCTCTAAAAACCGGTCTCAGTTCGGATTGCACTCTGCAACTCGAGTGCATGAAGTCGGAATCGCTAGTAAACGCAGATCAGCACGCTGCGTTGAATACGTTCCCGGGTCTTGTACACACCGCCCGTCACACCATGGAAGTCGACCACGCCCGAAGTACGTGAGCTAACCGTAAGGAAGCAGCGTCCTAAGGCAGGGTTGGTGACTGGGGTGAAGTCGTAACAAGGTAGCCGTACCGGAAGGGGCGGCTGGATCACCTCCTTTCTAGGGAGATTTAAGGTATCACAGAAGTGATTTAAAAGAAGCCTTTATCCCAAGGTCGTAAGTTAATGACTTTATTAAAGTTTAGGTCAATCAACCGGTTTTTCTTTAATAAACGAGACTTAAATTAACGAAGTATTTTCAGCCTATTTTGTTATCAAAGTATTGACTTTGAACTGTACATTGAAAATTGCATAAGATTATAAGCGTAAAAGATATGTTAAATAACAACTGTTATCTAAATATATAAAATACGTAATCATCAATGAATAACTAATTAATATTAGGTAAAGCTACTAAGAGCTAATGGAGAATGCCTTGGTACTGACAGCCGACGAAGGACGTGTAAAGCTGCGATAAGCTTCGGGGAGTTGCTAAAAGACCTTGATCCGAAGAATTCCGAATGGGGAAACCCTGCAAGGTTAAAACCTTGTAACCCGTAACTGAATACATAGGTTGCGTGGAGGAAAGCCTGTGAACTGAAACATCTTAGTAACAGGACGAAAAGAAAATAACCGAATGATTCCGAAAGTAGCGGCGAGCGAAATCGGAAGAGCCTAAACATTATGTACGTGATAGACTGCAATCGTTGTGCATATTGGGTTGTGGGACTTACCGTATAATTTGCAGATTATACAAAGAGTTACAAAATTATTTATTAGCTAAATACAACTGGGAAGTTGAGCCATAGCGGGTGATAGCCCCTTAAGCGACAATAAATGATCTCTTGTAAGTATCCCGAGTAAGGCGGGGCACGTGAAACCCTGTCTGAATCCACCGGGACCATCCGGTAAGGCTAAATACTAGTCAGTGACCGATAGTGAACGAGTACAGTGATGGAAAGGCGAAAAGAACAGTGAGAAGCTGAGTGAAATAGACCCTGAAACCGTTAGCTTACAATCAGTCAGAGCACTATTAATAGTGTGATGGCGTGCCTGTTGAAGAATGAGCCGGCGAGTTATCTTATGTTGCAAGGTTAAGGAGTTGATATCCGGAGCCATAGCGAAAGCGAGTTTGAAAAGAGCGTTAAGTAACATGCGATAGACCCGAACCTTGGTGATCTAACCTTGACCAGGATGAAGCGTGGGTAACACTACGTGGAGGTCCGAACCGACTGATGTTGAAAAATCAGCGGATGAGTTGAGGTTAGGGGTGAAATGCCAATCGAACCAAGAGCTAGCTGGTTCTCCCCGAAATGCGTTTAGGCACAGCGTCAGATTTATCTTACAGGAGGTAGAGCACTGGTTTTGTGCGGGCGGCGAAATGCTGTACCAAACAATGTCAAACTCCGAATGCCTGTAATGTTATTGTCTGGCAGTGAGGCTATGAGTGATAAGATCCATGGCCAAGAGGGAAACAGCCCAGAACGCCAGTTAAGGTCCCTAATATATGCTAAGTGGTTAAGGAGGTAGAGTTGCTGAGACAACCAGGAGGTTGGCTTAGAAGCAGCCATCCCTTGAAAGAGTGCGTAATAGCTCACTGGTCAAGCGACTCCGCGCCGAAAATACACCGGGACTCAAGCATATAACCGAAACTGCGTCATATAGTTTACTATATGGGTAGGGGAGCGTTCTGTTGTAGGATGAAGTAAGATCGAAAGGACTTATGGACGAAGCAGAAGTGAGAATGTCGGCATAAGTAGCGAAAACATTGGTGAGAATCCAATGCACCGTAAACCTAAGGTTTCCCCTGGCAGGCTCGTCCGCGGGGGGTTAGTCGGACCCTAAGCTCAGGCCGAAAGGCGTAGGCGATGGACATCAGGTTGATATTCCTGAACTATCAGGTAATCGTTATCAGATGCGGAGGGACGCAGGAGGATAGGCACGCAGCCGATTGGAAGAGGCTGTTTAAGCGTGTAGCTAGTTTGAGTAGGAAAATCCGCTCAGGCGTTATGACGTGAGGCGTAATGAGGAGAGTCTACGGACTCGAAGGTGTTGACTCCACACTGCCAAGAAAAACTTCGCACTCGAGATTATCCGGTATCCGTACCGTAAACCGCCACAGGTAGGTTAGTAGAACATACTAAGGTGCGCGAGACAACTCTCGCTAAGGAACTCGGCAAAATCACCTCGTAACTTCGGGAGAAGAGGTACCCTGGTAGAGTGAAGCGATTTACTCGTGGAGCTTGATAGGGTCGCAGTGAATTGGCCCATGCGACTGTTTACCAAAAACACAGGTCTCTGCTAAGTCGAACAAGACGATGTATAGGGGCTGACGCCTGCCCGGTGTCGGAAGGTTACGTGGAAGGGTTAGAGGTAACTCGAAGCTCTGAAACTAAGCCCCGATGAACGGCGGCCGTAACTATAACGGTCCTAAGGTAGCGAAATTCCTTGTCAGGTAAGTTCTGACCCGCACGAATGGCGTAACGATATGGGCGCTGTCTCGGCGAGAGGCTCGGCGAAATTGGATTATCCGTGAAGATACGGATTACGTGTACCAGGACAGAGAGACCCTATTGAGCTTTACTGTAGCTTGAAATTGAATTCGGGTTCTCATTGTGCAGTATAGGTGGGAGACATTGAATCAGGAACGTCAGTTTCTGTGGAGTCATCGTTGAGATACCACTCTGTGATAATTTGAATTCTAACCTTGATCCCTCAAACAACAGGGCAAGGGACAGTTTCTGGTAGGCAGTTTGACTGGGGCGGTCGCCTCCTAAAATGTAACGGAGGCGTTCAAAGGTTCCCTCAGGTTGGTCGGAAATCAACCGTTGAGTGTAATAGCACAAGGGAGCTTGACTGCGAGACCTACAAGTCGAGCAGGTACGAAAGTAGGATATAGTGATCCGGTGGTTCTGTATGGAAGGGCCATCGCTCATCGGATAAAAGTTACCATAGGGATAACAGGCTTATCTCCCCCAAGAGTCCACATCGACGGGGAGGTTTGGCACCTCGATGTCGGCTCGTCGCATCCTGGGGCTGAAGCAGGTCCCAAGGGTTTGGCTGTTCGCCAATTAAAGCGGCACGCGAGCTGGGTTCAGAACGTCGTGAGACAGTTCGGTCCCTATCCATCGTGGGCGTAGGAGTCATGAGAGGAGCTGTTCCTAGTACGAGAGGACCGGAATGGACGCACCACTGGTGCAACTGTTGTCGTGCCAACGGCATAGCAGGGAAGCGAAGTGCGGATGGGATAAACGCTGAAGGCATCTAAGCGTGAAGCCCACCTCAAGAATAAGACTCCACAATAGACCCCTGGAGGACTACCAGGTAGATAGGTCATCGGTGGAAGCGCTGTAAGGCGTGTAGCTTGATGATACTAATCGGTCGAAAGCTTCATTTAACGCTTGAAAGCTGAAAATGAGGATGGCTGAGCGGAGCGTAAGCAATGCGAAGTCAAGCGAAAGCAAATCTGAAACAGAAAACTGAGAACTAATTGGAACGGTCTGAAGAATCATTCGATGTGCAGTTGTCAGGGTGCAGAACAAGCTAACGAAATAGCTACCATTTCCGGTGGCAATGACGGAGAGGTTCCACCTGTTCCCATCCCGAACACAGAAGTTAAGCTCTCCAGTGCTGAAAGTACTTGGCTGGACACGGCCCGGGAGGATAAGTCGCTGCCGGATTCCATAATCCTCAGTAGCTCAATGGCAGAGCACTCGGCTGTTAACCGAGTTGTTGTAGGTTCGAGCCCTACCTGGGGAGCGATAAGATCAGTCATTTATGGCTGGTCTTTTTGTTTGTCTGCTTTTGATTGCCCATCCGCACCCGTGGAAGCATTTGACTTTTCTGGATTCCTGTGTTATAATCAGCATAACATCATATAAAAGAACCGCCGATGCACTGCGCATAGAAGGGCTTTTAAGTATTTTACTGTGAGGTAAGCGATATGAAAAAAGCCGCTTCTGCTTTTTTGCATATGGAAATCTGTCATGCGGACATTACGCGCATGATTCGCTGGATGAGAAATCCGAATGGGACCAAGTACCTGAACGAAGCGCCCGACGTGGCGCAGTCGCTGGAACAGCTTGTGCGGTCTGTGCCTGAACCGATGTATCAGTACCATTTGTGCCGGACGGGGCATTTCTTCATGGTCTGTCATCAGGAAAACGAGCGCGTGGGCTTCGTGAAACTGTTGCCGACGGCGATGGAGGGGGCGTATGAAATTGTGTATGTGATTGGCGAGAATGCGCTCTGGGGTCATGGGCTTGGTCAGCAGGCGGTGCGTTCGGCGCTGTCGAAGGCGTTTCTGCACCTGCGCGCCGACCGGGTTGTTGCGAAAGTGATGCCGCAGAATCTCCGCTCGATTCGCTGCGTTCGTGCCTGCGGATTTCAGCAGATGGCGGAAATGCCGCGCCTGATTCGGTTTGAAATCACGTTTGATGCGTACTGCCAAGCGCTGCGAGAAAAGCGAGCATGATACGCATCCAGAAATAGTATGAAACGAAATCTAAATTGTAAATTCTTCCGCCCGAATAGCATAAAATCGCCAGCCCGCCGACGCCTAAGCTGCCGACGGGCTGGTTCTTAGTCAATTTTGACTTTCCTGTGCCTGAAAATCTTGAATTTCTGCGCTTGTGGCGAAATCGCTGTCGGGCAGAATCCCGATGACACGCCCGATGGTCTTGACCTCGTCGTAGGACTTGCGGCGCATGATTTTGAAGTGCTTGTTCAGCGAATGCAGACCGTCGGACTGGTACTGCTTGATGTACAGCGCGCCGTCCACCTGAAAGATGCCGATGTCGCCCGAACCAAGCGGTTCGTCGGTGAATTTCACCAGCACGTTGCAGTGGTCGGGATATTTCGGTTCCATGCTGTCGCCGTTGACGCGGAATACCATGTCCGCGCCGCGCGTGTCGGGGGTCGCGTGCAGGAACGTCGTGTGCCCGCTGGCGGCAAATCCGCTGTCG
>ERZ780144.978-NODE-978-length-34393-cov-3.564622_pt1 | contig 34393 bp, 30 predicted proteins | sample MGYA00511380_ERZ780144 | MGnify/ENA primary metagenome ERZ780144 (study PRJEB29588, sample SAMEA1965858) | human gut metagenome | biome: human gut; feature: human-associated habitat; material: faeces | place: Denmark | collected 2008/2010 ... | reverse complement strand
TCCGGCGGACATGGCCAGTACGGTGATGTTAAGATGATCTTTGAACCGTCCGGTGACCTGGAAAAACCGTATGTATTCGAGGAGAAGGTATTCGGCGGCGCAGTTCCGAAGAACTACTTCCCGGCAGTTGAAAAGGGCGTGGCAGAAAGCTGCGTAAAAGGTCCTCTGGCCGCATATCCGGTAGTTGGCGTAAAGGCAACTCTGGTAGATGGTTCTTATCATCCGGTAGATTCCTCCGAGATGGCATTCAAGACCGCTGCCATGATGGCATTTAAGAAGGGCTTTATGGATGCGAACCCGGTTCTCTTAGAGCCAATCGCTTCCTTAAAAGTAACAGTCCCGGATAAATTTACCGGTGATGTTATGGGTGACTTAAACCGCAGAAGAGGACGTGTTCTGGGTATGAATTCCGATCATCACGGCAAACAGGTGATCGAGGCTGATATCCCAATGTCTGAGCTGTTTGGCTATAATACTGACCTGCGCTCCATGACCGGCGGCATCGGCTTATACGAGTATGAGTTCAGCCGTTACGAGCAGGCTCCTGGCGACATCCAGAAGAAGGAAGTCGAGGCCAGAGTAGCCAAGGTTGACAAACTGGATGTATAATTTATGGATACCAGAAGACAGATTTCCAGGATATGCTGGGCCTATACCGCATTCCTGGCGGCTTCCACAGCAGCGCAGCTCCTTTTTGGAGCGCTGCTTGAGCTGTTTGTTCTGATCTTTGGGGAGAGCCGTGCGTTTACGCGTGCGGCTCTTCTGGTGTCAGAATTTGCTATGTACGGAATCGGATTTCCGTTGTTTGCCTGGCTGATGGGACGAATTCCGTCCTGTGAAATGAAAGAAAAAAAGAAAATCCGTGTGGGACAGTTTTTTGGAATGCTGGTTTTATGCTATGGACTCACCTATCTTGGGAATGTGATTGGCGGCCTTCTGATGGAAGCGGCCGGCCAACTTAAGGGGGCGGACTACAGCAATCCGGTATCGGATGTTATTGGACAGATGGATGTGGGCATGATCATTCTTACCTCGGTGATCATTGCCCCAGTCATGGAAGAACTGGTATTCCGAAAGTATCTGGTGGATCGCCTGGTACCGTACGGACAGAAAACTGCAGTTGTGCTTTCCGGTCTGTTTTTCGGACTTTTCCATGGAAATTTTTATCAGTTTTTTTATGCGGCAATCCTTGGCGCGGTCTTTGCCTGGATGTACAGCACGACCGGACGCATCCGCTACAATATTGCCATGCATATGCTGATCAATCTTCTGGGCGGAGTTTTGCCTGTGGTATTATCCAGAAGCTCAGATGCGGGAAATCTGTTCGCATTTCTTGGATATGGATGCCTGAACATTTTTGCCTATGTCAGCATGGTGATCGCGGTGATCATTCTTGCATCCCATTATCGCCAGATTCACTGGTTTTCCGGATGGGTCCGCCGGGAAGAAAACATGGTGCTGACCTGCCTGAAGGCGCCTGGTTTTTGGTTCTTTCTTGCGGGAAGCGTTCTGCTGTTTCTCATAGGATAGTTTAAAATCTTAAATTTATTTATTGACAAGCGGGCGATAAGAGGGTATGATACAGAATAAGATTAAGTGATGAGAGCAAAGGCGTTCGAACAACAGGTTCGGGCGCCTTTTTCATTGCTGTGTATATTGGAGCAGCGCCAGTGGCGCATCCACTGATTTTGAGAGGAGACATATGGTTATGGATGATATCGACAGAAAAATTTTAAAACTTTTACAGGATAATGCCCGGGTTTCATTAAAGACCATAGCGGAAAATACCTTCCTTTCTTCTCCGGCTGTATCAGCCCGCATTGAGAAGCTGGAGAAAGACGGCGTCATTGCCGGGTACCACGCGCAGGTTGACCCAATGAAGCTTGGTTATCATATCATTGCCTTTATCAATCTGGATGTAACACCGGAGGATAAGCCAAAGTTTTATGCTTACGCGGAGAGCATTCCGAATGTGCTGGAGTGCAACTGTGTGACGGGAGAGTATTCCATGCTGCTTAAGGTTGCGTTCCAGAGTACCATGGAACTGGATATTTTCATTGGGCAGCTGCAGAAATTCGGAAAGACCAGCACCCAGATCGTATTTTCCACCCATGTGGGTCCGCGTGGGGTGGATGTAGAAGAGTAGGTGGATGGATTCTGCCAGACACAGACAACACTTCCCTCTCATATTGTAGTAAGAGAGCAATATGGAAGGGAAGTTTTTGTTTTGGCGGAGACAAAGAAAGTGATTTTAGATGCCGGTCATGGTGGAACCACAGATCCGGGCGCTGTTTATCAGGGGCGCCAGGAGAAGAATGATAATTTGCGGATGGCATTGGCCGTCGGACAGATCCTGAATGATCGTGGAGTTGATGTGGGGTATACCAGAGTGCAGGATGTGTATCAGAGTCCGCTCCAGAAGGCCCAGATGGCAAATAACTGGGACGCGGATTACTTTGTATCATTTCACAGAAATGCCATGCCAGTTCCCGGAACCGCTTCTGGAACAGAAAGCCTGATTTTTTCAAAAGGCGGGGAAGCAGAGCGTCTGGCTGCCAATATCAATACAGAGCTTGGGCAGGCCGGCTGGACTGATCTTGGCAGCATAGAGCGTCCGGGGCTGATTGTTCTTCGTGAAACGGAGATGCCGGCAGTTCTGGTGGAGGTGGGATTTCTGGACAATGAGGCAGATAATCAGTGGTTTGATGAGTGCTTTGAACACACAGCACAAGCCATTGCGGGAGGGATCCTGATGACGCTGCAAAGTCCGGAAGGGCAGCAGGAGTATTATCAGATCCAGGTAGGTGCATATGCAGAGAAAGATCTGGCCCAGGGACTGCTCAGCCAGCTGCAGGCCGCCGGCTATCCGGCATTTCTTGTTTACCAGGATGGCCTTTATAAGGTACGGGTAGGTGCCTACTTAAATCTGGATAATGCGGCCTGGATGGAAAAGACCTTGCGGGCTGCAGGTTATCCCACGCTGCTGGTGCAGGAGCCGGCGGTGTACTGATGGTTTTTGGATAGCGTTATCGCTGATGCGAAAGAAAAATCCGATGATGAAATATGAGGTAATGAAAAAATATAGAATGACATTTTTCATAAATGATCTATATTTGCTGAGTTATCAGCCATCACTTTGAATGATGGTTGATAACTTAAAGATAATGTAAAAAAGATTGAAAATTGTATTGACATATCCGGATTAATCTGATATTATAAAGACAACAAAGAAAGAGAAACAAAAAGGAGCAGAAAACTCCAGATTAGAAATCCGGGAACGAAACGGATTTCAAAAAATCTAAGAAAAGGAGGTACGGACCGCCGAAATAGTTTAGCAGTATTAAAAAGTTTTCCAACAGACCAGAACGAAACCTGACAAACTTCATTTGAGAAACCTGTCAAAAACTGAAAAGAATTGTTTTAGCTGTATGACGAGAAAGTGCAGTTAGGGTGATAGATTTCAGAATCGGACAGGAAGAAAATAAGAAACAAACATCAGATAAGAAACAGTCAGAGGGTCAAAGAAAACAAAAACTGAATAAGAAAACCTATAAACTGAAAAAGTGAGGTACAGTCCAGTGGACGAAGTGAATTAAAAGCGGATATCAAAGATGTAGACCTTTGGTATCCGCTTAAATCATGTGTGAAACAGCGTGTCTGGCAGCGCAGGATATTACAGACCTTCCAGATCAAAGGCCGGTGTATATTCTTCTTTAGCGCTGCTTTTTTTCTGCATAAATCCCTGTGTGAGTCCAAGATCCAGGGCGGCATCCACAACCTTCTGGTATTCGTAGCTGGTGATGCGGCGGTTCAGTTCCGGAAACTGCGGATTCTGTTCATAGGGGGTATACTGGCTCATAAGGCTGATGTAAAAGCTGTCCTTTGGCAGCTGCTCTGCCATCCAGTGCATCAGCCGGATGGAGTCCTCTTTGTTGCCGGGAAGAACCAGATGCCGGATGATGACTCCGCGGTCCATGACCGGAGCTGCTTCTCCTGGTACCTCTTTGAGGTGCGGTTTTCCGGTCTGGCGGATCATCTGCGCAATTGCTTTTGCGGCAGCCTGGAAATAGAAGGGAGCCTGGGAGTAGCGCGCAGACAGTTCAGAGCTTTCGTATTTAAGATCTGGAAGCCAGATATCCACATAATCCTTCAGCGCCTCGATCGTTTCTGTCCGTTCATAACCGCCGCAGTTGTAGACAACAGGAATGCTCAGCCGGTCTTTGACAAGATCCAGTGCCGGGATGATCCAGGGCAGAAAATGGGTGGCGGTTACCAGACTTATGTTGTTGGCACCCTGATCCTGAAGGCGCAAAAAGATATCGGCCAGCTCGCGCGCAGTCAGTGCTTTGCCGTATAGGTCGCGGCTGATCTTGTGATTCTGGCAGAAGCAGCAGCGCAGGGTACATCCACTGAAAAATACAGTGCCGCTTCCCCGGGTGCCGCTGATGCAGGGTTCTTCCCAGTAGTGGAGTGCGGCTCTGGCAGCCACCGCGCCGGACGGAGCCTGGCAGAAACCGCTCTGGATGCCGCGGTCAATGCCGCACATACGGGGACAGAGCTGGCAATGGTGAATCTGTTTCTGAAAATAGGATAAAGTCTGGTCTGACATGATGGTGCTCCAATCTGGGATAGGATAAATGATATTATGAATGTGGTTTTCAGTATACAAGAATCTGCGCGAAAAAGCAAGAAAGCGCAGATGAACTGGAAACTCAAGGATGTTTTGAAAAGGAACTTGAAAAAGAACACTACATGTTGTATAATCAGTTCAGAACAAACGAGACAGCAAGTAATTCCTGAAGTGTTCGACAACCTTACCCATTTTGAACCTACATTACTGACTAAGGGATTCCTATATCTGCCGGCAGATGTCAGGCCTCCATTGAGTGGAAGGCAGAAACCAGCGTGCGGTTGCCCACCTAGCTTCGCTAGGCGTCAATAAGTAAGAACGGCACATTCGGGATTACAAAAGAGAAAAGAGCAGCGGAGAACCCGCTGCTTTTATTGTGTTATTTTATGATTTATTAACTTTATTTTTATATTGCGGTGTGATAAACTATAAATACCAATGCGGTGTTGCCGTTTTGTGGCAGATGGAAGGAAAATGTGATTAGCGTCTGTTTTTTCAGGCAATACTGATTCCATGAAAGGAAACACAAATATGAAGAATGATAAGTACCGCACATACATATGCTGGGGGGTGACCGCACTGACGGTTCTGCTGCTTCTGGTTGCGGCGGTGTTTGTGGTTATACGCTGGTCACTGGTTGCGGCACTGGGCGCAAAAATCGCGCACATCCTTGCGCCGGTTATCTACGGAGCAGTGTTTGCCTATTTGCTGAATCCGGTTTACAACCGGGTACAGGCTGCGGTTATGAAGCTGACGAAGGACATCATTCCGGATGAGAAGGGCCGGAAGAGGCTGGGAGGCTTTCTTGGCACACTGGCAAGCATGTGCTTGCTGGTTGCCGTGGTGGTTGGCCTTATTTCCATGCTGATTCCGCAGCTCATCAGCAGCATCCGTGGTGTCATGGAGACCCTGCCATCCAGTATTAACAATCTGGAAATCTGGCTGGAAAAGATTCTGGCAGACAATCCGGACCTGGAGCAGCAGGTGATGCAGCATTACGGCGCGGCGGCAGATTATCTGCAGACCTGGCTGACGAATGTGGTAGTGCCGAATATTTACCGGATCATCGGCAGTGTGTCGAGCGGCGTGGTACTGGTGGTGCGGGCGGTGTTTGATATCCTCATTGGCCTCATTGTCATGGTTTATCTGCTGAATATGAAAGAAAAGCTGCTTGCTCAGGCCAAAATGATCATCTATGGGGTATTTCCGTTAAAAATCGCGAATAAAGTGATAGAGGAAGGACGGTATGTGCATCAGGTATTTGGCGGATTCATCATTGGCAAGCTGCTGGATTCCCTGATCATCGGCCTGATCTGCTTTGTGCTTCTTGGCTTTGCCAATATGCCATATGTCCTTTTGGTCAGCGTGATTGTCGGTGTGACCAATGTGATTCCATTTTTCGGACCGTTTATCGGTGCCATTCCAAGCGCATTCCTGATCCTGTTATCTGATCCGATGAAATGTCTGTATTTCCTGATCTTCGTTCTTTTGCTGCAGCAGTTTGACGGCAATATCCTCGGACCGAAGATCCTTGGAGATTCCACCGGGCTTTCCAGCTTCTGGGTATTGTTTTCTATCCTGCTGTTTGGCGGCCTGATGGGATTTGTGGGCATGATCATTGGTGTTCCGACTTTTGCGGTCATGTACCGTCTGGTGACGGAGTTCACCACCTGGCGGCTTGGAAAAAAGGCATTGTCGGGCAATCTTAACGAATACGACAGGCTGAATTATATTGACGAAACAGAACAGACTTATATTAAAAAATAGAGGATTTTATGAAAAAATGGAATATGATCCGGTGGATTCTTGGAATTCCGGTGATCGTCCTGACATTAATCCTGGTGATCTTAATCTGTGAACCGGAAAAATCAGGAATTACCAGGGCGGCGGCTGCAAAGTCAGTCGCCCTTGCTCTTTTGTCACCGGAAGAACTAAAAAACTGGGAAAAAGAATATGGAGCGTCGCATTTTGCAGCAGATGAGGTAGGAGAGTGGTATGTTCCCTATCTGGATTACCTGTATGAAAACGGGTATCTGGATGAAGCGGAGACTCCGGCGGACCGGGAACGTGCAGAGGGCCTCCTGACATACCGCGAGGCGGCCCGGATCGCAGAGCAGGCGTCTGGCAGTCTGAAACGGCTTGTGTCCGAAAATCGTCGCAATGGAACAAAGGCATATCCGGAGGAAGACTGGTGGCTTCTTTACGACTCCCTGCTAAAAGAGCTGGATCCGGAGAAAACGGTACATACAGAAAGCATCCGCATATACGGAACTCCGGAAAACATTCAGGGCTGTCCGGCCTGGACGGCGTATACCAGTCTTGGAACGCTTACCTTTTATGGCCTGTCTCTGGACTCCTATGTGGACCATGAGCTGACTGTCTGGGTGCGGGATACAGAACTGATCCATGTACAAAAGGATGAAGGGCAGAATACGCTGTACCGGAATGTATGGATTCTGGATGGAGACAATCAGGGCCTTATGGTATATATCGGAGATATTCAGCGAAAAATCCCGTTTCGCAAGAGCTATAAAAAAACAGAAGAGCTGATTGGTAACCTGGCAGATCTGACTATGGAACACGGAAAAATCGCAAAGGTGTCTGTGAAGAAAGAACGGATCAGCGGAAAGGTCCTTTCTGTACAGGATACGGCGATTGAACTGGAAGGTTACGGAAGCGTGCCGTTAGATGAGGAATACAAGGTATTAAAAACCTACGGTGATATTAAACGGCAGCAGCTTTCGGATATTCTGGTGGGAAGTGACAGCCAGGAATTCGTGGTAGCAAAGGGGAAAATCTGTGCGGTGATCAAAGAACGGGAGGATGCGGCTGATCAGATTCGTGTTCTGATCCTGGGAGATGGCTTTCAGAGCCGGTATCATGAGCGTATTGAGATCACCTGCCCGGGCAGTGTCAGGAAAGTACAGGGAGATTCGGAAACCATGCTAGATCCAGGGTCTGTGGTTTCTGTGACCAGTGGAGACGGAACCTGCAGCGCACAGCGTCTGATCCTGGAACCACAGGACGGAAGTGAGCTTACCGTGACCAGTTTAAACCGTGCCCAGGGACAGCCGTCTTATGCCGGCCGTCTGGAAATCCTGGATACGGATGATGGCCTGGTACTGGTGAATGAACTGGAACTGGAGGATTACTTAAAGAAGGTCATTCCCAGCGAGATGCCATCCAGCTATGAAAAAGAGGCTTTGAAGGCGCAGGCAGTCTGTGCCAGAACCTACGCGTTTATGCAGAGAAAGAGCAACACTTACAGTGCTTACGGTGCCCAGATTGATGACAGCACCCAGTTTCAGGTATACAACAACGTAGAACCGGATGAGAAAACGGCACAGGCAGTACAGGAAACCTATGGAAAAATGCTGTATTATGACGGAAATCCGATCACGGCTTACTACTTTTCCACTTCCTGCGGAACCACGACGAATGCGGCAATCTGGGACAGTGACCCGGAAGATACGCCCTATCTGCGCTGCTTAAGCCTGCAGACGGCCAGAAGCCGTCTGAGCTTTGCGGATGAGGAAGAATTTGCTTCCTTTATTAAAAATAAGGATTTTCCAGCATATGATGCCTCCTATCCGTTATACCGGTGGAATTTTAAAACCAATGGAACCATTATCGCCTCCCATGTGAGCGGTGTGGGAACAGTAACTGGAGTGTCCGTAACAGAACGTGGGCCTGGTGGCGTTGCCATGAAGCTTCTGGTAAAGGGAAGCGATGGCGAAACCATCATATCCGGGCAGAATGCCATTCGCAGTGCTCTGGGGGATTCCTCCCTGACGCTGAACCGCATGGATGGAAAAACCTCTGAGGGCTGGTCTTTGCTGCCAAGCGGGTTCCTTACCATAGAAGAGACAGGAACCGATGAAAACGGTGTGGCTCAGTTTCGCGTTTACGGCGGCGGCTATGGTCACGGTGTCGGCATGAGCCAGAATGGCGCCCAGGCCATGGCAAAGGCCGGTATGGGATACGAAGGAATTTTGAAATACTTTTACGATGGTGTAACGATCGAAGAAAAAGAATAAAATTTTTTCGGCAATGTATAAGAGCAGGACTGGAGGACATAATAAGAGTAGTACCAAAGAAAAGAGAAATACTTATCCTCCCCTTTTTAGTAAGCTCCGGCGCGAGAACGCGCTGGGGCTTATTTTTTGGCTTAAAATAAGGGGGTGTGGGGGATGGGGAAAATTGATGGAAGAGGAATCGTAAGTCTGTACCGAAGGCTATTTCGGGAATTAACGACTGTGGAGTGTACAAGAATCTGTGAGTAGCATATTACTTGTAATTGCCAAAACATACACATTTTCCATGATCATTCCCTCGTTCGTGGCGATAATCCTGTCATTTTCAGGAACTTCTGTCAGCGAATTATTTTTTTGACGAAAAGAAATAAGGTTGCAATCATCTTCAAATGTCCGTATAATAGGGAAACATATGAAACGAAATACCAGCAACCAGTTACAGATTGAGACAGAAATGAGGACAGATATGAAAAATCTATTAGTTGGACAGTCTGGCGGACCTACCGCTGTGATCAATGCAAGTCTTTACGGTGTCGTGAAGGCGGCACTCGCGTCATCTGAGATTGACCATGTATATGGCATGGTGAACGGCATCGAAGGCATGCTGCAGGATCATACGATCGATCTGGGCGAGAGCCTTTCCGAAGAAGAATTGGAACTTTTAAAGCTGACCCCGGCGGCATACCTGGGGTCCTGCCGTTACAAGCTTCCGGAGAGTCTGACGGATGCTTTCTATGAGACGATCTTTGAAAAATTCCGCCGGATGGAGATTGGCTATTTCCTGTACATCGGCGGCAATGATTCCATGGATACGGTCAGCAAGCTTTCCCGCTATGCGGCCCATCACGGAAGCGACATTCGGTTTATCGGTATTCCGAAGACCATTGATAATGACCTGATTCAGACCGATCACACGCCGGGCTACGGCAGTGCGGCGAAGTATGTGGCAGCTTCCGTACGGGAGATTGCGCTGGATGCGTCTGTGTACCAGCAAAAGGCGGTTACCATTGTGGAACTCATGTGACGCCATGCCGGATGGCTTGCGGCAGCCAGCGCCCTGGCCCGCAAGTTTGAGGGGGATAATCCGGTACTCATCTATCTGCCGGAGGCAGATTTTGAACTGGAGCAGTTCGCAAAAGATTTAAAGGCGGCTCTGGAGAAGCGAAACAGCGTGGTGGTCTGTGTGTCAGAGGGAATTTCTGACGCTTCCGGGACTTTCATCTGCGAGTATGGTGATGAGGCCATGGTGGATAACTTTGGCCATAAGATGCTTACCGGCTGCGGCAAGGTGCTGGAGAACTTTATCCGTCACCGCTTTGGTGTGAAGGTGCGTTCCGTGGAACTGAATGTAAACCAGCGCTGCAGCGGAATGCTGGCATCGGAGACGGATATTCTGGAGGCGGCGATGGCCGGAGACGAAGGTGTAAATGCTGCCCTGGCGGGGGGGACTGGAAAGATGGTGGCCTTTGAACGCGTACAGGCAGAACCGTATCACATGGAATGCCGCCTGGTGGATGTAAATGAAGTCTGCAACCAGGAGAAAAAAGTACCTCTGGAGTGGATTACCAGACATGGTAGTGATGTAGGTCAGGACTTCCTCGATTACGCACGCCCGCTGATCAAAGGAGAGCCGAAACGCCCCATGGAGGACGGAATTCCGAAATATTTGTACCGGAAAGCCTGATTTATGGCATAAAAGATTTGCAAAAAGCAGAGAAATGTTATATACTTATCAGGAATATGCACGTGAAAGACTTAATGTGCGCATAGGATTATAGAAAAAGGAAGGATATACAATATGGCAACCTTATTAGAAAACTGGAGAAACCTTGCCTATGGCAACGGTCTGGATGATAAACAGAGAGAACAGCTGTGGACTGGCTATTTCACCATCGAGAAAGGAATCTACGAGCAGATCTTAACCAACCCGGCAGAGATTGTTTCCGGCACTGTAAAAGAGCTGGCAGACAAGTACCAGACAGAGGTCCTGATCATGACCGGTTTCCTGGATGGCATCAATGAGAGCTTAAAGGGCTACGAGAACCCGATCGAGACCATGGATGAGAACACTCAGGTGAAGATCGAGATTGACCCGCAGAAGCTTTACTACAATATGGTAGAGGCAAAGGCAGAGTGGCTGTACACCCTCCCACAGTGGGATTCCATCTTAAATGAGGAGAAGAGAAAAGAGCTGTACAAGCAGCAGAAGGCTTCCGGAACCATCCGCAAGGAGAAGAAAATTTTCCCGAACGATCCGTGTCCGTGCGGAAGCGGCAAGAAGTACAAAAAGTGCTGTGGTAAGAACGCATAAGGAAATGAACGGTAAGCAGGAGTGTCTTTGGGACGTTCCTGCTTTTGTTTCTTACACAGGAAAGTTCGGAAGGAGGTTTCAAACGTGGAGGCATATACAGGTTTTGCGTCCGTGTACGATCTGTTCATGGATAACATCCCCTACAGGGCCTGGTGTGATTATGTGACCAGTCTTTTGAAAGAGTATGGTGTGGAGGACGGTCTGGTACTGGATCTTGGCTGCGGTACCGGAAAACTCACACGGCTGCTGGCCGGGGAAGGCTATGACATGATCGGTGTGGATCTTTCTGAAGAAATGCTGGAGGTAGCTCTGGAGCATGAAATGGAAGATCCAAAGCAGATCCTTTATTTACAGCAGGACATGCGCGAATTTGAACTGTATGGCACGGTCCGTGCTATTGTCAGCATCTGTGATTCCATGAATTATCTGGAAGACTATGAGGATCTGGTGCAGGTCTTAAAGCTGGCAAACAACTATCTGGATCCAAAGGGTGTTTTTGTTTTTGACATGAACACCGTGTATAAGTACCGGGAACAGCTGGGGGAGCAGACCATTGCGGAGAACCGGGAAGAGAGCAGCTTCATCTGGGAGAATTATTTTGATGAAAATGAAATGGTAAACGAATACGATCTCACCCTGTTCATCCGGGAAGAGGACGGCCGCTATTCTAAATATGAAGAGACCCATTACCAGAAGGCATTTGAAATCCGTGAAGTGCTGGAGGCTGTTAAAGAGGCCGGCATGGAACTGGTGGCGGTTTATGATGCGTTCACCAGAGAGCCGGTGAAGGAAACCAGCGACCGGGTTTATTTTATTGTGCGGGAGTGCGGCAAGTAAAACAAAAGGAGGAACGACAGTATGTCAGACTATATTATCAGAGCAACTGCGGCAGAGGGACAGATTCGTGCATTTGCCGCGACAACAAGAGAGTTGACTGAGTTTGCGCGTCAGGCGCACAACACCAGTCCGGTGGCAACGGCAGCCCTGGGACGTCTTCTGACGGCAGGCACTATGATGGGCGTCATGATGAAGGGCGCAGATGACATCCTCACCATCAAGATCGAAGGTGACGGCCCGATCGGAGGTTTAACCGTAACCGCTGATTCTAAAGGTGATGTCAAGGGCTATGCCTACAATCCGGAGGTTATGCTTCCTCCGAATGAGAAAGGAAAACTGGATGTCGGTGGTGCCCTTGGTATTGGCGTGTTAAGTGTCATCAAGGATATTGGTTTAAAGGAGCCGTATGTAGGCCAGACGATTCTCGTGACCAGTGAAATCGCGGAGGATTTAACCTACTATTTTGCAACCTCTGAGCAGACTCCTTCTAGCGTGGCCCTGGGCGTGCTGATGAATAAGGACAATACCGTACGCCAGGCAGGCGGATTTATTTTACAGCTGCTTCCGGGCGCTTCTGAGGAGGTTATTTCCACTTTGGAGAACCGCCTAAAAGAGATTACATCCATCACATCCCTGCTGGATGCGGGCAATACTCCGGAGATGATCTTAGAGCACATTCTGGGTGATTTCGGTCTGGAAATTCTTGATAAGATCCCGACTCAGTTCGCCTGTAACTGCTCCAGAGAGCGCATCGAGAAGGCTCTGATCAGCATCGGAAAGAAAGAACTGCAGGAGATGATCAATGAAGGTAAGACCATCGAGATGAACTGCCATTTCTGTAATAAGCATTATCCGGTGACAGTGGAAGAACTGAAAGGGCTGCTGGAGAAAGCGGTACGATAAACAGAGGAAACGTTTATACGAGATATCAGGAGGTTTGGAAGGATGGAGCATAAGGCATGGCACCATTTTCTTACGATTACACAGCATAAGCTTCTGGTTATGCAGAATTGTTTCAGAGTAGGGCTGTTTAAACAGGGACTGCTGCATGATCTTTCCAAGTACAGTCCGGCAGAATTTCTGACAGGAGTCCATTATTATCAGGGGGACCGCAGCCCAAATGCGGCAGAGCGGGAAGAAAAAGGATATTCTTCCGCATGGCTCCACCACAAGGGCCGGAACAAGCATCATTTCGAATACTGGATTGATTTTTCCAGAACCAGTCAGGGCATTGCCGGAGCAAAGATGCCGGTCAATTACCTGGTGGAGATGGTTATGGACCGCATTGCGGCCTGTAAGGTGTATCGGGGAAAAGATTACACCGATGCGTCAGCGTGGGAGTATTATCAGCGTGAACGCCCTTATCTGAACAGTGCCATGCATACTGAGACAAGGGCAGAACTGGAAAAGATCCTCATCATGTTGAAGCAGCGCGGAGAAAAGACAACGTTTTCTTATTTGCGGAAACTTTTGAAAAAAGGAAATTATTAGTCCGTATGGTTTATCATGATCCGTGAAAGATATCTGCAGGATAATGATAAATCTCAGCATAAGATTCCAGAACTTCGTCGGAATCGGTGCCGGAGGGAATCAGACCCGTACAGTCGGTAACGGATGCGGCCCGGACATCCAGCGTATCTGGATCATCGGTTCCATACGGGGCCTGCACGGGAATTTTTACGGGGCTGTCTGCCGGTCTGACCGGAGGCAGCTCCTTTTTTCGTACGATTTCAAGATTTTGCAGCATGTTGTTTTTCATGAAATTCATCTCCTTTGTCAGCAGTATGCGCAGGAATGGTGGATTCATACAGTGACTGACAAGGAAACAGAAAACAAAAATACCAGATTCCGGAAAAAACTCAGGATCTGGTATTTTTATGTATGTGGGTTAGTATAAATGTCAGCTTCTGGAAGAACCGGCTACAACGACATTCTGTCTGCCGTTTTCATCATCTGCAGCGCTTGCCTGGGAAGACTGCTGGTTCTGCTGGCTGCTGCTCTCAGAACCGGTAGTGTGGGACGGAATGCCGGAAAGGGTGGTGGTGCAGGTTCCATCTGCGTTGAAGGTATAGCTTACACCGCTGATGGTCTTGGTGGTGCCTGCTACCATAACACCGTTGGACGGATCAAAGTAGTAAGTTGCGCCGTTGACGTTGTGGAAACCGGTCTGCATCTTGCCGTCCTCACCGAAAAGGTACCAGTTGCCATCAACCGGCATAGCTACGTTCAGGGCACAAATGCCGGAAGTCGGATCAAAATAATATTTGGAACCATCAATGGTCTTCCAGCCGGTGCCAAGGGAGCCGTCGTTCTCCATGTGGTAGTAGCTGCCGTCCAGGTTCAGCCAGCCGATAACCAGAGTACCGTCAGACTGTGCATAGTAGTATTTGTCGGTTGATACATCGTGAATCAGTCCGGTCAGCATAAGTCCGTCGGTATCAAAAAAGTATAATGCGTTGTTGATCTTTTTGATGCCGGTGCACATGATGCCAGTGGAAAGATCCATGTAGTAGTAGCCGTCATCCGTCTGGATCCAGCCCTTGTATAAAGAACCGTCGTTATCGTAGTACATATAGTTATTTCCGTTCTGCACCCAGCCGGTAGCTGCCAGGGAAGAAATTCCGGTAGCCAGGGTAACAGTTCCTAATACAGCTGCAGTCACAGCTGCAACAGCGTAGCGTTTTATTCTCATAGTAAAACATCCTTTCTTTGGTTCGTAATGAGCATATTATTTTTCTTCATTCAGTATAACCTTGTAAAAACGGGGATTCAAGTGTTTTTGATTATTATTCAGAAAAATGTAAGATACCGGCGGAAACTGCATCGGTATGAAAAAAGCACCACAGGATGTTAAAAACTTCCTGAGGTGCTTAAGCTGTTAGTTATGTTTTTCCTGATACTTCAGGGCTGCTTCAATAAAGCCCTTGAACAGCGGATGCGGACGGTTCGGTCTGGATTTTAACTCCGGGTGAGCCTGGGTAGCCACGAACCATGGGTGATTCGGGAGCTCAATCATTTCGACGATACGGCCGTCCGGGGAAATGCCGGAGAGCATCATGCCATGTTCCTGCAGTACGGTGCGGTAATCGTTGTTGACCTCATAACGGTGGCGGTGGCGTTCATGGATGGTTTCTTCACCATAGAGCGCGTAAGCCTTGGATTCTTTGTTCAGAACACACGGATAGGAACCAAGCCGTAAGGTTCCGCCGATGTCCTCAATGCCATCCTGATCCGGCATTAAATGGATAACCGGATGCGCGGTGGACGGATCGAGCTCGGCACTGTGGGCGTCAGAGTATCCAACTACATCGCGGGCAAATTCCACGATGGAAAGCTGCATGCCAAGACACAGGCCCAGGAACGGAACCTGATGCTCACGCGCGTATTTGATAGCCTGAATCTTACCCTCAATACCGCGAGAGCCAAAGCCGCCCGGTACCAGGATGCCGCTGACATCACCGAGAAGCTCACCGACATTCTCAGCAGTTACAGTCTCAGAGTCGATCCATTTGATATTGACGCTGGCACGGCTTGCCACGCCGCCGTGTTTTAAGGATTCCACCACGGAGATGTAGGCATCGTGCAGCTGAATATATTTGCCGACCAGAGCCACGGTGACCTCTTTTTCAGGATGTTTCCAGGCATCGATCATGGCACGCCACTCAGCCAGATCTGGTTCCGGACAAGGAAGGTTTAAGCACTGGCAGGCAACCTCAGCCAGGTGCTCGTCCTCCATGGCAAGGGGTGCTTCGTAGAGAACCTCTACATCCAGGTTCTGGAGTACATGAGTCTTCGGAACGTTGCAGAAGAGGGCAATCTTGCTGCGCAGGCCGTCATCTAACGGATGCTCGCTGCGGCATACCAGGATATCCGGCCAGATTCCCATAGCCTGCAGGTCTTTTACGCTGGCCTGGGTCGGCTTGGTTTTCAATTCACCGGAAGCTTTTAAATAAGGAATGAGGGTGACATGGATGAGAATGGCATTCTCATGTCCTACTTCATGCTGGAACTGACGGATAGCCTCTAAAAATGGCTGGCTCTCGATATCGCCGACGGTTCCGCCTACCTCAATGATGGCAATCTCGGTATCGGTGGTGGAGTAGTTGCGGTGGAAGCGGCTCTTGATCTCGTTGGTGATGTGAGGGATCACCTGAACTGTGCCTCCGCCAAAGTCGCCGCGGCGCTCTTTCTGGAGCACGCTCCAGTATACCTTACCGGTGGTGACGTTGGAATTCTTGGTCAGGCTCTCATCGATGAAACGCTCATAGTGGCCAAGGTCCAGATCGGTCTCTGCGCCGTCATCGGTGACAAATACCTCGCCGTGTTGAACAGGGTTCATGGTACCCGGGTCAATATTGATGTAGGGGTCGAATTTCTGCATGGTTACTTTGTAACCGCGTGCTTTCAGCAGACGACCGAGGGATGCTGCGGTGATACCTTTACCGAGGCCGGAAACAACGCCGCCGGTAACGAAGACATACTTAACAGGCATGGTAAAACCTCCTTATATAATGTGGGGTGTGTAACATAATAACTCTCGAAAAAATAACGGAATTATTATACAGCGCAGCTATTCTAAAATCCAGATGTTTTTTCAAAACTTTATTTTTTTAAGTGGACTATTCTTGATTTATGGGAAAACTACCATTATAATGGTTCATAAATGCAAAAAACAGGAGAAAAGACCTTTTATGGATAACCAGCAGAATAACAATCAGCCGCAGGGCGGTGAGAACGGAAATCAGGGAAATAACGGCAAATTCCCCAAAAACCAGCTTTTCATCGTGCTGATCGCGGCCTTTATTACCTTTGCCATCGCGGGATTCATGCGGGGCTATATGACGGACAAGAGCCAGAAGGAAATTACCTACGATGAATTCGTATCTGAGGTAGAACATGGGGATGTAAAAGCCGTCACCATCAAAAATTCCCAGATTGACATTGAGTATAAGGAAGACTCTGAGAAGTTTAACCCGATCTTAAAAACTTATACGGTCCCGGTGGAACGGGACTACAAACTGGCAGACCGCCTGCTTGCGGGCGGTGTGGAAATCCGCAGGGAGCGCCAGGACAGCATGGCCATGATCGAGTCTCTGGTCAGCTTTGTGCTGCCGTTTATCCTGATCGTGATCATGATGAACTTCATGATGAAACGCGTGGGTGGTGTGGGAAAAAGCACCGCCAAGATGTATATGCAGAAAGAGACCGGTGTGACTTTCGCGGATGTAGCCGGTGAGGATGAGGCAAAGGAGTCCCTGGTAGAACTGGTGGATTTCCTGCACAATCCGGGAAAATATACCCACATCGGAGCAAAGCTTCCGAAGGGAGCCCTGCTTGTTGGCCCTCCTGGAACTGGTAAGACATTGCTTGCCAAGGCCGTAGCCGGAGAAGCGGAGGTACCATTCTTCTTCCTGTCCGGTTCCGATTTTATGGAAATGTATGTGGGTGTGGGCGCGTCCCGTGTCCGCAGTCTGTTCAAGCAGGCACAGCAGAATTCTCCATGCATCATCTTTATCGATGAGATCGACTCCATCGGCCGCAGCAGAAGTGGTGTCAGCGGAGGCGGAGAATCCGAACAGCAGCAGACCTTAAACCAGCTGCTTTCCGAGATGGATGGTATGGATACCTCCAAGGGCCTTCTGATTCTGGCGGCCACCAACCGCCCGGAGGTACTGGATCCGGCGCTTTTACGTCCGGGCCGTTTTGACCGCCGTGTCATTGTAGACCGTCCGGATCTGAAGGGACGCGTGGAAATTTTGAAGGTACACGCGAAGAATGTTGCTCTGGATGAGACGGTAGATTTACAGGCTATTGCGCTGGCAACCGCTGGTGCCGTTGGCTCCGACCTTGCGAATATGATCAACGAGGCTGCCATTTTGGCTGTTAAGAACGGCCGGAACGCCGTGATCCAGAAGGATCTGTTTGAGGCAGTGGAAGTGGTTCTGGTGGGCAAAGAGAAGAAGGACCGGGTTCTCAGCAAAGAGGAGCGCAGTATTGTTTCTTACCATGAGGTGGGCCATGCCCTGGTCAGTGCCCTGCAAAAGGACGCAGAGCCGGTTCAGAAGATTACCATTGTGCCAAGAACCATGGGTGCCCTTGGCTATGTACTGAATGTGCCGGAAGAGGAAAAGTACTTAAATAGTAAGAAAGAACTGGAAACCCAGATTATTGTATTTCTGGCCGGACGTGCGGCAGAAGAAATTGTATTCCAGTCTGTGACAACCGGAGCCGCAAATGATATTGAGAAGGCAACCAGCATCGCCCGTGCCATGGTAACCCAGTATGGCATGTCTGATAAATTTGGGCTTATGGGACTGGCAACGCGCCAGGATCAGTACTTATCCGGCCGCACAGTAATGGACTGCGGTGAGGCAACAGCTGCCGCGGTAGATGAAGAGGTTATGCGGATCTTAAAGGATTCTTATGAGGAGGCAAAGCGCCTGCTCTCAGAAAACCGAGATGTGCTGGATCAGATTGCGGCTTTCCTGATTGAGAAGGAGACCATCACCGGAAAAGAGTTCATGAAGATCTTCCGCCGCTGCAAAGGAATTCCGGAGCCGGAGGAGGCAGATGCAGAAACTGTCCAGGATGTGGAGAAGGCTGGAGAACCAGAGACTGACATAGAACATGATACAGAGGAAAAAAAGAATCAGAATGAAGCATAAGGCTTTGAAAGAATCAGAAAGCTGCGCCTGCAGTCTGACCAGATGAGTGGTCAGGCTGTGGGCGCAGCTTTTTTCAGTGCTTTTTTCACAGCATTTAGAAGTACCTGGGAAGTATAGCGGGTTTCTTCCGGGTAGTTTAAGTTTTCCAGAGACTGGCTGCTTAAGATCTGATCGGTGAGATTGCTTAAGGATGGCTGCATGAGGGGGTACATGGTCTCCACGGCATCACTTAAAGGGGTCATGGTAATGGAAGTGATCCGGTCCGCGTCTACTGTCACCTCTACATTGACCTCCTGGGATCCCAGGCTGATGGAGGAGGTGTAGATACCCGGTATGTACTGCGTGTTTGCGGAGGCAGGCGTATCGCCTTTTCCTGGGCGGAACATAACCAGCAGAAGCAGGATCAGAAGGATCCCGAAGCCGATAAAGATTGCGGTGTAGATGATCTCTTTCATTCGCAGGACGACGATCTTGGTTTTGGAACTCATGGGAGACCTCCGGGGATGTTTGTTATAATCTATTCTCAGGGATTCTCTTTTATGCTATACTTAAGGGAACGTATTCAGAGCAGAACATGAGATACAGGAAAGGAATTACAATATGGCATTGCAGCTGATTTTGGGCGGTTCCGGTGCGGGAAAAACCACGTATCTGCACGATGAGGTGATCCGCCTTTCCATGGAACACCCACAGGAGCAGTACTTTCTGATCGTGCCGGAGCAGTTTACCATGCAGACCCAGAAAGACATTGTGACAAGACATCCAAACCACGGCACCATGAACATTGACATTGTAAGCTTTGCCCGTTTGGCTTACCGTATTTTTGAAGAACTGGCGGTGGAGAATCTCTCCGTACTGGATGATATGGGAAAATCCATGGTGCTGCGCAAGGTGGCAGCGGCTCAGAAACGGCAGATGGTGTTATTTGGCGGGCAGTTGAACAAGCCGGGGTTTGTGGGGCAGTTAAAATCCATGCTTTCCGAATTTTACCAGTACGGCATTACGCCGGAGAATCTTCGGGAGATGGCACCTTCCGCCAAATCTCCGCTGCTGCAGCAGAAACTAAACGATCTGGCACTGGTTGAGCAGAGCTTTCAGGAATACATTGAGGGGCACTATATTACGACTGAGCAGGTACTGGATGTGCTCTGCCGCTTAATACCGGAGTCAAAGCTGATCCGGAACAGCGTCATTGCCCTGGATGGCTATACGGGCTTTACGCCGGTTCAGTACCGTCTGGCTGAATCGTTTCTTGTTTACGCAAAACAGGTGTTTGTGACTGTGACGGCAGACGAGGCGGCGGGTGTGTACGGAAGAATGGGGATGCAGAATCTCTTTTATATGAGTCGCCAGATGGCAGTGCGCCTGTCTGAAATCGCGGAGAAAAACCAGATAAAAAAACTGCCGGACATTGTGCTGAACGATCAGAAAAACCGCCGTTTCGCACAGCATCCGGAACTTGCCTGGCTGGAACAGAATCTGTTCCGCTATGGAACGAAAAGCACGTACAATGGGGAACAGACAGAAAGTATCTCCTTTTTTCAGGCATCGAATCCTTCTGGAGAGATCAGCCACATTGTCCATGAGATCCAGAGACTGGTGCAGGAAGGAAGGGTTCGCTACCGCGAGATTGCCGTGATCACGGGAGATCTTCCGGGTTATGGAAAAGAAATCACCCATCAGTTTACCCAGAATCAGATTCCTCACTTCCTGGATGATAAGAAAAATGTGTTGGACAACTGTCTTGTGGAGCTGATCCGGGCTTCCCTGGAAGCGGTTCGGCAGGACTTTTCTTACGAGAGTGTCATGCGTTTTCTGCGTACCGGTCTGGTGAGCCAGGACCGCACCATGATGGACCGTCTGGAAAACTATATTCTTGCCATGGGAATCCGCGGCGGAAAGCGTTTTCGGGCGACCTGGGAGCAGACCTACCGGGGAGCCGGGGATTTGAATATAACAGAACTGAATGCTTTTAAGGAGCGGGCTCTGGCACCGCTTTTTGCCATGCAGGAGACCTTCCGACAGGAACATCTGACCATTGCAGGCATGACAGATGCCGTGCTGGCACTGCTCACAGACTGCCGGACCGAGGAGAAGCTTGGCAGCTATCAGGAGTATTTTGCAAGGATCGGGGAGCACCGTCTGGCAAAGGAATATGGACAGGTATACGGTCTTGTGACAGAACTGTTAAAACGGCTGTCCGATCTTCTGGGCGAAGAGTGCGTGAGCCGGAAAGAGTATCTGGAGATTCTGGATGCAGGTTTTGCGGAGCTGAAGGTGGGTGTGATCCCGGCGGTGGCAGACCGCGTTGTGGTGGGAGATATTACCCGAACCCGTCTGGCTCATATTAAGGTGCTTTTTTTTGCCGGGGTCAATGATGGAATTGTTCCGGCCAGAAAAGAAAAGGGAAGCCTGCTTTCGGACCGTGACCGGGAATTTTTAGGAGAGCATCACATGGAGCTGGCGCCTACCGCAAAGGAAGAAAGCTTCCAGCAGCGGTTCTATCTGTATCTGATGATGACGAAACCATCAAAGCAGCTGGTTTTGTCCTGGTGCCGTACTGGCGCGGATGGAAAGAGCCGCCGCCCGTCTTTCCTGATTGGAGAACTGCGGGCCATGTTCCCGAACGCGCTTCTGGCGGATCAGGAGACACAGGACGATTCGGAAATTTACTCGGTGGCAGAAGCGAAGCGGAAACTGTCTGCGGAGCTGGGAAGATACCGGGACGGACAGCTTGGCGTATCTGTGGAAGCAGACATTTCAGGTGGGAATTCGGACACTTCTGCTTCTAAAACACAGATTGGACGGGATGCGGGTGTTGCGCAGTTTCTGGAACTGTACCGCTGGTTTGCGTCCTCGAACGACTATCAGGAGACCCTGCGTCATCTGACGGACGCTGCCTTTTTTGTCTATGAGAAGCAGGGCATTTCCCATGCGGTGGCAAACGCATTATATGGAGAAATCTTAAGCGGCAGTGTGACCCGTCTGGAGCAGTATGCCGCCTGTGCCTACGGGCATTTTCTCAAATACGGTCTGGAGCTTCTGGAGCGGAAACGCTACGAGCTGGCTTCCTCTGACATAGGAACGCTGTTTCATGAGTCCATCGATCTGTGCTTCCGGCAGGCGAAGGAGAAGCAGTATGACTGGCACACCATGACTGATGAGACGCGGGATGCGCTGGTGGAGGAATGCGTGGCTGCGGTGGCAGAAAGTTATGGAAATACGATCCTTGGAAGTTCGGCACGAAACCGCTATCTGGCCCAGCGTGTTGGGCAGATTACCAAACGGACGATATGGGCCCTGCAGCAGCAGATCAAAAAAGGAGACTTTGTCCCGGCAGGCTTTGAGATATCTTTCTCTGCGGCCGATAACTTAAGTGCCATGAAGATCGCGCTGTCAGAAAAAGAAGCGCTCCATTTGCGGGGGCGGATTGACCGCATGGATGTCTGTGAGGATGGGGGAAGGGTCTATGTCAAGATTATAGATTATAAATCCGGCAGTACCTCCTTTGACCTGCTGGCTCTGTACTATGGCCTGCAGCTTCAGCTGGTGGTCTACATGGACGCGGTGTCAGAGATGGCACAGAACCATTATCCGGGAAAAGAAATCGTTCCGGCAGGCATTCTGTATTACAACATCGCAGACCCGCTGGCAGAGAAAAAAGGTGATCCGGATCCGGACCAGATTGATGCGGAAATCTTAAAGAAGCTTCGCATGAATGGCCTTGTGAACAGCGAACTGGAGGCGGTACGGCATCTGGACCGGACCATCGAGAAGGAATCTGACGTGATTCCGGTCGTCTTAAAGGACGGAGAGGTGCAGGCGGGAAGGTCTTCCGTGGCCAACCGGGAGCGGTTTGCGCGGTTAAGCCAGTTTGTGCACCGGAAATTAAAGGAAGCCGGACAGGAAATTCTGGATGGTGAGATTGGTGTGGAGCCATACAAAAACGGACAGCGCACCGCCTGCGATTACTGTCCGTACCATGCGGTGTGCGGGTTTGACCGGAAAACATCCGGATATGAATTCAGCAGGTGGAAGAACCGGAAAACAGAGGAAATCTGGGAGGAAATATGCAAAGAGCAGCAGTAAACTGGACCAGGGAGCAGAGCCAGGTCATTGAGAGCCGCGGAAAGAACCTGCTTGTCAGCGCGGCGGCAGGAAGCGGAAAAACAGCAGTTCTGGTAGAGCGCATCATCCGTATGGTGACGGAGGGAGAAAATCCGCCCGGAATCGATGAACTTCTGGTGATGACCTTCACCAATGCGGCCGCGGCAGAAATGCGGGAACGGATTGCCTCCGCAATTGAACAGAAATTAAAGGGAGATCCGCAAAACGAGCATCTTCAGATGCAGGCAACGCTGGTTCACCATGCCCAGATCACCACCATCGACAGCTTCTGTCTGAATGTGATCCGGGAACATTTTAACCAGCTGGACCTGGATCCGGCATTCCGGATCGGAGATGAGGGCGAGCTGCTTCTCATGCGGGCGGATGTTATGGCGGAGCTTTTAGAGGATTCCTATGCGTCCGGAGACAGCCGCTTTGAAAAGTTTGTGGAAACCTTTGCCCAGGGAAAGACTGATGCGGGAATCGAAGATTACATCATGCAGGTCTATCACTTTTCCCAGAGTAATCCATATCCGGACCAGTGGCTTGCAGACTGCCGCAGGGAACTGGCTGATGAACAGTCTGGCCCGTGGATGGAGTTTCTTTTGCAGGATTTGAAACGCCAGGCCGCAGAACTGCGTGTTCAGATGGAGGATGCCTGTGATACCTGCCGGAACGACGAGTTCCTCTGTGCCTATGAGCCGGCTTTTTCGGAGGATGTATTTCTGTTAAAACGGCTTTCGGAGGCGGAAGATTTTCCGGCCTTTTATGAGATTCTTGCTGGTGCCGGATTTGACCGTCTGGCCACGGTGCGCAGCAAAGAGGTGGACCCGGAAAAGAAGGCCTATGTGACCGGCTGTCGTGACCGGGTCAAGACAGCTATCAAAAAAATGAAGGAACTGTACGCCTTTGACACGCTGGAGCACATGTTTGCTGATCTGGAGGGGACCCGGGAGGCAGCGGGGGTGCTGCTGGATCTGGCAGAGGGCTTTGCAGAGCGGTTTCAGGCGAAAAAGCGTGACAAGAATCTTGTGGACTTTAATGATCTGGAGCATGAGGCCTTAAAGGTGCTGATCCGTGTGGAAGAGGATGGAGCACGTGCCTATACAGATGCGGCGGATGAGCTGAGCATGCAGTACCGGGAGGTGCTGGTGGACGAGTACCAGGACAGCAATCTGGTGCAGGAGGAACTGTTAAAAGCGGTATCCCGAGAGCGCTTTGGCCAGCACAATGTGTTTATGGTGGGCGATGTAAAACAGAGCATTTACCGGTTCCGTCTGGCCAGACCGGAGCTGTTTCTGGAGAAATATCATGCCTACCCGTCTGAACCTGGGGAAGACGGACCGAATCTGAAAATCGAGCTTCATCAGAACTTCCGAAGCAGAGATACGGTTCTGACTGGCATTAACGATATCTTTTACCGGATTATGACGGAAAATCTTGGGAACATCCGCTACACGGAGGATGCGGCCCTGCATCCCGGCGCAGTCGTTGCGGAAGCAAAGGAGCCGGATCGGGTGGGCGGACTGCCGGAGCTTCTTATGGTAAATACCGGAGATGAGGCGCTGTCCGGACTGGATGAGGATGCTGCGGATTACACGGCAAAAGAACTGGAGGCAAAACTGATTGCGGCGAAGATCCGGGAGATGACCGACCCGGAATACGGCTTTCTTGTCTGGGATAAAAAACTGGGAGAGAGCGGCGGTTACCGCACGGCCCAGTACCGTGATATGGTCATTTTGCTGCGCAGCACGACAGGGTGGACAGAGACACTTTTGCAGATTCTTTTAAATGAAGGGATCCCGGCCTACGCGGAGTCCCGCATGGGATACTTCAATACACTGGAGGTGGAAACGGTCTTAAGCCTGCTGGCGGTGATCGACAATCCCATGCAGGATATTCCGCTGGCGGCGGTGTTAAAATCTCCGGTGGTGGGCATGAGTGACCGGGAGCTGGCTGAAATGATGGCAGATTACCGGAACTGCGCTGACAAAGGGCAGGACCGGGGAATTTATGCGGCTGCTGTGCGCTGGGAACATCTGAACCACTTTTTTGAGAAGCTGGACCGGTTCCGGCTGCTGGCTTCCTATCTTCCCATTCATGAACTGATCTATCGGCTTTACGAGGAAACCGGTTACTACGATTATGTCTCGGCCATGCCGGCAGGGGAGACCAGGCGGGCCAATCTGGATATGCTGGTTGAGAAGGCAGCAGAATATGAAAAGACGAGTTATAAGGGGCTGTTTCACTTCATTCGTTACATTGAGAACCTGAAAAAGTACAACTCCGATTTTGGCGAGGCTTCCACAGTGGGAGAGGAAGATAACACTGTGCGGATCATGAGTATCCATAAAAGTAAGGGCCTGGAATTCCCCATTGTTTTTCTGGCCGGAATGGGAAAGAAATTCAACAAACAGGATGTGTACGGAAAGGTGCTGATTGACCCGGAACTGGGCATTGCCACAGATTATCTGGATGCAGAACACCGGGTAAAGGCTTCTACCATCAAGAAAAACGTACTGCGCCGAAAGATGGAGCTGGACAGTCTTGGTGAGGAGCTGCGTGTGCTTTATGTTGCCATGACCCGTGCAAAAGAAAAGCTGATCATGACCGGAACGGATCGTAATCTTGGGAAAACCCTGGAAAAGTACAGTCAGATCCCGCTTGCGGGCGGGCAGATTCCCTACACCATTCTTTCCGGAGCAGCTTCCTATCTGGACTGGGTTCTTATGTGTACCGGACAGACCGGAAATGGCCTGCGAATTCAGGTAAAAGAAATTCCGGTTATGGAATTTATCGGGGAAGAACTGGGACGTCAGCTTCAGAAGAAGAGTGCGAAGGATACTCTGACGGAACTGGATCTGGATCAGGAATACGACAGCAGCTTTGGAAAACGTCTGAAAGAACATCTGGATTTTGTGTACCCTTATGCGGCAGACGTTACACTGCATAGCAAGATGTCGGTATCAGAACTGAAAAAAATGGGACAGCTTACCGATGATGGGGAGGCGGAAATGCCGTTTGAGTCAGTGCTTTTGTGGCCGGAAGAAACGGTGGACGCAAGTCCGGATGCTTTAGGAATAGACGCAGCAGAAAGCATCTGTGAGATGTGTGGCGGGCATGCGACAGAATCTGCGCAGGAAATGTCAGGTATGCCTGCAGATTCCGGTGCCGGAGCCGACCGCGGCACAGCGTATCACCGCGCGCTGGAACTCCTTCCATTTGACCAGATTCGGAGCCGGTCCGATGTGGAAGCCTGGCTGGAGCGGTTTGTGGAGGAAAAGCAGTACACAGCGGAAAGTCTTAAGATGGTGGACAGTACTGTAATCTGGAACTTCCTTTGCTCAGAAACCGGGCACCGGATGGCAGCAGCTCAGGCAGAAGGAAGGCTTCACAAGGAACAGCAGTTTGTCATGGGGATTCCGGCGAGGGCGGTTGGTCCGGTGGACAGTGATGAACTGGTCGTGATCCAGGGTATCATTGACGCGTATTTTGAGGAAGACGGCGAACTGATTCTGGTAGACTATAAGACAGACCGGACCTGGAGCAGCCAGGTTCTCCTGGACCATTACAAACGCCAGCTGGATTATTACGAACGGGCGCTGAATCAGCTGACCGGAAAAAAAGTCCGGGAAAAATGGATCTATTCCCTGACGATGCAGCGGGCCATTCCGTGCTGAAAAGAAAAATCCGCATTGCATAATTCTCCAAAAAGTGGTAGCATTCTAAAGGCGCGGCGCGTCTGTCAGGATGCGCCGCCTTAGATTTTGAGGAATGTGAGGATAATGTATTATGATGAAAGACCTGACCGAGGGAAATCCGCAAAGCCTTCTGTGGCGCTTTACGATTCCCATGTATTTCTGTTCTTATATAATGCTGGCAACCTTTTCCGACCTGATTCTGCGTGTAGTCCTTTCCTTCGTGTTTGCCTCTTTCCTGGGTGTGACCGGAGTCTGGCTGTCCTGGCCGTTTGGATGGAGTGTGGGAAGCGTCCTGTCATTATGGTGTAATCGCAATGTAACAAAGCGTTTGGAGAAGACCTTTGCGTGAAAGGAATAAAGATTCATGAAAAAGAAAAAGCAGCAGGGAAGCTGTGAAAGCTGTATGTACTATGAGTATGATGAGGATTATGAGTGCTATGTCTGCGAAGTCAATCTGGATGAGGATGAGATGGCGCGTTTTATGGAGGACCGTTTCTATGACTGTCCCTATTACCGGCTGGGCGATGAATACATGATCGTGCGCAAACAGATGTAAGATATCATGGAGGGGAACAAACGATGAAAAACAAGAATTTCTGGATTTTGCTTTTACTGCTTCTGGCAGGAATTGTGTTCGGCGGTTTTCTGGGGGAGGCGACCAAAAGCATCAGCCTGCTGTCCTGGCTGAATTTCGGACAGTCCTTCGGGTTAGACACTCCGCTCGTACTGAATCTCGGGGTACTGGTCATCACCTTTGGACTGACCATTCGCATTACCATGGCCAGTATTATTGGCGTGGCAATTGCGCTTTTGATTTATCGTTATCTGTAACCGGCTTATATGGAGGGGAATAGGAGAAGAATCATGGAGCAGACAGCAAAAAAAACGGGGAAAACCTACGAAATGGATATGTGCAACGGACCGCTTTTTCCAAAAATTGTAGCTTTTGCGGTTCCGCTGATTCTTTCCGGTATTCTGCAGCTGTTGTTTAACGCGGCAGATATCATTGTGGTGGGGCATTTTGCCGGCAGGGAATCCCTTGCGGCAGTGGGTTCTACCACAGCGCTCATCAATCTGATGATCAATGTGTTTGTGGGACTTTCCATTGGCGCGAATGTCCTGGTTGCCCAGTATTCCGGAGCGCAGAAGTGGAAGGATCTGGAAGAAACAGTCCATACGGCCATGATGATCGCGCTGGCCGGGGGCATTCTTCTGATCTTTGTGGGTGTGTTCTTTTCCGGTCCGATGTTGAGCCTGATGGGAACGCCGGATGATGTGCTGCCGTTGGCGGCACTGTACCTGAAGATTTATTTTGTCGGCATGCCGGCAACTTTGACGTACAACTTTGGTGCCGCGATTCTGCGGGCCGTTGGTGATACCAGAAGACCGCTGTATTTCCTGCTCTTTGCAGGTGCGGTCAATGTGGTGTTAAACCTTGTTTTTGTCATCGGTTTTTCCATGGGTGTAGCAGGTGTTGCAACGGCAACTGTGGTGTCAGAGTGCATTTCCGCGGTGCTGATCGTGCGTTGCCTGGCTCGTTCCAATTCTGCGTACCGGCTTTACAGGGAGAAGATGCATTTGACAGAGTCCAAGGTGAAGCTGATCATGAAGATCGGACTGCCGGCGGGATTTCAGGGTGCCATCTTTTCTGTGTCCAACGTGCTGATCCAGTCTTCTATCAATTCTTTTGGTTCCATTGCCATGGCAGGAAGCACAGCTTCAGCCAATGTGGAGGGTTTTGTATACAATGCCATGAACGCGGTTTACCAGACTGCCCTCAGCTTTACCAGCCAGAATTATGGAGCGGGAAAGATGAACCGTGTGACAAAAATTCTTTTGTACTGTCTTGGTCTGGTGGTCATGGTGGGTGCTGTGATGGGCGGCGGTGCGGTGCTGATCGGTCCGAAATTACTGCAGATTTATTCCTCTGACCCGGAGGTCATTTCCTATGGTATGATGCGTATGCGCATTATCAACGGAAGCTATTTCCTGTGCGGTATCATGGATACCATGGTAGGTGGTCTGCGCGGCCTGGGATATTCCGTTATCCCGATGCTGGTATCCTTAACCGGTGCCTGCCTGTTCCGTGTGGTATGGATTTTTTCTGTATTCGCGATGCACCGGACACTGACAACGCTTTATATTTCTTACCCGGTGAGCTGGATCATTACATTTACAGCGCACATCATTTGCTATATCGTGATCCGGAAACGGATTGCGGCGCGCAGAAAGCCGCGGGATTAAATTGCAAAAAGAGACTGTCACAAAAGAAGGGGCTTTTGTGACAGTCTCTTTGCATTATAGCTTATTTGTCGTTCAGGTATCATGTTTTTTCAGTACAGAAAACAGCAAATGCAGCAGGGCGGCACCCAGGCAGATGGTGAACAGGTACAGTAAATTGGCCGGAAGAATGCCAATGACCAGCGCAATCTCATGAAAGACCGGCTGAGTGCTGGGGTAGTAGGGAGATATGTAGAACATATCGGCCTGCCCGTGCCCCGGAGCCAGAATATTGATGAGAAAAGCAATCATGCAGCTGCAGAAGAATACGGGGAGTGTCCTGAGATATCCCATCCGGCTTAAGTCGGAACGCCCTCCGGCAAAGACAAACAGTCCAATGAGCACCAGGAGCAGATGCCAGAGATAACCATGCAGGGTCAGGCTCCAGTGGATACCGCGAAAACCCTCAGATACGATGAGGGCGGCCACCCCGCCAAGCAGATTGAAATCCTGCAAAAAGGTGTAGATGGCGGTTTTACTGTGTCCGCGTTTTAAGAACGGAAGCAGAAGGCACAGATACATGGGAAGGCTGCATAGCTGAAAGGGAAAATACCACCAGTCGTAATGTTTCTGGTCAATGATAAAATATAAAAAGCATTGTTTATAGCTCTCCGTCAGGAGCAGGAAGAAACCGCAGAAAAAGAGGATCCGGTCATATGTCCTATCCGTAAGAGAACGAAAATGGTATAATAATTTCATGATGATTGTGACAAACACGATGCAGATATAAAAATGGTTTTCCGGTTGCGGAAAACAGTATAGCACGATGAGGGGGAAAGAACAAGGATGGAGCAGAAACAAATTACGGGTCCGGTGAAAGCGGAGCGCTGGAAACGGGAAACACAATCCTTTGAACATACAGAAGGCCTTCTGGAGTCGCTTGGGTTTGCGGACTGGACCGCTCTGCCGCGGATTATTTCCATTGTAGGAGCAGGCGGAAAGACCAGTACCATGTACGATCTGGCAGAAGAACTTGCGAAAAAGGGCGCACGGGTACTGATCACGACCAGTACACACATTGCGAAGCCGAAACAGTATGATCTGGCAGTGATGCCAAAGCTGGCAGATTTAGATGTATGGATGCGCAGTGGGAATAATACCTCGCCGGACAGGAATGTGGCAGAAGCCGGGGACTATGCAGATGGAAATTCAGGTGGAATCCGAAAGAATGGCGGCCGGATTCTGGCAGCCGGAAAGCAGGCAGAGGGACCGGACAGTACGTGGAAGCTTACCATGCCGGAGGATCTGGGTGAGGAAAGTGTGATGCAGAAACTGCTCAAACAGTTTGATGTGATTCTCATTGAGGCGGATGGTTCCAAACGTCTGCCGCTAAAGGTCCCGTCGGAAACGGAACCGGTACTGGTCCCGCAGACCGGGCTGATTATTGCCTGCGCGGGACTGACAGCGGCCGGAAATCAGTTTGGAGACACCTGTTTCCGGTTTTCTTCCCATGGAAGCTGGCTGCACCGGAATGTGGATGATGCGATTGGCGCGGAAGATATGGCACTAATCCTGATGGATGAGCGGGGAAGCCGGAAAGGTGTGAATGGCCGGTATTACCGGGTGCTGTTAAATCAGGCAGATACGGAAAAAGAACAGAGACTGGCAGAAAAAATTGCTGGTATGCTGCCGCTTAATTTGCAGACGGGATGTGTGCGGACGACAAGAACGCGCTGACGGAGTCTGACACAGGAAGAATGCCTGGGCAGTGACAAAGAACAGAAATTGGAATATTGAGAGGGCAGAAACGAAAAATACAGACAGAAAAAGGAGAGGGATTACCATGAATCATATCGAAACAAATGTTGAAATAAAGCAGACGGAAGCAGCAGATGGCATGGGCCGTGTACTGATCAAAGGCTCAGGAGACCTGGCCAGCGGCATTGCGCTGCGCCTGCACCGGGCGGGATTCCGGATCCTGATGACGGACATCGCAGTGCCCACCACCGTGCGCCGCACAGTAGCATTTTCCCCGGCGGTTTACCAGGGCCGCATGCAGGTGGAAGATGTGACTGGTGTTCTGTGCGATTCTGTAAAAGTGGCGGAGACAGAGATCCAGAAAGGCAATATTGCCATCATGGTGGATGAAAAAGCAGAATGTATTCACGAATTTCAGCCGGATGTGGTTGTGGATGCCATTCTGGCAAAACGTAATCTTGGAACGAAGATTACCGATGCACCGTTTGTTGTAGGCGTTGGACCAGGCTTTACGGCTGGGGAAGACTGCCACTGCGTCGTAGAGACCAAGCGCGGTCATTATCTGGGACGTTGTATCTGGAAAGGCAGTGCTATCCCAAATACCGGTATTCCGGGCCTGATTGGCGGATACGGACTGGAACGTCTGATCAAGGCTCCGGTGGATGGTATTTTCAAAGGAGACGTAAAGATCGGCGCTGAGGTAAAAAAAGGCGATGTAGTGGGCCATGTGAACGGTGTTCCGGTTCTGGCACAGATTGACGGTGTTGTGCGCGGTCTTTTGCAGGATGGCGTGGAGGTGACTGCCGGTATGAAATCCGGTGATGTGGATCCGCGCTGCGATGTGGCTCATTGCTTTACCGTGTCCGATAAGGCATCCTCCATCGGCGGAGGCGTGCTGGAGGCAATCCTGAACCACCGCTTTCAGCCTCATGACCATATGCCGGTGGCCATCGTGCTTCTGGCAGCGGGGGACAGCCGCCGTTTTGGAGAAAACAAGCTCCTCACAGAGGTGGATGGCCGCCTCATGTACCGCCATGTGACAGATGAGGTAAATGCCATGCCGGAGGCCTGCTTCGCGAAAAAAATCGTAGTGAGCCAGTATGATGAGATTCTGAAAGATCTGGGAAAGGCCGGATTTGAGACGGTGAAAAACAACGACAGTGCTCTGGGCATTTCCCATTCCGTCCATCTTGCTCTGGACCAGATCCCGGAGCATTACGCGGTCTGCTTTTCCGTCAGTGACCAGCCATGGCTGACCCGCGAAACCATCCAGGGGCTTGTGACGGCATTCCGGAAAAACAACAAAGGCATGGCCTGCGTGACCTGCGACGGTGTGGACGGAAATCCGGTTGTTTTTGCACCGGAGTACCGGAATGAACTGCTTGCTTTGAGCGGAGACGTGGGCGGAAAGAAGGTTCTTCTGGCGCATCCGGAGGAAGTGACACGCTTTTTGGCGAAAAATCCTCAGGAACTGGCTGATGTTGACGAGAAATTCCAGCTTTGCTATAATCAGAACGATTGACCTGCGGCCAATCTGAGAAGTGGGCAGGTCACAGCGACTGTTTTGACATGTACCCATAAGGAAGGAATAGAACATGATTAAATTAGAACGTACCAGTGTCATGAATTTGGAAAATGCTATGCGCGGGGCCAGAAACCCCATGAACAGCTGGGACCGGATGGACAGCTTTTACGATGAGGATGGAAACTATGTACTTGGTCCGAATGATCTTGGACTGGCAAAACGCCTGCGCCGGGCCGGAAGCGACCACCGCAAATATATCCGCCAGGTATTTGTGTCTGCAGATATCACCGCGCCGATGTACTGGTGGAAGGAGTATGACACTTACAAAGTGGCAACGGTAGCCAACTCCACCAGCACCATGCACAAAATTCACAGCAAACCCTTTGAACTGGATGATTTCAGTCATGATCATCTGACGCCGGAGAGTGAAGCCTATATGCAGACCATCGTAGACCAGCTGGAGAAAATCCGTTTAAAATATGTGGAAACCAAAGATAAGGCATACTGGTACGATATGATCCAGCTTCTGCCTTCCAGCTACAACCAGATGCGCACCTGCACCTTAAATTATGAAACTCTGATCAATATTTATTTCGCAAGAAAGAACCACAAGCTGGATGAGTGGCACACCTTCTGTGACTGGATTAAGGGTCTGCCTTACGCAAAGGAACTGATCCTGGCAGAGGAAGAGGAAAATTAAATGAAACTGATTGCGGCAGTAGATAAAAACTGGGCCATCGGAAACAAAGGGCAGCTTCTGGTGTCCATTCCTCAGGATCAGAAAATGTTCCGGAACGAGACTATGGGAAAAGTTATTGTCATGGGACGAAAAACCCTGGAAGACATGCCGGGCGCGCAGCCGCTTTATGGCCGGACCAACATTGTGCTTTCCGCCGACCCAGATTATAAAGTTAAGGGAGCCACTGTATGCGGCAGTGTGGAAGAGGTGATGGAGCTGCTGAAGGCTTATCATACGGACGATGTTTACATCATCGGAGGGGAAAGCGTGTACCGGCAGTTCCTGCCTTACTGTGACGAGGCACAGATCACCTGGATTGATTTTGCCTACGCGGCAGATACCCATTTCCCGAATCTGGACCAGGATGTGGCCTGGGAAATGGTCCAGGAGAGCGATGAACAGACATATTTTGATCTTTGTTACGAATATCGGCTGTACAAAAAGAAATAAAGCTGTATAATATATGTTATGTTATTAACAATAATGTATTGTCATTTAAACAAAGAAGTGCTAAAATACTTTCAGCATATCTAAAAAAGTTTTTTGATGGCATGCATAATTTGCAGATTGCAAAACAGGAGGAAGGAAATGTATAAGATTTTAAAAGCGGAAAAGCTTGCGGAGAAGATTTTCCTGATGGATGTAGAAGCTCCGAGAGTGGCAAGATCCTGCCAGCCAGGTGAATTTGTCATTGTAAAGATGGACGAGAAGGGAGAGCGTATCCCGCTTACTATCTGTGATTTTGATCGTGAGAAGGGCACCGTAACCATCGTGTTCCAGATTGTAGGCGCATCTACCTTAAAGATGTCTGAGTTACAGGCAGGGGGCGCATTTCAGGACTTCGTAGGACCGCTTGGTCAGCCGTCCGAGTTCGTCAAGGAAGATTTCGAAGAGGTAAAGGGCCGCAAGTACTTATTCGTAGCAGGCGGTGTTGGTACTGCACCGGTTTACCCGCAGGTAAAGTGGATGAAACAGCACGGCATTGATGTGGATGTTATTGTAGGTGCAAAGAACAAAGACCTTTTGATCCTGGAAGACATGATGAAGGAGCAGGCTGGAAATCTTTACATTACCACTGATGACGGTTCCTATGTGCGCAAGGGCATGGTAACCGAAGTGATCAAAGACCTGGTAGAGAACCAGGGCAAACAGTACGATGTATGCGTAGCCATCGGACCGATGATCATGATGAAATTTGTATGCAAACTGACCAAAGAGCTGAATATTCCGACCATCGTCAGCATGAACCCGATCATGGTAGACGGAACCGGTATGTGCGGAGCATGCCGCTTAACCGTTGGTGATGAAGTGAAGTTCGCATGCGTAGACGGACCGGAGTTTGACGGCCATCTCGTAAACTTTGACGAGGCTATGAAGCGTCAGCAGATGTACAAGACCGAAGAGGGCAGAGCCATGTTAAAGGCTGTCGAGGGTGATACCCATCACGGCGGCTGCGGCCAGTGCAACGGTTAATCCGGGCTGCAGGTTCACTCATTTGGATTCATTAGGCAAGACAGCGGGAAGCTGTCTGTGATCGGAGGATAATTAAGAATGGACGTATTAAAGAAGACTCCTGTCAGAGAGCAGGACGCAAAGGTGCGCGCTACCAACTTTGAGGAAGTGTGCTATGGATATAACAAAGAAGAGGCTATGGAAGAGGCTTCCAGATGCTTGAAATGTAAGAACAACGCAAAATGTATGGGCGGATGCCCAGTTTCCATCAACATTCCGGGATTCATTAAAGAAGTAGAAGCCGGAAACTTCGAGGCTGCAGCGAATGTGATTGCTGAGTCTTCCGCACTTCCGGCAGTCTGCGGCCGTGTATGCCCGCAGGAGAGCCAGTGTGAGGGGAAGTGCATCCGCGGC
>ERZ780144.960-NODE-960-length-34828-cov-3.879303_pt1 | contig 34828 bp, 39 predicted proteins | sample MGYA00511380_ERZ780144 | MGnify/ENA primary metagenome ERZ780144 (study PRJEB29588, sample SAMEA1965858) | human gut metagenome | biome: human gut; feature: human-associated habitat; material: faeces | place: Denmark | collected 2008/2010 ... | reverse complement strand
GCCGGATCTGTCTGGGGTGGTGGCCGCGATGGGCGAAGAGCAGTATGACGTGATTGCCTGCCCGTTTGCGGATGCGGCGAGCCTGACCGCATTGGCGGAAGAGCTGAACGACAAATCCGGCAGATGGTCTCCGATGCGCCAGCTTTACGGGCACGTTTTCACGGTCAAGCGCGGCTCTGTTTCTGATCTTGTTTCCTTTGGAAAGAGCCGCAACAACCAGCACGAAACCGTCCTTGGCATCGAGTCCGCGGTGGCCTCCTCCTGCTCTGAAGTCCTCGGCGCATATGCCGCCCGGGCCGCGAGCGCTCTCAACAACGATCCCGCCCGTCCGCTTCAGACTCTGGAGCTGATTGGCGTGGCGGCGGCGCAGGCCGGCTCGAGGTTCAACCTCTCGGAGCGCCAGAGCCTCCTCACCTCGGGCATTGCGACCGAGTACACCCAGGGCGGCTACATGAGGATCGAGCGGGCCATTACGACCTATCAGACGAACGCCTTCGGGTCGTCTGACAACTCGTACTTGGACGTCTGCGCGCTCTTTACGCTCGCTTACATCCTGCGCGACTTGAAGACCGTCATCACGAGCAAGTACCCGCGTCACAAGCTCGCCTCCGACGGAACGCACTTTGGCTCCGGGCAGGCTGTGGTCACGCCTTCGATCATCCGCGCCGAGCTCATCGCCGAGTACCAGAAGCTCGAGGAGAAGGCTCTTGTCGAGAACCTGGACGCTTTCAAGCAGAAACTCATTGTCGAGCGCAATGCAGACGATCCGAACCGGATCGATGTGCTGCTGCCGCCAGACCTTGTGAACCAGCTGAGGATCTTCGCGGTTCTTGCTCAGTTCCGTCTGAATTAAGGAGTGTTAAATGGCTAACCAGAGAATTTCAGGAACCTGCTACATCACGGTGGATGGGGAAGAGCTCAACCTGAGCGGATCCCTTCAGATCCCGGTCAATAAGTACACGCGGCAGGCTGTGACGGCCTCGGGGCGGGTGATCGGCTACTCGGAAACGCCGGTCGTGCCGTCCATTACCGGCAACTTCTACGTTGATTCTGATTTCCCGCTTGAGAAGCTGAGAACTGCGACCGACATGACGATCGTGGCGGAGCTTGCAAACGGCATGCGCTACACGCTCTCGGACGCTTTCCTCGCGGGCGACAGTGCGAACTTCGCCCCTGAAGACGGCACGGTGCAGCTCACGTTCAACGGCGTGCGGGGTGACTGGTCATGAAGCCGGTTGAGGTGATTCTTAAGACTCCGGTGACCTACAAGGGCACGACATTCGAAAAGCTCTCTTTTCGCGTGCCGATCCTTGCTGACGTCAAGGCGCTCAAGATGATGGGCGATGAGAAGACCAACGCCGAGGCCTTCGATCATGTCATGCAGTACGCGCAGCGTCTTTGCACAACCATCGAGCCGGCGGCCTTCGGACAGGTGACTGTCGAAGACAGCATGGCCATCGCGAAGGCGATCACTCCTCTTTTTGGAGTGCCGCCGGTGGGCGAAAACGATTGACGGCGTCGAGGAATCGATCTTTCGAATGGCGAGGTTCTGGTGCATGTCGCCGGAGGAATTCGGCGGCATGACTCTGGAGCGCATCTGCCAGTACGCGGAAATGACAAACAAGATTCATGCCGAGGAGTGTGAGTGATGGCTGGGCAGGAATATTTGCTGCAGACGGTTCTTCAGCTGAGGGACAATTTGTCCGCTCCGCTGAAGGATGTCCGCAGGCGCATGAACGCATTCGGGAGATCGATCCGCGAGCTCAATCAGGCTTCGATGGATCTGGCCGGGGTGATCGCCAAGCCCTTCGCCATCCTTGCCGGTGCCGGCGGCTTTTCCATTAAAGGTGCGGTTTCTTCGTACCTCGAGCTGGCCGATGCCATTGACAAGGCTTCGATCCGGGCCGGCGTTTCGGTTGAGGCTCTTCAGAAGCTTCGCTACGGGGCCCAGCTCTCTGGCATGACGGCCGATGAGCTCGACGGAGCGCTCACCAGGCTCACTTCGAACATGAGCAAGGCGGCCGCTGGCCAGAACGCAGACCTTGTGGCCATGTTCAACCACCTTGGCATTGCGCTTAAAGACAGCAACGGGCATATCCGCAGCGCGGCTGATGTGATGAACAATCTCGCCCAGGCGGTGAAGAACAACGAGTCTCCCGCAGCGCGGATGCAGATTCTGACGGCGGCCTTTGGCGACAAGGTGGCAGCGAGGCTGATACCGCTTCTCAAGGATGGGGCCGAGGGGCTCCAGGCTTTCGGAAAGCGAGCCGAAGAGCTGGGCCTTGTCATGTCGGCCGCGGACGTCAAGGCGGCCAACGAGTTGGGCGATCAGCTCTCCGAGCTCCAGTCGGTCACAAAAACGCTCTCTACCGCGATCGGATCCAGGCTCCAGCCGGTTCTTCAGGGCCTGATCGAGCCTATGGAGCAGACGATCGTCAAGTGCCGGGACCTGATTGCGACCAATGTCCAGTATTTTGTGGAAGAGCTGACAAAAGAGCTGAAGGACGTCAACTGGCAGTCAATGATCCAGGGCGCGTTTTATTCGATCCGCGCTTTCACGGACTTCATTCGATCCGTTGGCGGCGTATCGACGATTCTGAAGGCTTTTGGCGTGCTGATCGGCATGGACCTTGTGATCAAGGTCGGGGCCTTCGTTAAATCAATCGCCACGGTGATCGGCGCACTGAGGCTTCTAGGTGTCGCGGCCATGGCGAACCCTGTTGGGCTTGTCCTTACGTCGCTGGCGGCCGGTATCGCACTGGCCATCAAGTTCAAGGATACATGGATGCCGGTGCTTGACAGCTTCCTCGACAAACTGGCCGCCGTCGGCAGGTTCCTGAAGAAACTTTTCGGAGAAACGGATGAGCTGTCGAGCCGTGGGAACAGGCTCTCCGACAGCTACGGCAGGCTTCCGGCGGGGTTCAGGGGGGTGGACGAAGGCGTGGTGGCGGGCAACGGCAGAGTGACGGCCCAAAGCGAAGTTCGCCTTCGCATCCAGACGGACAAGGGAACAACGGTTAGGACAGAGGGCGTAGCGTCGCGCGGCCCGATGTCGCTTACGACAGACTACAGCTATGACGCGATTCCGGGGACTGATTGATGGCTACTTTTGAAGAAAAGCTTTGGCCGGCATCTTTCCGGGGCGTGCCGTTCAACGCAACGGCGAGCACGCTCACGATTGGCCGCCGGACGCATGTGTTTGAATACCCGCAGCGCGACAAGCCGTTTGTCGAAGACCTTGGCAAAAGCGCTCGCGAAATCACGCTGACAGCTGTTTTCGCCGGACCTGAGTACATCACCGGCATGAACCGCCTGCTTGAGGCGATGGAGCAGGAGGGTTCCGGCGTCCTCGTCCACCCGATGCTTGGCAGCATGACGGTGACGCCGAAGGCGACGACCAAGGTCACGTATTCGACGACCAAGCTCGGGTTTTCGTCCGCCGAGCTCGTTTTCGTCGAGTCCGGGGACTATGTTTTCCCGACATCGTCGAACGACACAGCTGCGGTAAGCGCTTCGGCGTCTGAAACTCTGAAGCAGAGCGCCCTGGACGCATTTCTAGATAAGTTTGATCTTTCCGGCGCTCAGGACTTCGTGAAGGCGGCTGTCACAGGGAACCTTTCGAAGTTCTTCGAGCTCAGCGACTACAAGGAGCTCTGCCGGCTGTTTTCCGTGTCTGATGAAATGTCGGAGCTGTCAGCCAAGGCGATTTCCCTTGTGAGCAGCGATGTTGAGGTGTTTGCCAAGACGGTGGCGGATGCTTTCGGATATTCGAGACTGGCTTACAGCGTCAACAACTGGAGGCGGGTGACGAGGCTTTTGAGTCGTCTGGTTAGATCGGACGGCATGAACAACGATTATCAGACGGGGCAGGTTTCAGATGAAGAAGCGAGAACGACGGCCCAGTCTTCAACCCTCCAGTCGCTTGCTCGTCAGACGCTGCTTGCTGAGGCCGTTTCGGCATCGGCTAAGGTTGGCGGTGACGAAGACACGGCAGAAGGCGGCATAGCCTACGAGGACATGATCGCTATTCGCGATCAGGTTCTTGCCGCTCTTGATGCCGAGATGCTGGAGACAGAAAGCGACGATGTTTATCTTGCGCTCGAAAATGCTCGCGCGGCAGTATCGGATGATATGACGACCCGGGCCCAGGACTCGGCTCGGTTAATAACTGTTACACCTCCGGAAGTGCAGCCGGCCCTCGTGGTTGCCTATAATTTTTATGAGGATGCCGCCAGGGAGAAAGAGATTATCGACCGCAACGGCATCCGGCATGGCGGGTTCGTCCCCGCCAGGGAGCTGAAGCTTTTGAGCAGGTGACTGCCATGAAAAAGATCCTTGCTGTTGCTGCTGTGCTGGGGGTACTCTTAAGCGCGAATGCGTTTGCCTGTTCCACTTATAGAGGGATTTATAAAATAAATTCTGCTGGGGAAAAGGTCATTGTTGGTATGGAACGCGTTCCTTTAAAGGTTTGTCCAAAGTATGTATACAATGGCACGAAGGAATCAAACTCAAACAGTTCCACTCAAAAAGTAGAATCTGCGGTTACGAATAGGCCAAAAACATACACCTATCTTGGTAAAAACATTAACGACCAAATAGAGTTGCGAGATGATCAAACTGGAGATACGGTTTTGATCCACAAGTGAAATAGTTTCCTTTGGCTTTAAGGGCGCACCAGAAATGGTGCGTTTTTTTTATGGATAAAACCAATATCGTTACCCTTTTCGTTAGCGGTAAAAAATATACGGGATGGGATTTCGTTCAAATAGATATTAGTTTTAATTCTTTTGCCCGTGGGTGCCAGTTAACCGCTACAAGGCAATCAAGGTCCGCAAGTTTATGTAAGGGAATTGAAAACGGACTGTCTGCAGTTGTGAAAATTGGCGATAATACTGTTTTAACAGGCTATATAATTTCAAAAGAGGTTTCTTACACAGATAAAACTGTAAATATATCTATATGCATTAAAAGCAAAACTATTGATTTGGAAGAATGCTGTATCCCATTTGGAAAACCACACAAATGGGTAAATACAAATATATTTATAATAATTAAAACAATCGCTGGCTATTATGGGATTTCAGCTTTTACTCAGCATGCAGAAACAGATACGGCAACAACTGTTGATTTTTCAACGCATGAAACAATAAGTGAAGGGTTGTTAAAAATTTTAAGAAACCATTCGCTTTTAATTTGTGATGATGAAAACGGGAACCTTGTTGTTTGCGCCTCGGGATCAAACGGCCATGCAACAGATGATTTGAAATTTGGCGTTAATGTTTTGTCTGGTAAAAGAAATCACGATGTTTCTAACGTATTTAAGCATTATGTCGTAATTGGGCAAAGCACGGATCCGAAAAGCGAAAAAACAAAACCAGGAAACGCCGTTAATGGCTACTCAGATAACGATTATTTCCCGAGAGAACGATGGAGCGTAACGGAGCAGTCTGGAAACCGTACCGCCGCGGAACTGCAGGCCCGTGCCGGTCTTTTGGCAACGAACTCTGTAGGCAATGCGGATGTTCTCACTTACAGCGTTCAGGGCTGGAGGCAGAGCAACGGTGACCTGTGGAAAATAAACAGTCTCGTGCGCGTTGTCGATCCGATGCTCGATGTCGAGCAGGATTTGCTGATAGCCAAAATTTCGTTTCGTCTCAGCAATTCCGGCGGGTCTACCACGGAACTCACTCTCAAAGACAAGAACGCGTTTTTGATCACGGACCTTCCTGAAATAGAGAAGAGCAAGAAGAACGTAGCGAAGAACGCAGCGAAGAAGGCGCCAAAGGGAACGACATTCTTAGCCAAAGCGGGGTCCGGACGATTATGAGCAGCGGTTTGATTGATCTGATTACAAGGGGTGTTCTGATGGCGAAGAACGCCGCCCGAAAGATGCGGACGGTGCAGGTTCAGCTCTTCGCCGATGACCTGAGGGACGATGTCGAGCATTTTGAACCGTATGGATTCACCTCTGAGGCCAAGACAGGAGCCGAGGTGCTTGCCGCATCCCTTGCCGGAGACAGAGAGCACACGATCGCATTCTGCATCACCGACCGACGCTACCGCCCCACGGGGCTCAAGGACGGCGAAGTTTGCGTTTTCGATGATCTGGGGCGAAAGGTTTACTTCTCCCGATCCGGGATCGTTGTCGAGGGCAAGGATTCGCCGGTGACAGTAAAGAGTTCTGGTTCTGTGACGATTGACGCTCCTGAGACCACAGTCACGGGAAAGCTGATCGTGAATGGGGACATTCATGGCAAGGCCCAGATTTACGACTCGAAGGGCCGGATGCAGAGTATCAGGGACACCTACAACGGACATACGCATAACGGCGGCGTTAGCCCGGATCAAAAGATGTGAGGTGAAGATGATTGATTACGACAAACTGGCAGAAGATGAAGCGCAAAGACTTTTTATGAAGATTTTTGCCAAAGGCTTTGTGGCTGGTGGCGTGACGGTATTTATCTTTGTTGTTCTGCTTGTAGGCGTGATTTTTTGCGTTTCTTATTTCATGCGGTAAATCTGCGCTCTTTACCGCCGAGGAAAAGTAAAACCCAGTCAGACGGGCATCTGGCTGGGCTTTTTTATGACCTCAATCGTATTGAGGGCGCTGGAAATTATAGCAATGGTGATCATGAAACTTCTGGACCCGGATCAAAAGCTTCGGCTGTGGGGAAGAGTCCTTCCGTGGGTCTTTATCGTCTGTCTGGTGATGGTCGCCGCGTCCTTTTCGTGGAGCTTGGTCAAATGATTCTGATGCTCAACGGCGTTGAATCAACGCTCTCAGATTTCTGCGATGACGATTTGCGAAGGGCTGTGTACAACAGCCTTTTTTCATGGGCGCGGGCTTCGGATTCAGACGAGCTCCCAGGGGACTCGAAGCAGGGCTGGTGGGGCGACACCTATGCGGATGACACGGGCGACCATTTCGGATCGAAGCTTTGGCTGCTGTCTCGAGCGAAGGTGACACAGGAGACGCTGCTTAAAGCTCAAGACTACGCCGCGGCGGCGCTGCAGTGGATGATCGATGACGGCATTGCCAAAAGCGTAGACGTTTCCGCAGAACGGGGAGGTGCCGACCAGCTGAATCTAACGGTTACGATTCAGAAACCGAGCGGCGCAGACCTGATCGGCATGAGGTTTCAAGACATTTGGAGCGAATGATGGCATTTGTTAGACCAACACTGCGGGAGCTGATTTCCCGCATAAGCTCGGGAATCCAGTCGCGCCTGAGCGTTCCGCAGGTGCGCAGAAGCAATGCGACCGTTTACAGCCGGGTGCTGGCAGGAGCGAGCCATGAGCTGCACGGCTTCATTGAGTACGTCTCCAAACAGATTTTCGTCGACACGGCGGACTCCGAGCATCTCGACCGCCATGCTTCAATCTTCGGGATCACAAGAAAGGCCGCTTCAAAAGCCTCTGGAACGGTGAAATTCAGCTTTCAGGACGGCGTTGTGAACATACCCGTAGGGACAATTCTGCAGGGCGGAGACGAGCAGCAGTTCCAGGTGACGGTCGCTCCGAATGCGGAGGGTGTTGCCTCCGTTGAGGCCCTGGTGGCGGGAGAAGCGGGCAACATCGAATCCGGCGATACGCTCACGCTGATCTCGCCAATCGAAGGCGTTATTTCCGAGGCTGAGTCCCAAGGTATTGCGGGGGGCGCTGATGCGGAGGACGACGAAAACCTGCGAGCCCGTGTTCTTGCACGGCAGCGGGAAACGCCGCATGGAGGTACTTCGTCTGACTATGTCCAGTGGGCCCTGGCTGTACCGGGAGTGACAAGAGCCTGGTGCTATCCGCTTGAAAATGGGGACGGAACAGTAGTTGTGAGGTTTGTCTGCGACGATTTGGCAGACATTTCCCCGACGTCAGAAATGGTGAAGCAGGTTCAGTCCTATATCGATTCAAAACGCCCGGTGACGGCTGACGTAACCGTCATGGGTCCGACGCTCAAGGCGGTCAATATCGAAATCAGCACGCTCACCCCGGACACGTCTGACGTCAGGGCGGCGGTTGAAGCCGAGCTTAAGGACCTGTTCATGAAGGAGAGCGAACCCTCGAGGAGCATCTATCTTTCGCACATAAGAGCGGCCATTTCAGCCGCGGCGGGAGAGGTTGACCATGTCCTCGTGTCTCCGACTGCCAACCCGACAGCGGGAACAAATGAGCTTCTCACGCTGGGGACGATCACATGGAACTGACGACGCAGAAAGAGTATTCCCGGATGCTAAAGCAGCTTCTTCCTCCGGGCCCAGCGTGGCCGAGGGGTGATGCTACATCCCTCATGGGAATGATGATCGAGGTTTGGGCCGAGGAGTTCAGCCGCGTTGATTCCCGGGTGCGGGCGCTGATGCGGGAAGCTGATCCTCGCTTCGCGGTGGAGACGTTTGAGAACTGGCTGGACGACTGGGGATTGCCTGACGACTGCATTCGAGCCTGGTCCAGTGCCAATCAGACGACGCTGCGCACATTGCTCATGTACAAGATCAAGAACATTGGCAGACAGGATCGGTCCTACTTCTTTGAGCTGGCCGAAATGTTTGGGTATCGAATCGTCATTGATGAGTTCCGCCAGCACTCCGTTCAGTCCACCTCAATGGATGCGGTCTGCGGCGAGAACTGGAGGCACGTCTGGCGAGTAGACGTGATGACCGGAGCCGGGTCCGTCATGGGGTATCACACCACGCTTGGCCCGGTAAACGAGGCGCTCGCGGGGTGGGGAGACAGGCTTATTGAGTGCCTGATTCAGCGCTACAAGCCGGCCCACACCGAGTTGTACTTCGGATACTACAGTTTTGAAGGAGACAATGCGTAATGGACAGGATTTTCCTTTCCGGCGCCGTGCAGAACGCGCCCAACGTGCCCGATGACGTTGACCCGGGATATCCGACAGACGGATCGTCCGGTGGCGGTATAGCGTCGACCATCCCAGGTGCGATCTGGTACAACGCGGTCATGATGGAGCTGATCAATGCGATCAAGGGCGGCGGCATCACGCCGGACCGGCACGACAATGCTCAGCTTGACGCAGCTATCAAAGCCCAAATCAAGACTGTGAATCAGGCTCTGACAGACGCTGTTGCCCAGATCCAGGCAAAAGTTGCTCAAGTTGAAGTGGTTCCCTCCGGCGCCATCATGTTCTTTCCTACTTCTTCTTCTCCGAACGCAAACTGGTTGATATGCAACGGCCAGGCGGTGAGCCGTTCGGCCTACGCGAACCTGTTCTCTGTGATCGGGACCAAATATGGCTCGGGTAACGGGAGCCCGACATTCAATCTGCCATATCTGATCGACAAGACGGTGTGGGGCGGGCAGAGCAACGTTGGCGAGCAGAGAAGCGCCGGCCTTCCGAACATTACCGGCACCTTCCTGAACTGGACTCGTGGGAACGCCTCGGCAGACGGTTCTTTCTACGTGTCAGATGTCACAAGCCGTGGTCTGAAGGGCGGATCCGGCGGTGATGAGGGGCGGTATCACTTCGACGCCTCTCGCTCCAACGGGATTTATGGACGGTCAGGCACAGTGCAGCCTCCGGCTCTTGTTTTGCTCCCGTGCATTCATATTTAAGCTTTTAGTAGAAAGACAAGCCCCGCCCAGACGGCCATCTGAGCGGGGTTTTTGTTATCGAGAAGAAACGGTTCCCGATGAATGAAATTATACCCGTGCTGGCGGCACTTCTGCCGCTGAGAGAGGCCATGATGAAGCCAGACAAGGAACTTCCTGCTTATCTGCGAGTGCTGCGGTGGGGAGTGACGATCTTTGTTCTCGCTTACGGGATCCTGCTTATTGCCGAGAAGATGAAAAGCATTTTCTTTTAGAGGTAAAGATGAAGAGACTTTATTACTCAGACGCATCTGACACGCCGCCTTCTCCGCCCAAAAATCCGATCACTAACCAGTATCCGCAGGATGGAAATCGAGCGAAAAAGCAGATGCCGACAGTGATCGGGGCCTACTGGTACCACATGATCACCGAGGAGTTCATGGCGGTGATCGAACAGGCCGGGCTGGAGCCGTCGCTTACAAATCTGCATCAGCTGGCTGATGTCTTTGCCGACTTCAAAACGCGGGCCGCAGGGGCCGAGGCTTACAAAACAGCGGCTGAAGCGGCCGCGACCCGGGCTGAAACGGCTGCCAACGGCGTTGCCACTGAAACAGCATCAAAGATTCAAGAAATCGATGCTGAAGGCGATAAGCAGGTCAAAGCCGTTCAGGACGCCGGGTCGACTGTTTCGTCTGACATCGAAGCGGGGAAAGCCGCCCTGCAGAGCAAGCTCACGGAGCTTATTGCACAGTTGGATGCAGAGGGAGGAACCGAGGCCGCGTACGTGAAGCAACAGGCGCAGGATATCCTCGATCAGATCACAACCTCTGAATCTAATGCCAAAACATACGCTGAAAATGCTGCGGCCAGCGCGTCCTCTGCTGTGACCACGGTTTCGGATGGAAAACAGGCGATAACAGATCTTCAGGCGGCTGCAACAGCGGCAGTACAGGCGCAGCAGACCACTTCTGTTAAAGCTGTGAGCGACGCTCAGAGCTCTGCGCAAACTGCTGTTGCATCCGCTCAGTCAACGGCTGTTTCTGCAGTCAAATCTCAGGAAACCGCGAGCATCCAGGCGATTGAGACAGAGATGGAGACTATCGACCTCGGAGAGCTGTCATGAAATCCAAGTATCTGCAGCTTCGCGGCGGAACGACAGCCAAGAATGGAGCCTTCACCGGCAAAAGCAGGGAGCTGACGGTCGACACGGACGAGAAGCGCCTTCGGGTCCATGACGGCACAACGGCCGGCGGCCATCCCGTAGCGAAAGCGTCCGAGATTCCAACAAAGACAAGCGAGCTTGAGAACGATGCTTACGAGACGAAGACCAGTCTCAGCAAGCTATCACAACTGACGGATGACGTGGGCTACTGGAAGAAGGCGGATCTCACGAAGCTCTCCCAGCTCGAGAACGATGCAGGGTTCGTTGCCGGTCACTGCACGTACTGCACCCACTGCACGTATTGCACAAACTGCACATGAGGTTTTAGATGTCTTTAAAGGAAATCTTGTGGAAGGGCGGGTCCGCGGAGCAGAACGACGCATACACCGGAGAACCTGGTGAAATCACCATCGATACGGACACTCACCGCATCAGGGTACACGACGGGGCAACCGCCGGAGGAACGGCGCTGGCTCTCAAGTCCGACCTGCCCACGAAGCTGTCTCAGTTGACAGACGATGTCGGCATTTGGGCAAAAGGAACTTTGACTGCGCTTTCTCAGCTGACGGACGATGTCGGGTTTTGGAAAAAAGCAGACCTGACGAAAATCTCTCAGCTCACGAACGATAGCGGATTCCAAACCGGGCACTGTTCGTATTGCTCTTACTGCTCGTACTGCAGCCAGTGCGGCAATTGCTACAACTGCAACACCGTTCAGTGCACAACGGTCAACTGTACAACGGTTAACTGCACAACTATTCAATGCAACACGGTAGCCTGCGATTGCCAATGCAGCGACGACAACTAAGGATCGGTGATGGTTAAAAAAATTCTTTTAAAGAGAGGAACGACCACAGCCACGGCCGCCTACACGGGCAAAGCCCGCGAAGTCACCATCGACACCGACAAAAAAGCCCTTGTTGTTCACGATGGTGAAACGGCCGGGGGAACGGCGCTGGCGAAGCTTTCCGACATTCCGACTACTCTGTCAAAGTTGACCGAAGACAGCGGGTTGTGGACAAAATCGTCGCTCACCATGGCAATGCTTACGGACGACGTGGGCTTTTGGAAGACGTCCGAGCTTACAAAGGTGTCTCAGCTCACGAACGATAACGGATACAAGACAGCGCACTGTTCCTATTGCAGCCATTGCACGTACTGCTCTAACTGTGGACGCTGCAATAACGTCCAGTGCGGCCAAGTTCAATGCAATCAGGTGCAGTGCAATCAGGTACGGTGCAGCGACTGTACGAAGTGTGAAATCACCTACCACTGTTAATGAAAAAGATAGGAGTAATCCATGCAACGCTTGCGTCACATTACGGTTAACACCCTTCCGATTCCAGTCATTTCACTTGCTTTGGACGATACAAAAGCTGTTCTTCGTTTGCTGGATCAAGCAAATGAAAACACCCTCTCTGACTCTGCTTCTGAGGGTGATATTGAAGATCTCAAAACGACGCAGAAACTTGCGTCGCAGTTTTTCGGCGTTCGGGACAAGTACTACGTTATCAACGGCGAGAAGTATGTGATCTTCGCAGAGGGAATCCTTGATAAAACATCTCCGGTCTATTCGCGAAACTGGGTCCCCGGAGCTCACTATTCTTTCCATCTTGACCCCTCAAGGGGAATGTTTGTCGACGTTCGCCCGGAGCTTTCTTATTTCAGCAAACGAAACACGGCGGACTATGTGAAATATGCAGGAGGCCTGTGGCTTTTCGATCTCTGGGTAACAGACCAGACAGCCCCCGTTTCTGAGTGCAATCGGTCGATCACGACCGCTCCGGACACGGTCTTCATTTCAAACATAACGGACTTGGGCGAGGACTGGGACGCCGATGTAGTCATGCAGGGAGATCAGTCCAAGTGGCTGAACCTTGGCTACGAACTGACGCCGGACGTAGAAGAGGTTGCTCCTGACGGATGGGTGACCTACACGCTGAAGCTCTTGGATGGCAAAAACGGCGACCTTATGACAACCATCACATGGGACGGGTTCATCGTCGAAGCGGTGGATGGGTACGCTCCGCGGCGCCGCGTTGAGATTAAAAACGGCGTGGGGACGTTCAGGCAGCAGGCTCTCGGGCTTCAGTCCGGAGAGACGATGCGGGTAAAGATCAACCACCGTTTTTACACGGGGCGCGCTGAGCATACCGTCACTGTCAAATGAAATACTCACAGGTCAACATCCTGATCGGGAGTGCCTGCAACATGCATTGCCCGTACTGCCTTCAGAACTCCGGGCGCTCCCCGGCGGACAGGAAGGCTGATCCGATAGAGTTCGCAGAGAAACTGGCGGCGTATCTGGACGGCGCCTCGCCTGAAAAGATCATGATCTGGGGCGGGGAGCCGATACTTTACTGGAAGACCATTCGGACAATGCATTCCAGGCTCTCCGAACTCGGGATTCGGGCAGCAGATGGCCAGTGCATTGTGACGACAAACGGTCGGAGCATTCCAGAAGATTATGTCGAGTACGCCAACGCCAACTCAGATATTTGGACGACTGTCAGCTGCCACGGGGGCGGGTTTACTGACGAGCAGCTTGATGTGATCTACCGGCTTAAAAGATTCTCTCTTTCCGAACTGATCACCCACCAGAGGACAGATCTTTGGGAGATCAGGGATTGGTTTTGGAAGCTGAAAGACCGCTACGGCGGTACTCCGAGGCTCTGCGTCCATTTCCTGAGGGCGAACGACAGCTGCGGGTCGGATTGCTACCTCACGCGGGAAGACGTCGATGCCTTCTACCACCACATGGCGCACGAAGTGATCCCTATGGCTCGGTTCGGGGACCCCTGGGCGATCTGGCAATGCTCGCAGCAGATTTACGAGATCGACCGCTACAGAAGACAGCCCAGGGGCGCAATGTGTGTGCGTCCGGATCGTCTATCGATCGATATGCACGGGAACATCTATGAGTGCCATCACGATTTTTCTGCGGGGAACGTGGTTGGAAACGTCTTCTCAAGACGAAAGACGATCCCGATTCGGCCTGAATGGAAAAAACCCGGGCGATTCTGGAATACGAAAGAATGCCAGTCCTGCCCGGTGGAAATCCAAAGCTTTTGCCGCGGGGGCTGCTACCTGTCCAACACCCACAGCATTGACTGCTACTTGTCGCACAAGCGTTTCTCGTTGTACCAACAGATGAAGGAAATTTTCCGATGAAGCTTCGGCTTAACTGCAAAACCCATGATGGCCGAAAGGTTGCGTGGGTCTACGACAACACGACAAACGAACTCTGGGACGAAAAGAACGAGCCGGTTGATCTGAAAAAAGACGACCGGCTCAAAATTTTTTCGAAGATGCGCCTCGGAAAGGCTGTCTTTTCGACAGCAAAGCAGAAGAAAATGTCCGACCTCCGCATCCAGCTTGGGCTGAAGTGCAATATGCACTGCAAGTACTGCGCCCAGAGCATCGACCGGGATGACGAAAAGCTGGTATCAAACGTCCGCGACGTGCCGAAACTGCTCGCGGCGCTCAAGGCGGGCGGAATCGACTGCAACGGCGGCGTGATCGAATTTTGGGGCGGGGAGCCGTTTGTCTACTGGAAACCGCTGCTCGTCCTGATTCCGGCGCTTCGTGAGATGTATCCTCAGGCTGCTTTCGCCATGATCACGAACGGGACGCTCCTTACCGAGGACAAGATCGATTTCTGTGAGAAGTATGGGGTCAGCCTGACTTTCAGCCATGACGGGCAGGGCTACAGGCTGCGGGGAGCCGACCCTCTCGACGATCCGAAGATGGTAAATCTTTGGAGGCTTGCGTTCTCCAGGCTTCATTGCTCGGTGAACTGCGTGCTCTCTCCAGCCAATACAGACATTGACGCTATCGCGGATTACATCAAGGCGAAGCTGGGGGACGTGCATCTGAACTTCGAGGGCATCATGACGCACGTGGGGGTGACCGACCACGAACTGATGTTCTCTGACGCTCAGCTGCTCGCCCTACAAAAGAATATTTTCAAAGCTCTGACGCGAGAGGGGTGGGACAAGTTTCCGGCCCTGACAGGTGAATGCACGCAGCTTCTGAAAGCTCTCGTGCATCGCAAGCACATCAATCCGATGGCGGTGAAGTGCTGCATGAATCGCCCGGACAATGCCGCTGTAAACCTTAAAGGCGACCTGCTTTCCTGCCACGACCATAGCGAACCAAAGTACTTCATCGGCAGGATTGAGTTCCCGGAGAAGGCGGATCTTTCGAAGCATTTTAAGCCGTGGAGCCAGAGGCCGGAATGCCGCAAGTGCCTTGTCCTTTCCATGTGCCGAGGCGCCTGCCCGCAGATCGATGGTCTGGCAAGGACGCTCACGTGTAAAAACGAGTTTGCCTACAAGTTTTCGGTCTTCCAGGCGGTGTTTTGGCTGCTGTTCGGCCTGACGCTTGAGTCCTATGCGCCGGAGGGCTGACCATGTGTTCATCGAGTTCGAGTTTTTTTGAAAAGACCGCCGCCCGCGTGGGCGGTTTTTTTGGCACCCCGACATGGGCCAAAGGGGCGCTTCCTTTAGGAGTGGCGGGGATGGATTTTGCGGGACTGACGCTTAGTGAACTGGTGCAGATAGCGACGCTGGCATACACCGCCCTCTTGATCCTCGGAGCGATTCCGAAGGCGATGGACGGCGTTAAGGCGCTGATGGATCGTTTCCGGTCGAGGCGAAAATGAACAGGAATCAAATAGGAGCTATGGCTGTTTCAGCCGCGACCCTCGTTGCTATTGCCGGTTACGAGGGTTATTCGTCTGTGGCCTATGTGCCTGTAGAGGGCGATGTGCCGACGATCGGGTGGGGGACGACATCTGGGGTCAAGAAAGGCGACACTATTCAGCCCACCCAGGCGCTGCAGAGGCTCTACAGGGATACGGAAACGGCGAAAGCCGGTATCGGGAAGTGCGTCAAAGTTCCTCTGTCGCAAAACGAATTGGACGCTTATCTTTCCCTCGCCTACAACATCGGCCCCAGTGCATTCTGCAAATCAACGCTTGTGAAGAAGCTGAACAGGGGCGATTACAAGGGGGCCTGCTCGGAGATTCGGCGGTGGTCTTACTTCAAGGGCAAGCGGCTTCCCGGTCTTGCGAAGAGGCGGGAAGCTGAGTTCAAGACCTGCATGAAGGGGCAGACATGACGAAGACTTATCTATATATAGCGCTGGGCGCCGTCATTGCCGCCGGGGTGCTTTTCGGATCCGGCTATCAGTATGGACACGCCCGCACTGCCGAGAAGTACGAAGCGCAGATCAAAGATATGAAAGCCGATTGGCAATCTAAGGTGTCTGCTGTCGAAAAGGAGGCTCAGGAGAAATATGAAGAACAAAGCAAGAGGCTCTCTCAGGCGCTGGCTCAACGGGACAAAGCCTTGGCTAGCGCTCGCAGTCTGCGGGTTACTTCTGTCCGGGTGCGCGACATCGCAGACACCCGAGCCGAAAGTGATCTGCAAGCAGCCAGAGATACCGGAGACAGTAACAAAGAGCGCCTCGGGCGATGCGAAAAGCTACTCGGAGAAGGCGCAGACCTGGTTGGAGAAGGTTCGGAGCTTCTTACAAGAGTAGCTGCGGACAAAGACGTCGTGGCCAATTGAATTATTCTGAATAATTCAATTTGACACGCCCGTCAGTTTGATGAATTGAGTTGATGAATTCAATTAAGTTGAAATAAAACATCGCATACCACAGAATAATACGAAGTTAAATGTGGGTACCCATAGCTTTAAATGTGGGTACCCATAATTTCAGGCTACCGTTTTCAGCAAGAAACGTTCAAAGGAAGACCTAAAGCTTCAAAGGCCTGAAATAGGACATCGAACTTCGTCGATTTTCTGCTCATGGACAGCGTTTGATTAAGAGATTGAGGTGAAACGCCAAGCTTTTTAGCCAAGGCAGAAGGTTTAACTTTTGCTTTAACCATTGCGTTCCTAAGGATTATTTTCAAAGCAAGTATTGGCGGAATATCTACGACAAGATCCGCCTCTTTCCCATTTGATGGTGGGAAAACCCAGCCAAACTCTCCAATCCCTGACGCCAAAAGAAGAAGAGCGTCAAGCGCCATATCGATACATTCCTCCTTGGTTTTCCCTTGAGTAATGCACTCTGGGGCGGAAGGGCATGTAACAACAAACATCCCTAGTTCATCCTTTTGCAAAGCAATTGGATAGTGAAGAAAGTCTTTTAATTGCATGTCATTTCATGAAGTGTTCCGAGAACCTCCCCGGAAACGGGGAGGTGCTTTTACGGCTTGATACCCAACTGTTTCAAAATGCTTTTTGCGGTTCCTTCTGCTATTTCCCGATGCCTTGGCACCGTTGTTACCTTGCCAAACCGTACCCAGACATCGTGTTGGCCTCCATGTCTCAGCAGTTTGGCGCCGCTTTTTGTGAGTATCTTCCGCAATTCTGCGGCTTTCACTTCACCTCCTGTTGTTTGTTTCCATACTTCTAATTATAAATAAATACATTTAATTGTCAATAGAAGTATTTATAGTGTTGTATGGTTTTCAGGATGGTTCTGCGTTACCGTTCTTGCTCAAACATATGAATAGACACGTATATTTATCCGTATTTACCAATGAGTGGGAATAATCCCGCTCAAAACGCTGATCTGAATTGAGAAGCGAAAGCCTGAGGAATGACAGATTTCCCCAGGCTTTTTATTTACTGAAATGACGGAACTGAGTGCTCGGACGTTTCGGCGCTGCAAGAAGTTCACTGAAAAAAAGAAATCTGTTGAATCCTCTTCGGAAAATAAAACAGAAACTGAGAAATAAAACGATGACTGAAATTTATCAATATCCAGCAAAAGCCACCCCAAATGGGGAAGGAGGCTTTATCGGCTCATTCCGGGATGTGCCGGAGGCTTTGACTGAGGCCGAAAGCATTGAAGAACTGAAAGAGATGGCGCTAGACGCGCTGGTCACTTCGATCGACTTTTATGAAGAAGACGGAAAAGAATTTCCGGCACCTTCAGCGCCGCAGCCCGGTGAGTTGATGATTGAGCTGCCGCCGGAAGCCGTTCAGAGGATCAAAGCGCTTAAAGCTCGATAAACTGAGGCGCATTGGATTAAAACCGCTGCCAGGGGTTAAGGTGCGACTATACGCCGCGCCCTTGCCGCGGTTTTTTGCGCGTAAATCAGAAGGGGTTTTGTGGGGTATCCGTCATGCGGATTCCTATTCATAAAATGTATAAAAACATAATCAGAAACGGTGTGTTATTCCGGCAGCAACCTGCGTAATCCGGGTTTTCTGCCCCGGCGCCGTGTCAAAGTCCTTTTTGTACTGCTGGTACCCGATGCCGGTATAAATCTCAGTCCGCTTGCTGAAGGCATAGTGATAGCGGATCGCCGCGCTGAAGCCTGTCAGATCGTACGTTTCGCCTGCCTGCGCGAATTCTTTGCCGTAGCGGCCGGTGGCGTACCCTGTCATCACTTCAACTTTGTTTTTCCCGAGTGGAATGACCGCGCCGAGACCAACCGCTGTACTGCTGAGGCGGCCGTAATCTGTCGATCCATCAGCGAGTTTCCCAAGCCAAAGTCCAGCGAGATTATCTGCTCCGGTGACATACTGCAGACCGCCGAGAAGCCTGAAAGTCCCAAAGTCGTAACTCCCCGCAAGCCCATAGACCTGTTTATCATCCCGCTTTCCGAAACCGGTAACGGCGGCGTATCGGACGCGTTCCGCTGTGATGACAGCGTTCAGGGCTCCCCGTCGGTAGGATGCGGCAGCACCGAGATATCGTTCATTCCCGCTCTCATGCGGTGCTTCATTGCCTTGCGCGAAGGAATACTGGAGGTACCCCGTGAACCCGGCGGCAGAGGGAGACTCATAAGTCACCGTGTTGTTGCGGCGCGTGTCAAAGGAATAGGGGCCGGTAATGAGGCCATCCCCCCCGTCAAAAGCGTCTCCGGTGCCGAAAAACAGGTCATACGTTCCGGCTGCGGAGGAAAAGGTGCCGATCCGGCCAAAAGTGACTGTGCCGTAGGGAGAGCTGACATCCACTGTCGACTGGCGGTGGAAGAGCCGCCCGCCTTTTTCGTTCCCGGTGTCTGATTCAAACTGATTTTCGAGTTTGAACCCAACTCTCCAGCCGCTGCCGAGCGATTCCCCGCCTTTGAAGCCGAAACGGGAACCGGCGTTCTGCCCGCTCATCATCTGGAGGCTGTCTGTTGTAGTGCCTTCAGTGGTGGTATGGGAGTAGCGAAGTCCGGTATCAATGACACCGTAAAGTGTCAGATCAAAAGCAAAGGCAGTCCCCGGTATCAGAAAAGCAGCTCCCAGTGCAGCTGTGAGTCGAAAATTCATGGTGAGGTTCCTTGAGTCAGAGAACGAATTCAGGCTTTTACAGCATCAATACGGAACATCCGGACCGGGTTAAATGTTTCATCGCATTCAAGATAGATCCGGTCAGAAAGAGAATTGTCAAGGGAGACGCGCTCAAAACCGATTTCGGTCAGCACCTGAAAGTCCCAATCCGGACGGCGTTCGGCGCTGATTCCAAGGCTGTCCTTGATCCGATCGCATTCAGCTAGGGAATTGTCTGACAGCCCCTTATGGGCGTTCTCGACCCCCTGATCCTTGAGGTCATGAGTCAGAGACTCGAAGGACACAGAACCGTAGTCAGCATCGAAATTGATCAGACGGCCGCCCTTCTTCAGAACGCGGAACCATTCGCTGTAGGCGGTTCTCGCGTCTGGCAGTGTCCAGGTGAGATTGCGGGTGAGGATGAGATCAAACGTTTCATCCTCAAAGTCCAGTGCCTGAGCGTTCATGACCCGGAATTCGGCGTTGACGTCGAAGTGAGCCGCCGCCGCTTTTGCTTCAGCAATCATTTCAGGTGACAGATCAATCCCTGTTACCTGATGGCCGAGCGGCGCCGTGATGATCGGGAAGAAACCGGTTCCGGTACCCACGTCAAGGATACGGAGAGGATGGAGGGTGCCTAGCACCGCAGAGGCAATCTCATGCATCCAGCGGGATTTCACCGGCCCCGAAAGTTCAGCGAGACGTGTTTTTCCGAACCCCTCAGCGCGGCGATTCCAGTATTCAGTAATTTCCTCTTCAATATCGCGATCAAACGTCTGGATAAGGGACGGGGTTATGGAAGTTTTTTCGGTCAGCTGTTCAGAAATCATGGTCTGCCTTTCAGTGTGAGTCCGGCCGCAAGCCGGGTTTTTTCTTTAAAAAGTGAGGCAAGCCGTCTGAGGAGCGGATTCTCAGACGTGTCGATTGCCCGGGTATCGATCTGAAGCGCAGCGCGGCCATCCTCGAGCAGGACGGCATCGGTGCAGATTGACCGAAGGGCTGCCAGATCGTGAGTGATAAAGAGCCAGGTTGACTCAGGGGTTTTAAGGCTGCAAAGGAGCCGCAGGATGTCCTGCTGCAGTGCGACATCGAGCCCGGAAAGCGCTTCATCAAAAATGATGAATCGGGGGGCGGGAGCCAGAGCCCGCGCGATGCAGACCCGCTGGAGTTCACCGCCGGAGAGTTCATGCGGGAATCGCTTCGCGAAGTCCTCGGGGAGTCCGACCTTTGAAAGCATTACCGCGGTCTTCTGCGGGATTCCGGCATTCAGGCCTGCGATCCGCAGAGGCTCCGCGATGATGTCCCCAACGGTTTTATGGGGATTCACCGAGTCCGTGTAGTTCTGCAGCACAACGCTGAGCGACCCTGGGTGCGCTTTTTTCCAGGCTTGGACCATCATTCCTTCGAAAAGCACCTGTCCGGAATCCGCTTTTTCCAGTCCCAGAAGAATCCGTGAAAGTGTGCTTTTCCCAGCGCCTGAGAGTCCGATAAGCCCTGTGCAGGCGCCTCTTTTCAGAGTAAAGGAAACGCGATCAAGAACTTTGGTGCCTTTGCCGCGGAAAAGAAATCCGGGGCCGGCATAGGTTTTGCACACATCCCTAACTTCAATAAATGGAGTGGATGAGGAGGGCATTGCCGGGCGGTCTTCAGGCAGAGTTCTGAGCGCGGAAAGAAGCCGTCTGGAAGCGGGGTGCTCTGCATCCGCGAGTCTCCCTGGAATGAGGGTTTCGACCGTATTCCCCTGATCGACGACATAAAGCCGCGATGCGATTGACATTACAGACGCCACGTCATGCGTGATCACAATCAGGGCGGCCCCGGTTTCCTTCTGCGCATCGAGAAGTTCCGTGAGGACAGATGAGGAGGAAAGAATATCGAGGGCCGAGGTCGGTTCGTCAGCAACAATCAGGCGCGGTTTGAGAAGCCGGACGATAGCTGTCATGCATCGCTGCAGCATGCCACCTGAGAGCTCACATGGGAAACGGCGGATTACGTCTTCGGGCCGATCAAAACCCAAACGGCGAAGCGTGGCAAGGATGGAGGATCGCGCCTCAGGCTTTCCCATGTCTGGGAAAGCGCTTGTCAGTGTTTCTTCAATCTGGAGCCCGATCCGGATCAGGGGATCAAAGGCTTCCATCGGCTGCTGAGTGAGCAGCACGGCGTCCCGGCCGAGACGGAAGGGACGGGAGGATGAGGCCGGAATGGCGGGACCGCCCAGCCAGGAAATGCTCCCCGAGAGGCTGAACCGCGCGGGCAGAAGCCCCAGCGAAGCGAGGACAGACGTGGTTTTTCCGGCGCCGGACGGACCAACGATCGCGATGCATTCTCCAGAACGCACTTCGAAGGATGCATCTCTTACAAGAGTCCGGCCGTTTGGGGCCTTTATCTGCAGACGGTCAGTTTTCAGAATCAGCTCATTCATGCCTGATCTCCTTCCAGAGTGACATGCCGCATATCGAAAACATCCCGAAGTGAGTCTCCGAGGAAATTAAAGGCGGCGACCGTGATCAGAATCGCGAGTCCCGGGGGAAGCATCTGCCAGGGGTAGAGTGAGAGAACATTTTTTGCTTCTGACAGCATCATTCCCCACTCCGGTGTCGGAGGCTGTGTACCGAGTCCCAGGAAGGAGAGGGATGAAATCATCAGAATCACGGCTCCGGTATCAATCGTCATCAGGACGAAAAATTCTCCGGCCGCCCCCGGAAGCAGGTGAGAGAAAAGAATATGAGACCTTGAGGCACCGGCCGCGCGGGCATACTGAACATATCCGGACTGCATGATCGAGCGGAGAATGGTCCGCATCATCCGGGCGTACCAGGGCCACTTTGCCGCGGCGCAGGCAAAAAGGATATTGCCGAGCCCGGGTCCCGCGATTCCGACGATCGCGAGTACAAGGACGGCTGACGGAAAACTCATAAAGATATCCGCGGCTCTCATCATCAGGGATTCGGCTCTGCCGCCCAGAATGACAGAAACCGCACCAAACACAGCGCCGGCAAGGCACGTGATCAGCATGGCAGCCGCGCCCGTGAAGAGTGTTGAGCGGATTCCCCAGATAAGACGTGAAAGCAGATCCCGGCCGAGAGAATCCGTTCCGAGAAGGTGTGAGAGGGACGGTGAAAGGAGCTTTTCAGTCAGACTGATTTCAGTCGGACTGGAAAGCGGGAGAACCGGGGCGAGAATCCCAATCACCGCGATCGCGAGGATAAGCCCGGCAGCCGCGGTCGCCCCGCGGTTTTCTCTGAATCGTCTGAAGAGAATATTCATTTCATCCCTCCTCAGAGTGTCGAGCCCTGCCGTCTCGGACGGGGGTCAAGCCAGGCGGTAAAGATGTCTCCCGCCAGGTTGAAAAGGATGAAACACACCGCCATCAGCAGCACATAGGCTTCAATCACCGGGAAGTCACGGTTGAAAATTGCCGTGACGCAAAGCCTGCCGATTCCGGGCCAGGCAAAAATACATTCGACAACGAAAGCCCCGGCGATCAGCTTCGGGATAGACATCGCGAGTGCGGTTGCGCTGCCTCGGAGAGAGTTCAGCAGTTTATGAAGCAGAATCCGGTTCCGTGATAGACCGCGGCTCTCAGCGAAAAGCACCCAGCCGGCATGATTTGTTTCCACCATTTCCGCCCGGATGAGGCGCACATAGGTGCCGATATAGGCGAGTGACAGTGTCACGGCCGGGAGAATAATGGAATCCGGCCGTGTCATGCCGCTTGTCGGCAGCCATCCAAGGAAAACGGAGAAGAGCCACATCAGGAGGAGTCCGGCCCAGAAGTCAGGGAGGGCGGAAAGGGCGAAGACCGCAGATCGGATCAGGTGATCTGTTTTACCGCCCTCGCGCGCCGCGCAGACCGCGCCGCATAGGACAGAGAACGGAATGATGATGGCCAATGCTGCGGCCGCGAGTTTCAGTGTGGCAGGGAGCGCCTTGGAAAATTCCTCCGCGACAGGACGTCCGGAAACCCAGCTGCGGCCAAGGTCTCCATGAAGAGCAGAGGTGATCCAATCCGCCCATCTGACGATTATCGGGCGGTCGAGTCCCATTTCGGATCGTGTTTCCGCTACGAGCTCAGGTGTCGGCACCATGGCATTTACGCGGATCGCGACCTCAGCCGGATCGGAAGGCGAGAGAGAGGTGATTAAAAACGAAATCATCGATATCCCGATAAGAATCGGGATAAGAAAGATGATCCGTTTCAGAATCAGCCGCAGCATTGGGCGTCTCTCTCCTTATTTGGCGTCTTTGAAGAACATATCTTCAAACGGAATTTCGTACTGCGACACCCTGAATCCCACTCCCGAGAGTGAAGTGCGGTAAACCGCTTTGGTTCGGGAGTAGGAAATCGGAACGTAGACCGCGGAGTCATGAATCCGGGTGAGAATGTCGCGGATCATGGCGGCGCGTTTCGTTTCAGACTGTTCCGTCATGAGAGATGTAATCTCCCGATCAATCAGAGCCTTGTCGGGCAGACCGGTCTGCGCCTGGAAATCGCCGTGAGCCGGAATACGCCAGCTTGAGAAGTAACTCTGCGGATCGTACGGAGCGCCCCAGGAGAGCGAGTACTGCATGTCAAACTTTCCGGTTCTCTGACGGTCGAGATAAGCCTGTTTTTCTTCACCCCGGATATTCATGCGGATGCCAACTTTCGCGAGATCAGACTGAATAGCCTCAGCAATTGCCTTTTCCTGAGTGTTATTGGAGTTGAACCAGAAGGTGACCTCGCAGGGTTTCCCATTCTTTATATAGATGCCGTCAGAACTCTTTTTCCAGCCGTCAGACTGAAGGATCTTCTCAGCCGCGGCAGGATCATAGGGGCGGGGTTTCAGTGGGACATCGCAGCCCGGAACATTTTTCGCGAAAAGCGTTTCTGCCGGAGCCTCAAGCCCGTTCAGAACGCCTTCAGTGATCGCCTTGCGGTTGACCGCGCGCTGAATCGCTTCACGTACAGCCGGATCGGCGGGGACAGGGGCGGTTTTCGGGTTTGAATTGAGGAGCACGGCGCGGCTCGCGATAGGATCACTCGCAAGAACCGCGTACTGGCCTTCCTTCTGAAGTTTCGCGAAGGCGTCACTCGTGATCTGGTCGCCGTCAGAACCGAAGATAAGATCGATTTCGCCTTTCTGCAGCGCCATCAGCATCGTCTGGGCGTCTGGCATAACGGTCCAGCGAATGCTCTGAAGCTTCGGCTTCGTGCCCCAATAGGAGGTGTTTGCCTTGAAAACGGCATACTGGTTCTGCTTATGTTCGGACAGTACCCAGGGGCCCGTGCCGCTGAGACAGGTAACGCCGTCCTTTGTGGAACCGTTCTTCATGCATTTCGGGGAAATGAACCGGAACGGACGCGTGACGCTTAGTTCAGTGAGCGTCGGGTAGTAAGCATGATGGAGCTTAAGAACCACCGTATCAGGGGAGGGGGCTTCGACAGAGGCGATCTCGTTGGTGAAATCAAGCCAGGCGTGCCGGATCTTATTCTGGAGCACCGCCTCGATATTCAGTTTGACAGACTCAGCGTCAAACGGAGTCCCGTCTGAGTATTTGACGCCCTGACGAAGCCTGAAGGTATAAGTACGGCCGTCCGGAGAAATCGTCCAGCTTTCGGCAAGCCAGGGCTTGATACCATCCTTTGTGCTGACAACGAGAGGCTCAAACACCATGGCCTGTGCCGCCATTTCACCGAGATAAAGATGGGGATTGATGTTCCGGATGTCCTTCATTGAAGAGTAGCGGAGCTCAGTGCTGTCCTTCTTCACACTGTTTCCGCAGCCGGTAAGAAGCGCGGAGGAGATAACGGATAAAGCAAGAAGAACGGGCAGTTTTTTCATGAATTGTTCCCGGAAGGCTGCGAAATGATTTTGGCGCCGTTTTGACGCCGGACGGGGAGCAGTATACCTTATTTCATACGAAAATAAAATTCGTATGCAGCAAATGACGATTAAACGAGAGGATAGCGAGTGACCCTGTCGGAGGATGGAATCCTGGCCATTTCCGATATTCTTAAAAATTTGTAGACCATAAATTCTGAGAACGGGTCATTATTATTTGGTTTACTTACTCTTCACAAAGACGTGGAATCCGGCTGGTGAGGTTAAGCAATACCGGGAAATACGCGGGATGAACGTCCTGAAATCAGCGGCAGAAGATACAGTGATCCCGTTTTTATTTGATTGGCAGAAGATATGGCACAAATAATGACAAATGACGCAGGATAGTGCCTGAATAAAATATCTTTCAGGAAAAACCCTCGCATTGATAATTAATCTGTGTTACAATTAAGTCTGTCTGCAGGAATTGCCGGCTGGGAAAAAAGATTACCCCATCGGCTTAAGCGCCTCCCGGCGCCAATTGCTCTCAAGCATATTGCGTACTGCATCCGCACGGAAACAGCGTCAGCGGGTGCCAGGAAAACCTGCAAGTTTATTCACGGAATAAGGAGCCTCTGATTCTCCGGACCGTGAATGCCGTTTGAACCGGGAAACATTCCGGTTTCTGAATTCTGGAAGCAGTTATTTTGCTTCCGTCATTATTAGCTGCCTCTTAATTGAATTCTGTCAGCTGAGGATCCTGACGGGAAAGAGTCTCTTCCCGGGTTTTCGAAAAGCACAGAGTTCACCTTCAGGTGATTTGCCTGACCGCATCACGGCGACGCATTCATTTCGGGCGGAATATTCCGCTTATCAGCCCGGCGCTTTCCGGGTCATTGAACCGCTGGACCCCGCAGTGGGTGTTGCCCGGAGCCTGAAGGACAAGAAAGCAGTCCCCTGTTCAACTCTAAAGGAGATTTTGCTTAATGCAGAAAAACAAAAAAATATCTGAGGAGTTGAAGACAGAGATGCATGAGCTGCATCGGGATTTTCACGACCTTTATCCGCTTCATACGCCGAGCAACGAGGAAGACCGGGAAACCGGCTTTGGCTCAGTCGCTACTGAAGAGGAAAAAGCGGATCCTGTCAAAGCCAAAACTGAAAAGAAAAAGCTCACCCCTGTCTTCCTGTTCTCGCTTCTGATTGTTGCGGGCCTCACCGCGGCGTGTCTTGCCTGGCCCTCTCAGTTCCTTGCGGCCACCTCTCAGCTCTGCGACACCATTTCAACCGATTTCGGATGGTTCTATCTGCTTCTTGTCGCACTTATCGTGATTGTCTGCATGGTTTTCATGATAAGTCCGATCGGAAACATCCACCTCGGAAATCCGGGCGATAAGCCGACGTTTTCACGGGCTTCCTGGATTGCGATGCTGTTCTCTGCCGGTATGGGTATCGGCCTGGTGTTCTGGGGCGCGGCAGAACCGCTCGCCCACTTCGCGACATCGACTCCGGGACCTGAAGTGGGTTCTGTTGAAGCGCTCCGCGACGCTTTCCAGTATTCCTTCTTCCACTGGGGATTCTCCGCCTGGGCGGTGTACGGCATTGTGGCTCTCGCGCTTGCGTATTTCCGTTTCCGTAAAAAGGAAAAGGCGCTTTTTTCTGTCACGCTGAAGCCGCTTTTCGGTAAGCACGCTACTGGCCCGCTCGGAACAGCTGTTGATGTGCTGACGGTGCTTGCCACAGTGATCGGCGTTGCGACGAGCCTTGGGTTCGGTGCCATGCAGATTAATGGCGGTCTGAATTACCTCTTTGGCATTCCGAATAACTCAACGGTTCAGCTGATCATCATTGGCATCACGACGATCTGCTTTATTGCCTCGTCGCTCTCCGGTATTTCCCGCGGCGTCCGGTGGCTTTCGAACGCGAACGTCATCATCGCAGTGGCTTTTGTGCTCGCGGCTCTCGCGATCGGTCCGACCGCTCAGACCATGAATGTGCTGGTGACCTCAACGGGCGATTACCTGCAGAACTTCATCAGCATGAGCTTCAACGTGGCACCGTTTGATCAGAGTCACCACGACTGGATCAAGTCCTGGACCATTTTCTACTGGGCCTGGTGGATTTCCTGGTCTCCCTTCGTCGGCATCTTTATCGCCCGTATCTCGCGCGGCCGCTCGATCCGTGAGTTCCTGCTCTGCGTGATCCTGATTCCGACGATCTTCAGCTGCATCTGGTTCGCGGTCTTTGGTTCGCTCACGACCGCGGTGCAGATCGGCGGTGTGAATCTCGCGAATCTGCCGACTGAAACCGTGCTGTACGGTGCTCTCGCTCATTACGATTTCGGGCGCGTTCTCTCGATGGTTGCCGTAGTGCTGGTGTTCTCGTTCTTTATTACTTCGGCCGATTCGGCTTCGTTCGTGCTCGGCATGCTGAGTGAAAATGGAAATCTGGAACCGCGTCTCCGTACGAAAGCAATCTGGGGCGTGCTGCTTTCCGAGCTCACCTGCGTATTGCTTCTTTCAGGCGGTCTTGGAGCCCTGCAGAATGTGCTGATTATTTCGGCGCTTCCGTTCTCTCTCGTGATTGCGCTGCTCCTCGTGTCACTCCACAAGGAGCTGCAGCATGAAAGAGTGCAGATGGGACTCTTCCTGCGGCCGCTGATTCTGCCGAAGGCTGATAAGCCCTTCCGTTCCTATGAGGATCAGAAGACACTGAAGCCGATTGAGATCATCCGTAAGTCCGTAAAGGCTGACCAGACGGTCATGGCTTTTGCGAAGGCAACTGCCGGTATGAGCACAGAGGAAAAAAAGGAGGCCGTGGCGGTCGCCGAGGGGGTTCTCGCGGAAATGAAGAGCGGGGAAAAGAAATCACCAGCCGCGGCGAAGACTCCGACACCTGAAGCGGCAAAGCCCGCGCCCTCCGGAACACCCGGGTTCATCGGACCGGATTCGGATGACAAAGGTATCGTCGGTGTATCCTGACACCGGACGCTCCTGATTGGATAGAAAACGCGGAGGGAAGAGGTTCCCTCCGCGTTTTCTGTTAGAGAATACTGTGTCCGTCAGGAATCAATTTCCGGTGACTCACCGGCTATACTTAACCGGATTTTCCGAAGGAGTTACTTTTATGCGCGAATGCATGGATGCACCGAATCTTCACCGACGTCTCAATAAGATTCTCGGTCAGGTGAAGGCGATCGACAAAATGGTGGATGAGGATGTGCCCTGCGAAGAAATCCTTATTCAGATCAACGCAGTAAAGGGCGCGATACATCGTGTGGGACAGATTGTTCTGGAAGGGCATCTGCAGCATTGTGTCAAGGAAGGCATTGAAAATGGTGACGCCGAAGAGACGATCAAAAAATTTGCGGACGCCGTGGAGCACTTCACCCGCAGGTCTTGATAATTGATACCCCATGGGGTATAGTCACACCCGTATTCCCTGAATGGGAATAATTTTTATTCTCTTGAATATACCTATACGGGTACTGGCATATGCAGCACACAAAGATCCTTGACCGTGAGGCGATGATTCAGATCGCCATCCTGATTGTAAGCGGCGCATTCCTTCTCGCCTCTTTTGCAGGCGTCCGGATAGCGGGGTTTGATCCCGCCTGGGTTGCCATTGTTTTCTGCGGACTTCCGATTCTGAAGGAAGCTGCGATCGGACTTATCACTGAGTTTGATATCCGGGCGGATGTGCTGGTATCACTTGCGCTCATCGCCGCGGTGGCGATCGGTGAGTATTTCGCGGCCGGCGAAGTGGCGCTCATCATGCAGATCGGGGGACTCCTTGAGGAACTCACCGTGAAACGGGCGCAGGCAGGGCTTGAGCGTCCGGTTGCCATGACGCCGGAAACGGCGCGGATTGTGGGCCCGGACGGCACGGAAACCGTCATTCCGGCAGAGGAAGTCAAAGCAGGTGACACTGTCCGGGTGATCCCAGGAGAAAAGGTACCGGTGGATGGTGAGATTCTGGATGGCATCACATCGATCGATCGATCAGTCCGTGCTGACAGGAGAACCGGTGCCGGTTGACCGGGGGCCGGGCGACACGGTGATTTCCGGGACCGTCAACCGTTTCGGCACCTTCCTCATGAAGGCCACCAAGGTGGGGGATGACCGTACGATCGCCAGAATGGCGGCCCTCATCAAGAGCGCCGATGCCGGAAAAGCGAAGATCGTGCGAGTCGCGGACCGCTGGGCTACCTGGATTGTCGTGATGGCGCTCACCTGCGCTGTGATTGCTTACCTTGCGTCGGGTGAAATCATCCGCGCGGTAACGGTGCTGGTCGTTTTCTGCCCGTGCGCTCTTGTGCTTGCGACTCCGACCGCCGTGATGGCAGCAATCGGGAACGCCGCGCGGCACGGTGTGCTGGTGAAGGAGGGAGACGCGCTCGAGCGGCTTGCTGATGTGAAACAGGTAGCGTTTGATAAGACCGGCACACTGACCGCGGGGAGTCCCCGCGTGGAAACCGTCCGCTCTGTAAATGAGGAAATTCGGGATACGGAGCTCTATCAGCTGGCGGCAGCCTCCGAATCGCTGTCCGAACACCCGCTCGGGAAAGCGATCGTGAATGGCTGGAAAAATGATCATCGGGAGGCGTTCCCGACAGTATCTGACTTCCGCATGATCCCCGCGAAGGGGGTTGAAGCTTTGGTTGGCGGGAAATCCGTCCGGACAGGGAAGATCGGGTTCATCGCGGATGCGGCAGACCCCCGTGCTTCAGAACTGGAGTCCGCTGCGAAGCGCTACCTGGATCTCGGTGACACAGTGATCTATATAGCGGTGAATGGAGTGCCGTCCGGATTTATCGCGCTGAACGATCCGGTGCGGGGCTCAGTTTCCCGTTCAGTCGCGGAGCTTAAGGCGCTTGGTGTTTCTCCGGTGCTCCTGACGGGCGACAACGCCGTGGCGGCAAAGCGTATTGCGGAAGAAACGGGTATCCCCCGCTTTGAGGCGAACTGCCTTCCGGAAACCAAGCTTGAATTCCTGAGAGAGGAGGAGAGGAGCGGGAAACCCGCTGCCATGATCGGTGACGGTGTGAACGACGCTCCGGCTCTCAAAGCGTCCCGTGTCGGTATTGCCATGGGCGGTGTGGGTTCTGATATCGCGATTGAGGCCGCTGACATTGTTCTCGTAAAGGATTCGATTGATGAGGTCCCGCATCTTTTCCGCCTTTCCCGCAGAACGCTTCGGATGATCAAGTGGAATATCACTTTCGCGATGGGAATCAATCTGGTCGCGACGGGGCTCGGAATGCTCGGGCTGATGGGGCCGGTAGTGGGAGCTCTGGTCCATAACGGCGGATCGGTTTTTGTGATTCTTAATTCCGCAAGGCTCCTTCGGGACCGTACCCGGGAAAAGTCCGAACCCGTAAATTTGGTACCCCGAAAAGCGTAGGGCTATGGGCGTCTAGAAATTCCCACCAAATTAATTATTATCGTATTGTGCAGGAAGTAAAAAAATGTTCTAGCTAACAGATTTGGGAACGACATCCCCCTCGGGAAAAACATAACAGAAATCGTGCCCATAAAGGAGCTATCCATGGCAAGTGCAGAAAAGACGCTTCGTCTGATTTTTCCGGATTGGCAGCACGGCGCGAATCCGGGATCGGGGTTCGTGCCCCGGTTCCTGGCAAGCATTGCGCCTCAGGGTGAGCATTCAGAGACCGTCGAAATCACTCCTGGGGATGTGAGCCCGGAGCGGACTCAGAATGAAGTTGTGGCGGCGCGGGCCCTGACTATTCTTTCTCCGGAAGACTTCAAGGTGTGTTACAACGCCGCGCGGGAGGTTCTGGACGCCAAGACACCGGACCGCGTGATCGCGTTTTCGACGGACGGCGCGGCCTGCGTTGCTCCGATTGATTACCTGAATGAAAAGTACGAGGGATTGGGCATTCTGTGGCTCGATGTCCATCGTGAGCCGGTAACGCCGGAGCGCTTCTGGCGTAAGCGTGCCGCGCTGTTCAGCACGTTTATCGGTGACGCGGCACAGATTCCGGGGCTGATGAAGACCTCAGTTCCGCCTTCCCGGTTCTTCTTCGTCAGCACGCGAGCGGACGAGGTGCCTCCTGCGGAAGATATCCAGTTCCATCATCTGGAAATCGGCCTCGCCAAGGAGGAAGCGCTTGACGCTGGCAATACCGCGGTTCTTGACTGGATCAAAGCGTCCGGCATCAAGCACCTAGCTATTCATATTGATATGGACTCCGTCGGCTCGGCGGATATCCGCTCCGGTATCTATCGTGAAGAGGGGCTGGTGGATCTGTCGGAACATGATCTCAACTCTCTTAAGAAGGTGGGAGCGCTGCTTCGGGGCGTGAGCGCAGCCGTTGACGTGGTCGGCATCGGAGTTCTGGAGTATCAGATGCTAGATGCTCCTGAATTCCGGGATATGATCTCCGATCTGCCCATTTTCCAGGGCTGAACAAGAGTTCAGAGGATTAGCGCTGAGAGGGGACAACCTTTTCAGCGCTTTTTCTTACACGGAAATTTCTTGTTGCTAGACTACCCCTGTTTTCATATTTAATGAATGGAGTTTCAGAGCATGGTTTCATCCGCATCTGTTTTTTCGACCGCTAAATGGCTCGAAGCGCAGTCGCTCCTCTTCAAGGCTGTGGCTGTTCTTTTCGGCTCTCTTATTCTGACGGCCGGTTCCTATATCACGGTTCCGATGGTTCCGGTTCCGATCACGATGCAGACGTTCGCGATTACGGTTGTCGGCGCAGTGTATGGCTGGAGACTTGGCGGTCTCACCGTGCTGTTCTGGCTCATGCAGGGCGCTCTCGGTCTTCCGGTTTTCGCTCCGGGCGCGGTCGGCGGTATTGCCCGCTTCTTCGGCCCGACCGGCGGCTACCTCTTCTCCTTCCCGATCTGCGCCATGCTCACCGGCTGGATGGTTGAGCACGGTTTCAGCGGCCGCAGCTTTGTGAAGGGTTTCCTTGCGATGCTTGCCGGCAACATCCTCTGCCTGATCATCGGCGGCGCCTGGCTCGCGGTCATGATGGGCTTTGCGAAGGGCATGGCGCTTGGCGTCACCGCGTTCATTGCCGGTGCCTTCACGAAGTCCGTGCTTGGCGCGGCTGTCCTTCTTGGTATCTCTGCCGGTACGAGCCGGAAGCACAACTAAGAAGCATCAGAGACAAAAAATGCCGGACTGCGTCCGGCATTGCCTCTCAGATACAGATCCGGACGGGAAACCGCCCGGATTTCTTTTTCTCTGATGGTCAGGCGTTGAAAGCAGCGTTCAGTGCCTTTTCAATTTCAGCCTTCGGAGCTTTGTAGGTGCCCTGGAGGAATTTCCCGTTTCCGCCTCCGCGCCCGTTCAGAGCCTGGTTGAGCGGCTTACCGGCGGTCTTGAGATCAGCGGTTTCGGACGCGATCATGTAGTTCCAGGCGGTGTCAGGGTCGGAGCCGGGAACCGCTGCGATCACCGCGCAGACATCGGCCTTCTTTTCTTCCGTGAGCAGATTGCAGAAGGTCTTCAGATCTCCCGGAGTCAGCCCTTCCTCTTCAGCGAGCAGGAATTTTCCGCCTGAGGGGAGGGCATCTGCGCGCATTCTGAAGTAGCGGAGATTAAGTTCAGCGATCTTCGCGTCCCGGGCTTGGACTTCCGCGAGCACCTTTCTCACCGCGGCTGAAATTTCGTCCGGTTTAGCGGAGAGGAGCTGAGACACGGCCTGAGCTTCCTCAACCTTTTTCGCGAAACTCCGGAGAGCTCTGCCGCCGCAGACAAATTCGATTCGGACACCGCCCCGGTGCTTCGAGAGGGTAAGGTACTTGATCATGCCAATCTCCCCCGTCTTCTTCACGTGAGTGCCGCAGCAGGCGCAGCGGTCAAGATCCGGAATGTCGATGATTCGGATGCGTCCCGTGAGTTCTTTCTTGCTCCGGTAGTCGAGTGTCTCGAGTTCAGAGGCGGAGGGGAAGAGCTCTTCGACAGGCACATCTGCCGCCACAGCGTCGTTCGCCGCCTTTTCAATCGCCTTCAGCTCGTCCTCAGTCATCGGACCATTGAAGTCAACCGTGACGATATCGTCATCCATGTGGAAACCCACGTTTTCGTACTTGAATTTCGCGTGTATGAGGCCGGAAAGCACATGCTCTCCGGTGTGGTTCTGCATGTTATCGAACCGGCGTTCCCAGTCGATCTTTCCTTCGACTTTGGTGCCTGCCTCGAGGGGTTTATCGGTGTAATGAATAATGACGCCCTTCACACGGCGCACATCGTTCACCTGAGCGGCACCGAGCGTCCCATGGTCTGCAGGCTGTCCGCCGCCCTCCGGATAAAACGCGGTGTCATCCAGCACCACTTCAAATCCGTTCTTCCCTTCGCTGCACGAAGTCACAGTGGCTTCGAATGACTTCAGGTAGGGGTCCTTATAGAACAGTTCGTTCAACTCTTCCATTCGAAATGCATCCTTTCCGATCACTGAAACAATCTGAAGAGGTCAGTGTACTCGCCTAGGTATTACCTGTTTGAGTCAAAGTATTGCCGTTTTGCCCTGGAGTGTTGCGAAAAAGCAACACTTAATTTTTTCTTAATTCCTTGAATTGACGCAGAATCACTGAAAGGGAATCAAAATAATACGGTCATCCCGTTGATGATAATCATTCTCTTGTAGTAATATCCTCTTCGTTCAAGGCGAGACGCCTTAATTTTTTAACTCAATTTAGGGTTCCAAATGAAAAAGCACCTCATCGCGGCAGCTACACTTGCTACGTTTGCCGGCGCCGCCTTTGCGGCTCCGTCCGTTACGCTCTACGGCGTTGTTGATACCGGCCTCGGCTATCAGCACCAGAAAGTGACCGGCCAGTCCTCGACCGACGAACTCAGCATGACTTCCAGCGTGAATGAGACCTCCCGCTGGGGCCTGACGGGCGAAGAGAAGATCGGCAACACCACCGTTTCCTTCAACCTCGCTGATCAGTTCAACTCTGACGACGGCACTCAGGCTGATGAAGACGGCCGTCTCTTCGGCCGTGAAGCTCAGGTGAGTCTCTCTGGCCGTTACGGCACCCTGACCGCCGGCCGCATCGGCGCCCTGGGCTCCTCCATCGGCACCTATGACCAGATCTTCGCTGTCGGCGACGCGTTCGACGGCGGTGACTGGGATGTGTTCGGTCTGGCTGCTACTCCGATTATCGATAACTCCCTCACGTATCAGTCCCCGAAGTTCGCTGGTTTCCAGGTGACCGGCCAGTACTCCTTCAAGTCGAACTCCAAGGCTGACGGTACTGAAGGCCGCAGCTCTGCTGACCGCTATGCCGGTGCTGCCGTGAACTACGAAAACGGCAACTTCCAGGCTGTGCTCGGCTATGAATTCATTGACCGCAGCTCGCTCGACTCTGCGCCCATTACGAAGGACGGCCAGCTGGTTACCCTCGGCGGCAACTACAACTTCGAAGGCGTTGCTCAGGTCTTCGCGATGGGTCAGTACTTCCGCGGCTGGGATGAAGTCGCCGGCCAGAACTACGAAGACCTCGGTCTGACGGGCAAGGGCCTCAAGGGCTGGGGCGCTCACCTCGGCACGATCGTTCCGGTTGCCGGCGGCGACCTGACGGCTGGTCTCTACTACGTTGACGGCGAAACGGGTGACTCCGCCGCTGTCGAAAGCGGCGATAAGGCGAGCGCTGACGTTCAGTACTACGGCGTCGCTGTCCGTTACGTCTACCCGCTTTCCAAGCGTACGTCCGTCTACGCCGGCGCTTCCTATGGGCAGTCCAAGGTCAAGAATGCCGTCGCGATCGACGATACGAAGACCCAGACGACTTCCGTTTACACCGGCGTGTCGTTCAAGTTCTGATAGCGTCTTCCTGACGTATTCCTGAGAAGAAGGGCCGGAGAGGGGATCCTCTCCGGCCCTTCTGCGTGAGTAATCCCTGCATTTCCCGGCATCAGGCGGCAATCCGCCGTCGCATGGTGTATCTTTTAGCCCTGACGCGAAAGTCGCCTTTTCCTTCCTAACCTATCCGCTACTCTCCATGGAACCGGTGCCGAAATCTGAACCGAAACCTACCCGATCCGGGATAGAG
>ERZ780144.956-NODE-956-length-34944-cov-4.385709_pt1 | contig 34944 bp, 50 predicted proteins | sample MGYA00511380_ERZ780144 | MGnify/ENA primary metagenome ERZ780144 (study PRJEB29588, sample SAMEA1965858) | human gut metagenome | biome: human gut; feature: human-associated habitat; material: faeces | place: Denmark | collected 2008/2010 ... | reverse complement strand
CAGTTTCTGGTCGATTCGGCTCGTCGGTGCCATGTCGTAGAATTTTCCATCGATCAGTTCCGCGCGTTCACCTTCTGGCAGATTCTAGTAATCTTCTGAGGTGTAGCGATCTTTTAATAATGGCATGTGAACACTTCCTTTCTGTGATAGTATTGCGCTGCAAAATGGTTTCATGTATTCAGTGCGCCAATTTTATTCTACACAAATCTAACTACAGTTCCATATGCAAAAATTTCCATTACCTGCTTTTTGCTCATAAGACCATCTGAGACAGCAACTCACAGTCTATAACAGCGTCGCCATCCATGTTTCGACATTTAGAAGCAAGTTGCTTTTTAACACCTTCAAAAGCTTTGTTTGGGTCTGCGCTTATAAGAAAAGCTTCCTGATGTGAATCCATTGCAAATATAGCATCAATGATTTCGTAATCTCTGTTGATAGTGCCAGTGCTGATTATGATCTTCTTTTCTGGTTCAGCGGCAAGCGCGGTCTTTTCTTTGTTTCCTCCAAATAATCCCATAATAAAATTCTCCTTTTTATTTTTAAGCCATATAGGCTATTTATCACATTGCTTTTTCAATCTCATCCGCATCGGTCTTGCTGAAATCATCCCGCATGATGTGTGCCAGCGCATGTTGATAGGCAATCATCTGCCTGGCCTGGCTGATCCGGGCATTTATGATAATGGTAAAGCTGCCGTCTTCGTTCGGATGCACTTCTTCTTCCACAGCGGTATCCATATCAAGAAAGTATACCCCGATGGCTTCTGTCAGCAGTGGGTTATTCATATAGGTCTCCTTTGCTTAACACGGTTCGTCCGGATCGCCTTTTTCCTGAGCTTTCAGGCTCTTCATAAATTCGATGTGTGCTTTCAGGCGTTCCGGCGGGATGTCTCTGGCAACGTGGAAGAGGGTGCGCAGCTCTGGGTTCTCAAAAACTTCTTGAGCTATTTCTCTGGTTTCGTCATTTATATAGTAATGACCAACTGTCTCAGGAAGAACAGTAGTTTTGTCAGTTCGTCCCAATAGATAATCAATATCTACATTAAAAAAATCTGCAATTTTTTCGAGAGTTTCAAAATCAGGTTCTCTTGCTCCTGTTTCATACATTCCTATAGTACTTCTGGATATTCCCAATTTTTCAGCCATTTCAGCTTGTGTAAGTCCACATGAATTTCTAAGTCGTTTAAATATATTTTGAAAGTCGCCCATGCTGTACCTCCTTATGAATTGATGTTATCACATAACGTGATAAAAGTAAATGTAAAAATGTCACAAAATGTGATTGACACTATACGTGACTGGTGCTATACTAAAGCCAGTCACAGAGAGTGACAAACAGGAGGTGATAAAGTTGGTTCCGTACGGAAAGCGATTAATTAAGCTGAGAGGAAACAGAAGTCAGGCAGAAGTCGCAAAAGCAGTTGGAATTGCTACGTCAACACTTGGAATGTATGAGACGGAACAGCGCGTTCCAAGAGATTCTACAAAGATTGCGCTTGCAAAGTATTATAAGACAACTGTGCAAAAAATTTTTTTTACCGAAGATGTCACATAAAGTGACATAGAGAGGAGGCGAGATACGTGGAATTAAAAGAAGTTTCAATCGATGCCAATGAAAGAATATTTCTGAATGGCAAAGAAATTGAGAATGTAACAGGGTATAAACTCGAACACTTCGCTGACTCATCAGAACCAGCGAAGCTTACAGTGACAATGTATGTTAATGTAGGCCGAGTTTGTTCTGAATCGCAGAAGTGACAACACTAACTGCAATGTCTTTTAAAGCATGAAGCGATTCAGATCCAACATTTTTAGCAATGGATTTAGTTTTGTTCCAAGTGCTTTCGGAACGAATATCAGCTAAAAACTGGTGTCCAGTATAGGTGAGGTCAAATATTCTCCATATTTGAGGAGAGATATAACCTATAACATTCATTGATTTTGCATTCAGCAATTCTGCATCGATCATTTGAAGGCAATGATAATTCAGTTCTTCAATCGAATATGCAGGTAAGTGGTCATGCAGTTGTTGGACTGTATAAGAAGAATTGTAATTCATGTTTTCGACAGTAATGAAGATATCGCGAATGCAATCGGGATTTAGTTTCATGGTATATCTCCTTTCTTTCGTACTTGGCGCTGCGATGCCGGTACGGAAAGTATAACACTGAGGAGACATGGAAGACAAGATTGAAACCGTAAATCTGATATAGAGAGGAGGCGAGGAACGTGGAAAAACATTCTGGTTACGATGCCATTATCGATAACATCAAAATGCTTATCAGCAAAAAGGGTATGAAACAATCCGTTGTAGCTGAGCGGGCAGGCTTTACACCGCAGGAGTTCAGCAACATTTTGAATGAGCGAAGAAAGCTTCTGAGAATTGAATTTATGCCGCCAATCGCTAAGGCATTGGATGTAGATATGAATGAGCTGTATGGGGTAGAAGGGAAGGAGGTGGTGTGATGGAAGATAAAAAGAACCCACAGTTTCCAGAATGGAAAATATGGATTCTCACTTCGTTGGTAGTTAGTCAGATTATGACGGCTGTTCAGCTTCATCAGGCGAATCAGGAGCTGTGGAAGGCTGTGATTCAGCAGGATGAGGCTTTGGTTCAGTTGAGTCAAGAGTTGGTTCAGCAGAAACAGGAGCTGGTTCAGCTTGGTCAGCGTTTGATTGAGCATCAGCAGAATGATATTCAGCAGAAGACGTCATTAAATCGACTTCTGGAGAATCGGATTCAGAATCCAGCTTGTAGTAAATAGTTTCCAATTTTTCAAGACCTTTTAAACAAGCTTCGTACTGTTTTTGCTGAATTTCAATCATTTCATCATTCTGCTGGATAGTGCGATCATTTTGCTCAATGATGGTTTTGTTTTGTTCAATGATGAGTTCGTTCTGTTGAATAAGTTTTGCATCGTTTTCCATTTCTTCCTGGTGGTATTGTTCCTGCCAAGCAGTGGGAGAAAGGCTCACGATATATGAGGCAATCCAAAGTATTAAGGGAAATAAGATGGATTCAATTAAAAACTGAGTTTGCTCGGGAGATAGCTTAATTATGGTTTCGCGGTGAGCTGGTGGGTTTGATTTTTCATCATACTCAAAATCATCAGGAATCAGTTCTGCAGGAACTTCAACATATTTTGGGGCTATCCGTATGGCATCGAGCGCTGAAATTAAAGGTTCAAAGCCGGAGGATAACTGAGCACCAATATCAGCGGTGAACTGAAGCCCAAGTGATTTGGTGATGGACGAAAAATCATTTCTGATGGCGACAGTGGCAGAAGATTGAATCAGATTCGCAAACTCTGTACCGTAAGTTTTAGAAAATGAATTGACCAGATCATGCAGTGGCGATTTAAAAGCATCAGCAACTAAACTGCCGTAAATATTTTGTTGTTGCCTGGCCATGTCGATAACTGGTGAAGAGAAAAGCATACCGATTTCTTCTGATTGAGCACGAAACTGTTCAAACGGAAGCTGTGATTTCTCAAAGGCAGCAAGTGGCTGTTCAAAAGAGCGAAGAAGAGCCTGCTGTCGCGTAACAGTATCAATAAGTGGTGATGTGTAAAGCTTTCCGATTTGCTCTAACTGAGCATGAAATTGTTCAAAGGGAAATTTGAAATTATCTTTTTTACTCATGTAAATTCCTCAGTAGCGGTTAAAAGTTCCATATCTATTTTACTGAGAATGAATTGGGAAAGCAATATTTTTATTTTGAAAAATTGATAGCTGAAATAGCAGCGGATTCGGCGTTGCAATCGAGGATCTGCTGGAATAAGAGAGGAGACGAACACAGTGGTAAGAGCATACGAACCGTTATACACGGTAAAAGAGGCGGCGAAGATACTGCGAGTTAATACATCTGCAGTATACAGACTGCTGAATGAAAAGCAGCTTATCGGGTTGCGCCTCGGATCAATCAAGATCCGCGGTGCTGACCTGGAGAAATTTATTGAACAGTATCCGGCATATGAACCGGGGGAAGGAGGTTGCGATGACGAAGCTTAATTTTATCCAGGCACAGCACCCGCAGGCGCTCAGCTATGTGACAGTGCAGAGTGATCCGGTGGCAGAACCGGCGGAAGAACCGGCGCCGGAGAAGCCATTATCGGACCGGCTGGGAGATCTTGCTGTGGATGTGATGGTTGTAGCTGCAGCGTTCTGCGGCGCAACCGGTTTTATGTTCTGGTTGTTTATTATTCTGGCATTGGCGTAGGAGGGAGGTGAGGACATGGTAGAGGTTACGTTTAATCGTGAGTTGACAGAGATTAGCGATTGCGTTCTGGCCATCACTGGCGGCAGAGTTGACAGTAAGCTGGAGGGCACATTTTATGCCTACGGTGAGACAGATGATGCCGCTTTGAAGCGGATGATCGTCAGATTTGTAAAGACTGCAGTCTGTCAGACGATTGATCCGGCGGAGCAGATGGGCGCCTACGAGGAACTTCGTGCGATGATCGATGCCGAGATCAATCGTCTGAAAAAAGAAACCCCGGAAGCTGCAACTTCCAGGGAATCAAGTAAATAAAAAATGAATTTACAGCCTCATTATAAGCGAGGCGCGGAGGAAAAACAAGATGAAACTTTATGAGTTGACTGAGCAGTTTTTAGCGTTACAGGATCTGGTTTATGATCCGGAGGTAGATGATCAGGTCCTGCAGGACACAATGGACGGCCTGTGGGGAGAAATTGAGGAGAAGGCAGACGGTTATGCCAAGATCATCAAAGGTATGCAGGGTGATATTGAGGCATTAAAAGCAGAGGAAAACCGCCTGGTAGCCAGAAGAAAGGCTCTGGAGAACCGTCAGCAGGCATTAAAGAGCAATCTGGAAGCCAATATGCGAGAGATGGGCAAGACGAAGTTCAAGACGGCCCTGTTTAGCTTCAACATCCAGAAGAATGGTGGCTTGCAGCCGCTGGTGATTGATGGTCTTCTGGAAGACATCCCGGGCAAGTATCTGGTGCCGCAGCCGCCGGTGCCGAACAACGAGGCAATCCGCAAGCTGCTGGATGAAAAGCAGGTTGACTGGGCACATCTGGAGCCGCGTGGCGAAAGCCTGCGGATTCGTTAATGGAGCCGGGAGTTGGACCGTACCGGATGCAGCTGCTCATGGAAGTAGCTGCGAAGGCGGTCAAGATCATGACTACGGGTGCATGGCACCTGTCATTTGACGAGATGGATATTATCCTGGATTACATCCGGTGCGGAATCGATGCTTATAAGCGTAAATACGAGGAGGATAGAGAAAGTGTTCCTGAAAATCAGTGAGTTTAAGAAAGTGATGAAATCCGCTTTGAAGACGGCGGGCGGATTGTATGTCGGAAATGTAAATGATCAGTATCTGGTATATACCGGTTACTGGGGCGTATGTGTTGAGAAGCTGTATGCGACCAATAAGTTTAAGGCTGCCATCATGGAGTTGATCGGTGACATGCCGGAAGAAGACAGCTGCTATAAGTATTACATCGAGGACAAACAGTTAAAAGCAGATCTCCATGTGGATTACCTGAATCCGTATGAAAAATGGAGAGAGGCAAAGGACTTCGCCTGCAGCGTCCCGCTGGTACTGACAAACAATTATCATGAGCTGTCTGTTTACCAGCGCCACAGTGACAAGGATTATCTGACAGCAGTAAGAGAGTGGACCGATGGCATGCTGTCTCCTGCAGAGCTGGAAGTTGCTGGCGAACGTATGCCGGGCAGACCAAGCGTCTCTCCATTGGGAAGTGTCCTTTATTTTAAGAGCGAGACCATGCTGTACTGGGTTTGTTGCGTGCAGGTTGAAGGAAAAACACGGGAAACTGTCTTTGACCGCATGAAGGATCTGGATTTCTTCGAGGATGACTGGCTGAGCAAAGACAAGAAAGATAACGATTCCGACGAAGAAGAAACACTGCCATATTAAGGAGGACACTATGGGATTACCGGTACTGATCTATGGAAAATCCGGCAGCGGAAAGAGCCGGAGTTTAAAGTTTTTCGATGAAAATGAAATTGTGCTGTTGAATACAGAGCGGAAGGAATTGCCCTTCCGCAAGCGCTTCCGTAAAACCGGGGCGAGTGATGATATCAACCAGATCATTACTACTATCAATAAGAATCCAGAAAAGGTTTATGTGATTGATGATGCTGGTTATATCATGACGCATTTGTTTATGTCACAGCACCGCAACAAAAAGGGCAACGCGTCGTTTGAAATGTATGACGATATCGCGGATGCAATGTATGGACTTGTGAAGCGGATCAAGACGGATGTGACGGATCCGGACAAAATTGTATACATCATGTTCCACGAAGACACGGACGATTTTGGCATTTCCAGACTTAGAACGATTGGCAAGCAGCTTGATCGAAAGGTTTGCCTGGAGGGAATGGTGACGATCTGCATCCGGTGCATGAGCGAGAATGGAAATCATTTCTTCCGCACGGTTACAGATGGTTCCGATATTACAAAGACCCCGGAGGATATGTTCGAGGCACCAGAAATTGAAAACAACCTGAAACTGGTTGATGATACTATCCGCGATTTTTACGGATGGGAGAAATATAAATCCAAGGAGGACAAGCAGTCATGATTAAGAAACCGGCAGGATACGATGAGGCAGCATCTTATACAGGAGAGTTCCAGCAGCTGCCGAAAGGTAAATATGTGTGTGTGATCAAGCAGGTGACCACCCAGGAATCCAGAAATGGTAATCTGCAGTTTGTTTTGCTGTACGATATCGCGAAAGGCGAATACAAGGACTTCTACAAAAAGATGTTTGAGAGTGATAAGGCGCAGAACCCGATGGGAGCGAAGTGGCGCGGCGTCTTCAAACAGAACATGGAGGGCAAGGGCCTTTCCTGGTTTAAGGGTATTATCACATCCATTGAACGTTCCAACAATTTTACTTTCCAGTGGGATGTGAACGACAACGAGAAGCAGATGGTAGGAAAGGAGTTTGGCGGTATTTTCCGCCGCCGTCAGTACGAGGCATCCAACGGTAACCGTCCGTTCGTAACGGAACTGTTCCAGATCCGCAGCGTGGCCGGTTTGGCCGAGGCAGAAGTACCGGAAGATGAAGTCTTACAGGATCCGCCTGTAGGCCAGACAACTCCGGTTAATCATGGCATCCCATCTGCTGTAGGTGATGGCTTTGTAGATATTCCGGAGGGAGCAGGCGATGAAGGAATCCCGTTCATGTGATCCGGAGCTTTATAGCAAAGTAAAAGATGCAGTGAGTATGCAGCAGGCCGTAGAATACTGCGGCCTGCATGTTTTAAACGGGAAATGTCTTTGTCCGTTCCATCACGATACCCGCCCATCCATGAAGATATATCCGAATGGGAAAGGGTATTACTGCTTTTCCTGCGGTGCTGGCGGCGATCAGGTTAAGTTTGTAGCTGGTTATTTTGGCATTGGAAATTATGAGGCGGCTAAGCAACTTGCGACAGCATTCCAGATCCCAATCCAGGAACCGGTGACGTACCGGGAGAAGCGCGAAGCAGATAAACGAAACCGTTTAAAACGCGAATTACGCGATTTTGTGTCTTATGCGAGGAAATGGCTGGTTGTGTATCGCGGGCTGCTCTGTGAGGCAATCAGAGAGCGCAGCGAGCATTTCTATGAGGCACTTGGCAATATTACCTATGTGGAGTATCTGATCGACTGTCTGGATCAGTGCCCGGAACAACTATACGCAGACAAGAAGGCGGTGAGTGAAATTGGAAAAGTCGAACGAAGAGTTAGCGACTGGTATATCAAAATTGGAGAAGATGGATCCATTTCCAGATGAAGTATTTTACCGGATTTTTGAGATTGATGACAACGTGGAGCGCCAGAAATACATTGAGGCGCTGCGGAACGCAGCAAAGACCATAAAACGTGCCTTGGAGTTTAACAACCTGTTAAAACAGTTCCAGCTTGATTATATCCAGCGTATGCGCCAGACCGGGAAGAAGACGGCTTTTACCGATCAGCCGCTGGAGCTTAACTGCGCAGAGTGGACTGCAAACGATATGGGTGTGAAAACAGTCCGGTATGACAAAAACATGCAGCAGGTCCCGGTTGTTGCCTGCAGCCATCCGATCATGCCGGTTGAGATCCTGAAGAACGTGGATACATCAGAAGAACGTATCACGTTGGCTTATTTTAAATCTGCGTCCTGGCAGCGGATCACAGTTGACCGGTCTGTTTGTGCCAATACCAATAAGATCGTGGATGTATTGTCGCAGTACGGCATCGAAGTAACATCGGACAATGCAAAGAGTTTGGTGCGCTATATCAGTGACTGCGTGGGGTATAATCCGGTGGCACTGGAGCCAAAGAAGTCTATCAACCGCCTTGGATGGGTTGGTGCAGCTTTTACCCCATACGAAAAGGATATCCGCTACGAGGGCGGAATGGATTACGAGGCAATTTTCAAGAACGTGTCCGAGAAGGGCGATTTCGAGTCCTGGAAGGCTCTTTGCAGCGACCTGCGGAAGAATCTGCCATTGCGTATGATGATGGCTGCAAGCTTTGCTTCCGTGCTTCTGGAGCCGCTTAAAGTGCTTCCGTTTGTGCTGCATCTGTGGGGCACGACCGGCACAGGAAAAACAGTGGCGTTGATGGTGGCCATGTCCATTTGGGGCAATCCAAGGATGGGCGGTCTGGTCAAGACCATGAACATGACAAAGAATGCCATTATGCGAAACGCAGCGTTTCTCTGCAGCATTCCATTTGCTGGCGACGAGCTGCAGACCATAAAGGATAAATGGCAGGGAAATTTCGACCAGCTGATCTACCAGATCACAGAGGGTGTGGACCGTGGCCGTGCGAAGGCATACGGCGGTGTGGAAGATACAAAGACCTGGAAGAACAGCTTTATCTTCACAGGTGAGGAGCCGATCACGAAGGTGAATTCGGGTGGCGGTTCCAAGAACCGTGTCATTGAAATTGCGATTGATGGTCCTCTGGTGGCAGACGGTCATTATGTGAGCAGTATGGTGCAGGAAAACTATGGGTTTGCCGGGAAAAAATTCGTCGAGTACATACAGGAGACAGAAGCCTGCAAGATCATGGACCGGTACCGGGAAATCTTTGAGACGCTTTGCCAGCTGGATACTACAGATAAACAGGCAATGGCTATGGCCTGCATGCTGCTGGCAGATGAAATTGCAGTAAAGCTCTTTTTTACGGCGGAGCAGCCGCTGCAGATTGTCCAGGTGAAGCAATATCTGCAGAGTACGCGTGATGTAGATATTGCAGAACGCGCGTATCAGCAGGTGTTAAACTGGGCGGCAAAGTACCAGGTCCGTTTTGAAGATCCGAAAGCAGAGAATTCTCTGAATAAAGGCGAGGTCTGGGGGAAGATTGACGACGGGAAACTGATTGTGAACCGAGATGTGCTTTTAAGCTTCTTAGATCAGAATGGATTCGATTATACAGCCGTGAGTCGAAAGTGGGCAGAAAAAGGGTATCTGGTGCGCAATTCGCAAGGGAAAATGGTGCATCAGACGAAGGTATATGGAATCAAATCAAGCTATATCAAATTCAATCTGCCGGAGGATGATGATGCGACGGATAAGGACGGATTCATGCAGGTTGAGAAATATGAGCAGGAAACATTACCTTTCGATTAAAAGGTCTTACCTACTTCTTAAAAGGTAAGACCTTGGTAAGACCCTAGAAGCCGCATAAATATTGGCTTTTTTAGTAAGGTCTTACCTGTCTTACCAGTCTTACCTGTTATATAGTCTCGTGACGCGAGGGGGAAAACGTCATTATTTTTTTCTCTTATAAAAATATAGACTTATTATCCGGGTTTTTAGGTAAGACAGTAAGACCCTAAGTAAAATAAGGGCTTGCGGGCATTTTCTAGGTGAGATTCTGGAAAGACATTTCTGGAAAATGGTAAGACCGCAGCGATGAGGAGATGAAAACGATGAAAACGATGAAAACGAGCAATAAATCAGCCGGTACGAAATTCGAGAGAGAATTTGCCGAACGGCTGGCAGCAGAAGGCTTCTGGGTGCACCGCTTCCAGGATAATAAAAACGGTCAGCCGTGCGATGTGGTTGCGGCAAGAAACGGGGAAGCGTACCTGGTTGATTGCAAGGACTGCCAGAAAGATGTGTTCGAGCTGAGAAGAGTGGAGGAGAACCAGTACAATGCAATGCTGCTTTTCCACATGACAGGAAACAGCCGCGGGATGTTTGCGGTACGCTTCCAGGGAGCCCCGGTTTATCTGGTAGACTTTCAGGTGTTGAAGCATTTGAAAAACGAAGGTCGGAAAGGGATTCCCAAAAGTGCAATGCCTACATACGGCAGAACACTGGAGAGCTGGCTGGACGAATTGAACGTAACGAGGGCAGGTGATAACAATGGTCGTGGAGATTGGGTCTGAAATCCACATCCGGGATGCATCAAAAGAATTAAATGATTGGGCGCAGGAAAACATGATCATTCCTAATCCACAATACCGGGAGCGGGAACGCCGCGGGCTCTGGATTGGAAACACACCGAAATACTTATGGTTGTACCGGATTGATGGCTCTGATCTGATTCTTCCTACGGGAGTGGGAAAACAGGTGCGGCAGTTCCTTTCAGAAAACGACAGGATAAGCGTGCATTTGGCCGATAACGGGCTTTTAAGCTATCAGGGCAACGTTCCCTTGTACGACTATCAAGAAACGGCTGTGGAGGCTATGCGGCACGCTAGCTGCGGAATCCTGCAGAGCCCGTGCGGGTCTGGAAAAACACAAATGGGGATTGCACTGGCGGCAATATTGAGCCGGAAGGTTTTGTGGGTTACTCACACGCAGGATCTCCTGGTGCAATCAAGAGCCAGGGCGGAGCAGTATTTTCCGCCGGAAACCCTTGGCGCGATCACGGCGGGAAAGGTTCAGATCGGCAGTCACATGACCTTTGCAACGGTCCAGACTCTTTGTAAGCTGGATCTGGAGCGGTACCAGAAGACATGGGATGTGATCATAGTGGATGAATGCCATCGGCTGGCCGGATCACCTACGCAGGTAACTATGTTTTACAAGGTCATGAACAGTCTGGCGGCAAGACACAAATATGGGCTGTCAGCAACCGTGCATCGGTCAGACGGCATGATAAAAAGCACATTTGCAGTGCTGGGGCCGGTCATTTACAAAGTGCCGGACGCAGCTGTGGCAGACAAGACCATGAAGGTGCGGATATGCCGGCGAGATACCGGGACAGAGATCAGCCGTGGATGTCTGGATACGGACGGAACACTAAACTATAACGATCTGCTTGCATACCTGGGGGAAAATCAGAAGAGAAATGAGTTGATCGTGAAGGATCTGGTAAACCAGACTGGGCATTCCTGCCTTATCCTGGCAAGCAGACTGGAGCAGCTGCGCAACATCCGAAGCCTGCTGCCGGAAGAATTAAAAGCGGTGTCTGCCATGATCGACGGAAGCATGACAAGCAAGCGGGCCAAGGCAGAGCGCGAGGCAGCCATTGAGGAAATGCGGACCGGGGAGAAGAAAATCCTATTTGCTTCGTTCGGTCTGGCGAAAGAAGGGCTGGACATCCCATGCCTGGATCGGTTGTTTCTGGTATCACCGCAGAAAGACTATGCAGTGGTTACGCAGTCAATCGGCCGGATAGCAAGAAAGGCTGAGGGAAAGACAGATGCTGTGTGCTATGACTATGTGGATGCCATCCAGTTCTGTGAAAACCAGTTCAAGCGGCGCAAGACTCATTACAGAAAGGCAGGCTGTATTTTATGACAAGAATCGAGGAGCAGGCGGCGCTTGCAAAAGGTGTGTGGTGCGATTCCTACAATTTTTACTTGAAGTATCATGGACGGCCTTTAGAGCCTGGATTCTGGGAAGCCGCCACGAAAGACTTTGGTGAGATCATGAGAAAATATAAAGGCGCAACGGTTTGCGGCAGGATGATGCTGGCAGCGTTTAGCTTGTTGGAGGAGGAAAAGAAATAGTGGAAAGATTAACGCATAAAAGAGCAAATGAAATCAAAAGCGGGTACTGGTTTCCGAATAAAAAAGATGAGTTGGTGCAGCGGCTGGCAGAGTATGAGAATACGGGGATGGAGCCGGAGTGCATGAAAAAGAATGAGTGGATTCCGGTGGCTGAGAAGCTGCCGGAGACAGCAGATTATGTGCTTGTATCATTCAAAAACTTTTCTCTCCCGGCTATTGGCCGGTACGAGGTAAATGATGAGGGTGATGGTGCATGGTATCTGCAAGGTTGCGACGATGGAGACACATGCTGCAGTGCTGGATTATTTGTTAATGCATGGATGCCGCTGCCGGAGGCATACAAGGAGGAATTGGAATGAAAAACGGTGTTTTTGCAGTAGGTGTGGATCCGAGCAATAAGCCAGACACACATCATGAGTTTACGGTTACGGTCGATTTTTATGAGCCGATGACCCACGATCAGGCGCGTATTTGGCTGCATGGTGCGCTGGCGAAGCTGGCAGAGGCGGAGTTTGAGGTCGAGGATAATTAAGATTTGGAGGAGGGTGTCATGAGAAAAATATTTTGTGATATCTGTGGAAAAGAAATTGATCCGTGCAATGAGACTTGGAGACAGCAGTTGCAGGCAAATGGAGGAAATCCAAGGATATCATTTAACGAAAGTTTGGGCGAAATCTGTGAAGGATGTGCCACGAAAATTCATTGTTGTGTGTCGATGATGAAATTGCATGATTGGGAACCAGATTTTCATGAATTGGATGAAAATTAAGATTTGGAGGTAGAGATTGTGGACGAAATTTACAGAGTTGTACGCTATATAAGATCATGCAGAAAAGCAGAAATTGATTGTACAGTTACAATCGATAAAAAGGAAACGCATTTGATACTAAACGCACTGTCCAAACAGATCCCTATGAAGGTAAATGAGATACATGTCGATGAATATGTTTGCCCGGCATGTGGTGCAGAAAACCTTAATGGAGATTTTAAGAAGATATGCTATCACTTCTGCCCGATGTGTGGACAGGCAATTTATCAAGAAGATTGAGATTTGGAGGTCATGACGGAAAATGAAATGTGAAAATTGCATAGCCTGCTTACCGTATTTCGATGGGCGAAAAAACACAATTACGTTGCTCTATTGGAGAAGGCAATGATGGAAGCGTGCGCTGCGGACTTAAACGGAAAACTATAATCAAGAGGCTGAAAGAAAAATACAAATTAGGAAATAAAAATATGAATGAGTATAAATGGATGCTTCCAGTAAAACAGAGTAATATCACAGACCACGATTGGATTCATCCAAAAGCGAAATATCACTGTTTTTTTAACGATACGTCTTTGTGTGAAAAATACCAGCAGGATCAAAATTATTTTGAAACCGATATTGATTATAGAAGAATCGAAAAGGAGCCAGAATTGGCCTGTAAAAAGTGTTATGAAATATGGAAGATGTTAAACTGAAACAGGAGGTGCCAATGTATAAAAACAAAGAGGGCTATCCGGATCCGACCGCAGGCCGTGCAGTCTGAAAGGCAGACAAGCCGCCGGAGGAGGTTATTAACTTCCGGCGGGCCATGAAGCTGATGAGTGTGATCTGCCATGTGCGGATCCTGGGCAAAGTAACCGTGATCGATGAGAGAGGCAGGCGGTGGTAGGTGGCTGTAACCAAAAGATATAAAGTTTACCGCAGAGGTAAATTAATCGGCGAGTACACTGCGGTAGATGCAGCAGATATGCTTAAATGTACGCCTGGGACCGTCCGCTGCTACGCCAGCAGAGGCATTAAGCTTTATGGCGAGTATACCTTCGAGGTGATCGAGCCGGAAATGTGGATGGAAAAGCCATGGCCTGCAAGTGATGAGTGGGCTGCAGCGTGGGAGAAGACGCGACAGAGATTTTTATGCAGTGGGCTGGATCTGAGTCAAATTAAGATCCGGCCAAAATCAGTATGGAGGTGAGATGGAATGACGAAGAAATTATTAAAACAGCTTGGCACGATTCTGAGTTATGCTGCAGCGTTGATCTTCATAGGCATGTGCCTGGGGATTGGTTTTATGGATGGTACACTGCTTGCCGTGAAGATGCTGAGTAACATGTAAGAGATGCTGATGAGTTGGAGGAGGTGAATCCATTGGACAAAGATATACTGGTCCAGTATTGCGAGATGAAGGAGGAGATAAAAGATTTACGACAGAGAATCATGAAGCTGGATAAGTTCCTTCAGGACCCGCCAATTGTAGCAGACACGGTGACCGGATCTCGTAAGGACTTGACGATCGGGCCAATCAAGGTGACCGGGATTCCGGATCCGATCTACCGCCGGAAGCAGGCAGCCAGGGAACGCTATAAAAAACTCCTGGAACTCAAAGAAGCGGAGCTGCTGGAACTTACCACGCAGGCAGAGGAGTACATAGACAGCATTCCGAAGTCGGAATTGCGGATCATGTTTAGGCTGTACTACATCGACGGTTTAACTTGGGTGCAGGTGGCACACCGAATGAATAGCATGTTCCCCAAGAGGCGGATTAAGTACACAGATGATAACTGCTGGCGAAGAAATCAAAGATATTTTGAAAATGTCGGGTCATGTCGGGAAGAATCGTGATAGTATGTAGCATGAAGCCAAAGGCGTACAGCTGGCGGCTTCCTCCATGTGAATATGCTTCCAGCTAGGTGTTACAGCTTGGCTGGGGATTTGGTTCGCAGCTACCGATTGCAAACAGCTGCAGCACGGCCCATACACCCGGCTGTGCTTAATGGGACGTAGCTCAGTAGGTTAGAGCATCTGGCTTATATCCAGCATGTCGAGGGTTCAAGTCCTTCCGTCCCGATTTGCTTCATAAGAAGCCCTTTTTCATGAAAGCACCTGTCGTGAGACGGGCGCTTTTGTTTTACCCCAAAACCGACGAAAGCGAGGTGATCGACATGGCCAGAGCGCCGGATCCAAGAATTGAACAGGCGAAGGCCATGTATCTGGAAGGTCAGAAATTGGTTGAGATTGCAAGTCAACTAAATCTGCCGGAGGGCACGGTCCGCCGTTGGAAATCCACCCATAAATGGGATAGCGAACGTTCGGATAAAAATAACGAACGTTCGGATAGAAAAAAAGATGCTTTGAAAGAAGAAAAAGCCGTTGTTCCATCAGAGGTTGAGTCGGTGATTCAAAATCCTGATTTGTCTGATAAACAAAGGCTTTTCTGCATTTATTATATTCGTTGCTTCAATGCCACCAAAGCGTACCAGAAGACATATGGATGTGATTATATGACGGCTGCGCAAAACGGCAGCCGCATGCTTAAAAATGTCAAGGTAAAAGCAGAAATCCAGCGATTGAAGCAGGACCGCCTCAATCGAGAGTTCCTGGATGAGCACGATATCTTCCAGAAGTACATGGACATTGCTTTCGCTGACATCACCGACTATGTCGAGTTTGGCAGAGAGAAAGTCCAAGTAATGGGCGCCTTCGGACCGGTTGAGGTAAAGAACCCTGAGACAGGAGAGAAGGAGCCGTTGCTGAAGGAGATAAACACCGTGCGATTCCGAGAGTCTTCTGAGGTGGATGGAACGCTCATCACTGAGGTGAAGCAGGGCAAGGATGGCGCCAGTATCAAGCTGGCTGATCGAATGAAAGCCCTGGACTGGCTGGCAGAGCATATGAGTATGGCTACCGATGAGCAGAAAGCCCGCATCGCCCAGATTAAGGCACAGACGGACAAGCTTAAGGGCACCGACAATGATGCGGAGCTGAGCCGTCTGGATGAGGTCTTAAACGAGATTAAAGGGGTTGTGTGATATGGCATTTTCCGCAAAGCAGCAGGAGTTTTTCCAGAACGCAAGCCACCGCTGGAATATCAAGGTAGGTGCGACACGTTCAGGTAAAACCTACATGGATTATTACGTAATCCCGAAGAGAATCCGGTCGCGGATCGGCAAAGAGGGCTTGGCGGCAATCCTGGGCGTGTCGAAGGGCACGATCCAGCGTAACATCATTGAGCCGCTGCAGCGTATTTGGGGCACAAACCTGGTGGGAGACATCAACTCACAGAACATCTGCATGATGTTCGGTGAATCGGTTTACTGCCTGGGCGCTGAGAAAGTCAGCCAGGTATCTAAAATCCGAGGTGCTTCACTGAAATACTGCTACGGTGATGAGGTGGTGGACTGGAATCAGGATGTGTTCAACATGCTGAAATCCCGTCTCGACAAGCCATATTCCTGTTTCGATGGAGCATGCAACCCGGACGCACCGCAGCACTGGTTTAAGCAGTTTCTGGATTCTGATGCGGACATCTATTGCCAGAAGTATGAGATATTCGACAATCCCTTCCTGAGCCCAGTATTCGTGGATGAGCTCTGCAAGGAGTATAAGGGCACTGTCCTGTATGACCGGTACATCCGCGGTCTATGGGTGGCAGCAGAAGGCTCCGTGTACAAGCTTATGTGTGATGCGGTATCGAGCGGTGCCATCAATCCGTTTGCTGTATCCGAAAAACCGAAGAGCATCATGCAGATTAACATCGGCGTAGACTTCGGTGGTTCCGGATCTGGTCATGCGTTTGTGGCTACGTCCTATTCCAGGGCCTACTTAAGCATTACGGCGCTAGCCAGTGAGCGGCACATGAGCAAAAACGGCAGCATTGATCCGGATAAGCTGGGAGATCTGTTTGTGGACTTTTGCTTAAAGATCATCAATTTGTATGGATTCATTACCGTGGTCTACTGCGACAGTGCCGAGCAGACGCTGATTGCCGGCATGAGAACGGCGGTGAGAAAAGCAGGGCTTGGATGGATCCGGATAGAGAACGCATTAAAGACAACCATCAATGACCGGATTCGGTTTACACAGCGGATGCTCAGCCAGCACCGCTTTTTCTATGTCAAGGACCAGTGCCAGAGCCTGGAAGATGCTATGACAACGGCACTCTGGGATGAAAAGAAGAGCCTCGTGGAAGATGTGCGTCTGGATGATGGCACCAGTGATATCGATACGCTGGATGCCTTCGAGTACACATTTGAGCGGGATATCAGCCGGTTCATCCGGTACGAATAGAGGTGATGACTATGAAATTTTCAAAGATGCTGACGGCAATCACAGAGATCCTGAACCAGAACGCGGATACCGAAGTTGATGTCTGCATGACTTATGAGATGGCCCGGAAGATTGAACTGTGGACAGCTATGTACGAGAACAAGGCCCCATGGCTGGATCGGAAGATTGTGAAGAGCGCGCAGATTCCGGCAGCTATTGCCTCTGAAATTGCCCGTCTGGTTACTCTGGAGATGAAATCAGAGATAACCGGAAGCGCTGCGGCAGAGTATCTGAACGACCAGTATCAGAAAAAGGTGCTGTCTGGACTGCGACGGTATGCAGAATATGGCTGCGCGAAAGGCGGGCTGATCTTAAAGCCATATGTGACCAAGACGGGGCTGACGGTCCAGTATGTTCAGGCGGACTGTTTCTTCCCGCTGTCATTTGATGATTCCGGAAGGATTCAGCAGTGCGTATTTACGGAGCAGTTCCGAAAGGGTAAGAAAATCTACACGCGCCTGGAAGTGCATGAGCTGCAGGGCGAGCAGATCCGGATCACGAACAGGGCATTTGTTGCAACCAACGATTACAGCTTGGGAAGCGAGATCAACGTGAACTCTGTGGATCGGTGGTCTGAGCTGGAGCCGGAGATGATTCTTGCGGGATCAGACCGGTTGCTGTTCGGATACTTCCGGGTGCCGTTGGCAAATGCTACCGACTCAGACAGCCCGCTTGGCGTATCGGCATATTCCAGGGCACCGGAGCTGATTGAGGAAGGTGACCGGCGGTATTCCAATATCTGCTGGGAGTACGAGGGAACGCAGCTGGCGGTGCATGCGGCGACAACATTGTTTAAATATAACCGCGATATGGATAAGTTCGAGTATCCTGGCGGCAAGGAACGGCTGTACCGCAATGTGGAGTACAACTCCGGCGCAACGGACAAGCCTTTTATGGAGACGTTCTCCCCGGAAATCCGGGATACGGCGCTGTTCAACGGCTTTAACAACCAGATGAAGCTGATCGAGTTTGCGTGCTGCCTGGCATATGGTACATTATCGGATCCGCAGAATGTGGACAAGACGGCAACGGAGATCAAGACCAGCAAGCAGCGGTCCTACACCTTCGTTTCAGATACGCAGCAGGCGTTGCAGAAAGCCCTAGAAGATCTGGTGTACGCTATGAACTTCTGGGCTGTGCTTTATGGTCTGATTCCGCCGGGAGCAGAATACCAGGTGTCCTTTGATTGGGATGACAGCATTGTGGTAGATGCGGAGGAGGACCGGAAGAGAGACCGAGAGGACGTTGCCATGGGCGTTATGTCCCTGGCAGAGTACAGGAGCAAATGGTATGGGGAGACCATGGAAGAGGCAGAAAAGAATCTTCCGGCACCCGCCAATGTAGAGGAGTGATCTGATTGACGCCAGAAGAACTTGAAAAGCTGCCAAAACCGCTGGAACGGCTCATGACAGCTTTGGAACTTGATATCATGTCTGAGATCATCGAGCGCATCAAGGAGGCAACGCAGATTACTCCGGTAACAGATTGGCTGCTGAACCGGCTCAGTATCATCGGAGCCAGTAAGCGGCGCATGAAGCAAATCCTACAGGAGGCACTGGAAACAGCGGATTTGCAGGTGGATGATATTTATGATCAGGCTGCCAGATCAGATTACACCAGGACAAAGGCAATCTACGAAGCTGCGGGGCAGGACTACACGCCCTATGAGGACAACCAATATCTGCAGCAGGTCGTTGATGCGGTGAGGCGGCAGACAAAGGATACCTTACGGCCGTATGAGAACATCACGCAGACTACCGGCTTTAACATCTACATGGGCGGTAGGCGAATATTCACACCGCTGTCCGAGTATCTGGAGCGGAGCTTGGACCGGGCCATGCTGGGGATTATAACCGGTATGAAGACATACAGCCAGGCAATCGGTGATGTGATCGATGAAATGACATCCAGCGGCGTCCGGGTGGTTGATTACGCATCCGGGAAGTCGGACCGCATCGAGGTGGCAGCCAGAAGAGCGGTCATGACTGGCGTGGCTCAGATGACGGACGAGGTCAATGAGAAGAACGCCGAAGAGTTATATACCGATTACTGGGAAGTGGACTGGCACATGGGAGCCAGAAACACCGGAATTGGTTTTATGAATCATCAAAGCTGGCAGGGCAAGGTGTATTCCTCAGAGGAGATGCGCGCAATCTGCGGCCTGGGCGAGATGTTAGGCTTTGCTGGAATTAACTGCTATCATATCCGCTTTCCCTTCATTCCTGGCGTATCAAAGCGTAAGTACACAGATGAGTGGCTTGCAGAGCAGAACCGGAAGGAAAACGAAAAGAAGACCTACCGTGGCAAAGAATATGATACCTATGCAGCACTGCAGTATCAGCGTAAACTGGAGCGCACGATCCGGAAGCAGAAGCAGGACATCAAACTCCTGGAGAAGGGCGGTGCTGATAAGGATGATCTGACGGCGGCGCGGTGCCGTAAACGGCTGACGGAGAAGACCTATACGGAGTTTTCAGCCGCGATGGGACTGCGGCAGCAGCGGGAGCGGCTGAAGGTCGGCGAGGTTAATCCGACCAAGGAAGAACTGGAAGCTATTGAAAACCGGAAGAGAATTGCTATAATAAAATCAGAGTTGAAGGAATTGGGCTTTCGTGGGAAGATTAATCTTGAACCGAGCAAAGTGGATTTTGAGAAGCTCAGCTTTGACGGTGAACACATTAACGATGAACGGCAGCACGAAGTAACTTTTGATGAAGCAAAGAATTTTATCCGCCGGGCATCATTTTCGGAGATTGTCTGGAAGGGGCAGTTTGAACGGTATTACAGTGAAGATGGAGCTGCATACGTAAAAACATCGGATGCATTTATCCGTACTGCATTTAAGCGGGAAGAGTATTCTGACAACATTTTGAAAGCATTGGAGGTAGTGAGACATGGAAAATGATAGATTTGTAAAATGCCCTCTTGTGGATGAAATGATTGAGAATATTGATTGCATCGAAAATGTGGATGCGGTTGATGGACACTTAAAGGCGGATAAGCTTCCTGAGCGGTTTAAGAAAAAAGCCGATTGGAAAACAATTTGTAAGAAATGCAAATGGCATAATTATTAATACCACTGGTCGAAAATAGGCTGGTGGTATTTTTATACCCATTTTAACGTTGCGACGTCGCAACAGCATGGAGGTGATGGCATGAATGTATTAACCTGGTTCCGGCAGCATTATTGCCGGCACAGCTACCGGAAGCATTGGAGCCGGGCATCCGGTCCGTATGGAGGGTATGTAAGACGGTGTACAAAATGTAATAAGATCGAGCAGTAAGCACGCAGAGATGCGTGTTATTTTTATGCAAAAATTTGTCCGGAATGACGTAAAACTACCGGCACATGGGATGCGACCCCGTAAAAAGCGTAGTGGGAAAGGATCAATATGAAAAGAAAGTTTTTGGAAGACATGGGACTGACCAAGGAGCAGGTTGACAGCATTATGGACGAGAATGGTAAGGACATTGAGTCCATGAAGTCTGAGCGGGACAACTACAAGACCCAGCTTGCGACAGCCCAGCAGACGCTGAAAAGCTTTGAGGGCGTCAATGTTCAGGAACTGCAGGGAAAGGTTACCCAGCTGACTGCAGATCTGGCAGCCAAGGATACTGAGTACCAGAAGCAGCTTGCCGACCGTGACTTTAATGACCTTCTGAAAGAAACTGCAGCAGGCTTTAAACCGCGCGACCTGAAAGCTGTCATGCCATTCCTGGACGTGGAGAAGCTGAAAGCCAGTAAGAACCAGGAGAGCGATATCAAGGCAGCATTTGAGGCAGTCAAGAAAGATAACGCTTACCTGTTTCAGGATGTCAGTATTCCACGGGTGGTTTCCAGCACTCCTGGAACGAGTGCTCCGGGATCAGAGGACACGAAGACAAGAGCAAACGATGCCTTAAGAAGTATCTTGGGCAGAGAATAAGGAGGTAATTTATGGCAACGAATATCATTAACAGAGCGGATGCAGAGGCGATCATCCGCCAGCAGATCGTAGAACATGTATTTCAGGACGCGCCGAAGCAGTCCACCTTTATGAGCATGGCAAAGAAACTGCCGAATATGACCAGCAACCAGACCAGAATCCGCGTACTGGATTTCCTGCCGACTGCGTACTGGGTAGACGGCGATACCGGCATGAAGCAGACCAGCCGTCAGGCATGGGACAACGTGTATCTGGATGCTGCGGAGCTGGCAGTTATCGTGCCGATCCCGGAAGCAGTACTGGACGATGCGGAGTTTGATATCTTCGGCGAGGTAACTCCGAGGGTTATGGAGGCTATCGGTCAGAGAGTCGACTCTGCAGTTATTTTCGGAGAAAACCGCCCGAGAGTATGGCAGAACGATATCATCACCCTGGCACGTCAGTCTGGTAATAATGTAGCGCCGGGATCCAGCCCGGATTATTATGATCTGCTCCTGGGCGAGGGCGGCGTGATTTCCAAGGTTGAGGAAGATGGATACATGGTAACCGGTGCGCTGGCGGGCATGAAAATGAGAGCGAAGCTGAGAGGCATCAAGGCAACTGATGGTACTCCAATTTTCAAGAGTGACATGCAGGGTTCCACCAATTATGCGCTGGATGGTGCACCGATGCACTTCCCGCAGAACGGCGCTTTTAATACCAGTATTGCGCAGCTGGTTGTAGGTGATTTTAAACAGGCAGTGTACGCAATCCGTCAGGACATCACCGTCAAGATTCTGGATCAGGGCGTTATTCAGGATCCGGTTACCAAGGAAATCGTTTACAACCTGGCTCAGCAGGACATGGTTGCGCTGCGTGTCGTATTCCGCATGGGCTGGGCGCTTCCGAACCCGGCAACCAGAATGGATGAGGACCGTGTAGGCTGCCCGTTTGCATACCTGGAGTCGGCAACTCCTGTTACCACTCAGACTGTTACCTTTACCGTAAAGGATAACCAGAGCGAAGCAAAGCCGGTAGAGGGCGCGATCGTAGATGTCAATGGTTCCAGAATCAAGACTAACACATCCGGTGTGGCTGTATTCAATCTGAGACCGGGCACTTATCCGGCTAAGATCAAAAAGACCGGATACAGTCAGATTACGGAAACCGTAACGGTAGTTTCCTCCGCGGTAAGTAAGGCTATTACTCTGATCCCGACTACCTGATAAGGAGGTGTGCTGATGATTTATGCGGATGAAGATTTTTACAAAGAAAAATATCTTTTAGGACGGAAGCCGGTCATCAGCACGGGTTTCCCCTTTTATGCCCGTCAGGCCAGCCAGGTGATTGATCGGTACACGTTCGACAGACTGGTTGCTCAGACGGAAGTTTCGGAAGAGGTCCGGATGTGCTGCTGCGAGCTGGCCGAGGCTGCGTATCGACACGAGAAAGTGGAAAAGGATTCATCTGGAAAGACTTCGGAAAAGATCGGAACCTATTCCGTTTCCTACGGAGCTGCGCAGGAGATGAACGACGCTGCGGCAAAAAAGGAACGTCAGATTGTCATGAAGTGGCTGGACCATACCGGCTTGTGCTATCAGGGGGTGGAATGATGTTTACCAATGCAGATGTGACATTATATCTGTACCGGAAATCCGGGAAGGACGTCAGCTACCTCCGGCAGCCTGTTGAGGAGGTCTACTGGGAGGATGTACAGCAGAGCACATTCTTAAAGACCGGTCAGCGGGACGTGACATCGGTACTATTGGTGATCCACCTGGAAAGCTTGGCAGAGCCACTTGCCTTTACACAGGGCAAGGACTTGGTGGTTAAGGGCATCATCGAGGATGAGATTGACGGCAGTAGCCAGGAAGCACTTTCAAAATCTCTGGCTGCGTTGAAGGAAAAGCACCATTACTTGACCGTCATCACGGTGGATGAACGACTGTATGGAAGTGAATCGGTTCAGCATTATGAGCTGTCCTGCAAGTAGGAGGTGCCGTGGTGAAGGTAAAAGCAGAGATAAAACCAGTGCAGCAGATTCTGCAGAATCATGGTCTCTGGGAAGGTGGGCCGGTCCAGAAGCTGGTAGACAGTGAGTGCATGCGGTACATGGGTGATTACATGCCACGGCGTCAGGTTGGTGAGCTAGAACATATGATGGTGCTGGCCACTACAATCGGATCCGGAGAGATTGATACTCCCGGGCCTTTTGCGCATTACCTGTACGAGGGTATCCTGTACGTTTCACCAACAACCGGAAGCGCCTGGGCGAAGAAAAACGAAATTAAAGTGCCGACCGGGAAAGAACTTACCTATGCCGGTGCTCCGATGCGCGGAAAGAAGTGGTTTGAACGTATGAAGGCCGATCATAAAGAAGATATTCTCCAGTCGGCGAGGAAGGCGCTCAGCAAGGGAGGCAGCTTATGACGATTATTGATTATATGCGCCAGAAACTCACGGAGTATCCGAAAATTTCAGAATTTCTGGCGGGAGATGATATCCATATCGATTTCACGGAACCGGATCCGGTGAATTATGGACTATCCAGCACCGGAGATGCGCTTCTAAAGGAGGATGTGCTTGGCAATCAGATCCGGCAGCATAACTTCACCATGTATGCTGTGGGGCAGTCCTTTACGGATTACAACCGGATTGCAAACAGCAATTTCCTTCTGGAGCTGTCCTACTGGCTGGAAAATCTTCCGGAAGAGTATGGCATCGAGGTAAATATCAGAGAGAAGGCAAGAGTAGCAGTCTTTTTAAGAGCAACCACAGCAAATGCTATGAGCATGGGACTGATGGGAGAGACAATTGACCAGGGCGTTATGTATCAGCTGCAGATACAGGCCCGCTATAAAGTTGAAAGTGAGGAAGAATAAATGGCAGATAAAGCACCTGTCGCAGGACAGAAAATTAAAAGAAAATTTATGGCGCATTTCATTGACTCAGCACTCCCGGGAGCAGGAGAGCCGGCATATGTCCGGTTGGGTACCGATCTGGAAGAGTTTAATGTAGAGATGAATGCCAATGTAGAGACCAAAAACAACATTATTGGTGATACATCGGTTACTCTGGACAGCTACCAGCCGCAGGCTTCTGCAGATCCGTATTATGCAGTTGTCGGTGATTCGCTGTTTGAACGTCTGCAGGATATCGTGGATGAGCGTCAGACGCTGGATGATCTGAAAGCAACCGTTGTGGAAGTACACCTTTGGGATGAAATTTCGGAAGCAGCAGGTTCTTTTGTGGCTTACAGGGAAGAAGTTATTATTGAGGTATCCAGTTATGGTGGCGATACAACTGGTTATCAGATCCCGTTCAATGTGCACCACACTGGAAACCGTGTGAAAGGTAAATTTGTACTTGCAACAAAAACTTTCACCGCAGATTCCGAGTGAAGAGCAGAGCCGGCAGCTGCAGAAGATGCGTTGCCGGTATTTTATGATGCAGATCAGGAGGTAGAGAGTGATGGCGAAAATGAAGAGCCTGGTATTTGATGATGGTTATGAAAGCTTTGCGGTAAATGGTGATCTGACCAGAGTGATTCGGTTTAACCCGGCAGATCCGGAAATCCTTAACAGATTGCTGGATGTGCGGAAAAAGTTCCAGAATTATCAGGTACCGGAGAATATTGAACTGAATCCGGATGGAAGCCCCAAAAGTGATTTAGAGGTAGATGCTGCATATGTGGCAGAATTTTCCAATGCGATGCGGATGGCTTTTGATGGCATTTTTAACAGTGAGGTGTACGATACCATCTTTAATGGCCAGTCTCCGTTATGTATCGTAAAAGGCCGCTATCTGTTTGAGCGGGTTATGGAAGGGCTGTTCAATATTATGAGCCCTGCCCTGGAGACTTACAACAAGGAAAATAAGAAAAAGATGGGGAAATACCTCCGTGATTTGTCATGATCGGCGAACTTCCTAAAATCCTAAAGGTTGGGGATGAGTTTTATCCCATCGAGACAGATTACCGGAACATCCTTGTGATCCTCCTGGCCTGCGCAGATCCGGATCTGGAACCGGCTCAGCAGCTGGAGATCATGATGCGGCGCTTGTACCGTGACCGGTTTAAGGAAATACCTTCGGATCTCTGGGAAGAGGCTGCAAGTCAGGCCCGATGGTTTATTGACTGCGGACAGGAAGCGGATGGGAAGAAACCATCCAAAAAACTGATGGACTGGGAGCAGGATGAGCGGATCCTCTTTCCGGCAATCAATAAGGTGGCGGGATACGAAACCAGGTCAGTCCCTTATCTTCACTGGTGGACCTTTGCTGGCTATTTTATGGAGATCGCGGAGGGCACCTTCTCAACGGTCCTTGGAATCCGTCAGAAGATGGCCAAGGGTAAACGCTTGGAAAAATGGGAGCAGGAGTTCAGGAGGGAAAATAAGGATCTCTGTGATCTGAAAACGCGGTACACTGCGGAGGAGCAGGCTGAAATTGATTATTGGAATAAGCTGCTGGGTTAGGGCGCTGGAAGGAGTCTTATTTTATACCCGGAATTGAGGTGATAGTGTATGGCAGATGGTAGTTTAAAGTTCGACACAAAAATTGATACCGGGGATTTTGATAAGAGCATAGCAATGCTCAGTAAGGCTGTAGAGCGTTTCTCGACAGCTGTGGACAGACTATCCGGGAAGATTACAAATGGCTTCCAGGAAGCCGGAACAGCGGTGCAGGAGACCGGTCAGAGAGTGGCTGATGCGTCAAAAGATGTTTCTTCCATTGGTAATGCTGCAGATGATGCAAAGAATCATGTGGAAGATTTGCAGAAGCAGATGGAGAAGATTAAAGTTGATCAGGATCCTGGCGGTACCCATCTTTCTGATGCGGAGGCTGCGGCGAGCAAGAAAGTTCCTGTTAACGATTCATCTGCATATGGTTATGATGCTTCGGCTGTACAGTTTGTGAATCAGTATGGGCAAAAAGTTCAGCAGACGGCGGAAAAGGTTAATAAGCTTCGGCAGGATATTGAGCAGCTGAAAGGCCAGCTGAAGAGCCTGGAAGGCCAGGGCTTTTATTTTGGCGATGATGAATATGACCAGGCATATATAAAGCTGGCAGATCTGAAGAGAGAGGTTGCTGAGTATAAGCAGACGATTCTGAATCCGGTTGATGAAAACACGATGGAAGGCCAGATTGAGAGCCTGATCAAAAAGATATCGGAGCTGAAAAATGCCGGTAAAGGTTTTGGCGATGATGAGTATGATGAACTTTACCGTAAGCTGGCCATCGCAAAAGAGGAAGCAAAGAATTATGCTGCGGAGCTTGCCAAGACTCCAGCCATGATTGAAAAGGAAAATCAGCTTTTGGCGCAGAAACAGGCAAAGGAAGAGGCGCTTGCACAGAAAGAAGCCCAGAGGCAGGCCGCAGCAAAGGCCCGGGAAGATGCCAAGATAGCTGCAGAGGAAAAGGCATTGCAGGTGAAGCTTGCGGCTGATGCCAAGGAGATGATGGAGCAGCAGCGGCTTGAAGGAATTGCCCAGGCGGCACAGGTATCGTCCAGCGCAGTCGTAAAACTTCGCGAGGAACTGACGCAGCTGAATGCCAGACAGGCAGATCTTGGTAAAGCCGGCATGGGTCTTGGCTATCAGGAGTACGATGCCAACGCTCAGCGAATTGCAGAAATTAATGCTCAGCTTGCAGAGTATAAGCGCCAGCTTGGCCAAGGACAGCAGCAGACCAGCAAGTTTGCGGCAATAACGCGGGCCGGATTCAACATGGCTTGTAGGGCAGTACATAGTTTTGGAAAAGCTGTTGGTGATGCAACTGTAGGCAAAGCAAAGCGTGCGGTTAACAGTATCCGGAGTTTGGGAAAGACATCGAGCATTGCGAGTAAAAGTGTTTTGAAACTTTCCAATATGTTTAAACTGATGCTGATCCGCATGGCTATGCGTGCAGCAATCCAGGCAGTAAAAGAAGGTATGGAAAATTTGGTCCAGTATTCAGCTGGAGCCAATAAGTCCATGTCGGAGCTTTCTTCAGGTTCTATGTATCTGAAAAACAGTTTTGCTGCAGCATTTGCTCCGATTCTGTCCATCGTGGTGCCGCCGCTTACAACGATTATCAACCTGCTGGCCACAGCGGTCGGATGGATTAATCAGTTTTTTGCGGCACTTGGCGGGGGTACTACCTTTATAAAGGCCAAAAAGACCAACGAAGATTATGCAAAGAGCCTGAAAAAGACCGGCGGTGCGGCCTCAAAGGCGGGGAAGGAAGCCAATAAAGCCCTGGCGCCTTTTGATAAGCTGAATAAGCTGGAGGAGAAATCCGGCAGCGGAGATGGCGGCAGTGGTGGCAGCGGGACAGATCCATCCCAGATGTTTGAGACAGCAACCATCGACAAAGAAATCAGTGATTTTGCAAATAAGTTGAAAAATATGTGGAATGCTGGAGACTGGAAAGGCATTGGACAGCTCCTGGGGCAGAAGGTCAACGAGATGATTGATTCGATTGACTGGAATGCCGCCGGCCATAAATTTGGTTATGGTATTAATTCCGCAATTCAGATGGCTTACTGGTTCCTTGATACTGTAAACTTTACCAATATCGGTTCTCATATCGCTGAACTGTTTAATGGCGCGCTGAGTGAGATTGATTTTTATTATGCCGGGGGGCTCCTGGTCAAGGGTATGACAATCATACCCGATATGATAATCGGATTTTTCACAACGCTTGACTGGGGACTGGTCGGAGTAAGCATCTCAGATTTCCTGATCGGTGCGTTTGATGAGGGAACGAAGTTCTTTCAAAAATATGACTGGTCAGGTCTTGGATCAACACTGTGGCAGAAATTCAAGGATTTAGTGGCCGGAATTGACTGGGGTGATATTGCCACCAGTACGTTCACGTTTTTAGGAGCGGCAATCCGGGCGGCACTTGGTTTCCTGGGAGGATTTTTCGGCAGCGTAGGAGCTGATATCAAAAAATGGTGGGATACGGAAATCAAAGGACAGGACTGGAAAGAGACTGCGGCTAATCTGCTGAAGGCGCTTGGTGAAGGCTTTGTTAATATCGGCACCTGGGCCTTAGAAAATATTGTGGATCCATTCTGTGCGGCACTTTTTGGCGAAGATGTTTGGTCCGATGTAAAAGAAGCAGGAAAAGATATTTGGGATGGTTTCTGTGAGGGTGTTAAGCAGTTTTTTACAAATCCTGGAGCATTTATTAAGGCCAATATTACGGATCCGTTTGTAAAAGGCGTGAAGAATCTTTTAGGTATTCACAGTCCATCAACGGTGATGAAAGAGATTGGCGGTTATACAGTTGAAGGATTTAACGCAGGCGTTGAATCCGGGCAAACAGGCACGCAGGGCGTAGTCCAGAAGTGGGCGTCTAAGGTTGGCGAGTGGTTTTCAGAAAAGCTCGGTATCTCATCCAACAAGGATGCGAAGGAATCCCAGGACTGGGCGGAAAGCATTATGTCTGGCTACAATGATACGATTGACCGGAATTATACACAGTCTCAGTCTGTGATGGAAAAATGGGCCGACAGTGTAAAGAGCTGGTTCTGGGGTGGGGCATTCAGCAGCGGTGCCTCAAATGGCCTGTATCAGGATTTTTACAATATGGGCCGGATGATTAATCAGGGCTTTGTAAATGGAATCAACGACTTTTCACATCTTGCACGGAATGCAATGCAGAAATGGGGTTCGCAGCTGGTTACTGAAGCCAAAGCGGAGCTGGACATCCATTCCCCGTCCCGGGAAGCATATTCCATCGCGGAGTATTTCATCCAGGGATTTAATAATGGCGTGTCTGACATGACCGGTAGCTCCGTGAGCATGGCGCAGAAGTGGCTGAGTGGTGTGACCGATGTATTTGACGGTGTGCAGTTAGATCTTCCGGTGGGCTTATCCATTCCAAATGCATCATCTTACCTGCCGAGGATGGCTCTTGGGACCGTGGTACCGCGTCAGGCCGGCATTTACTCACAGCAGAGCCGGAAGGATGACAGGGACAACAGCGCGGACAATATCAGCCTTCTGCGGGAAATCAAAAATATGCTCGCCCGGCTGCAGAACGACAGCGGTGGAGATATTACGGTAACGGCAGTGCTGGACGGAAGAGTGGTATATGAAAACGTAGTGAAACGCAACCGGTTAACGAAGAAACAGACGGGTAAGAACCCGCTGCTCGTGTAAAGGAGGAAGGGCAATGGCATTTGAAGGATGGCTCATCAAATTCGGAAGCACTGTCCTTCCGAACAAGTACCTGGAGAAGTACAAAGACAAGCCGAATCAGAGGCTGGAACTGGATGCCTCCAGAGACGCAACAGCACTATTACATCGGCAAACATCCCCGAATTATAAGACAAGCCTGACCGTCCCAATCAGAGAGTTGTATCTGGGAGAAAAGATTGTCTTGAAGGCAATTATTGACGCAGGAATGCTGAATGAGCGGGAGCGGCAGGTATCGGTAACATATTGGAATGATGAAGTGATGGACTACGCATCAGGAACATTTTATATCGCTGACATTGAATATACCATCAAGCATGTGAATGAAAGAAAGCTTGATATGCTGTATGAGTCTTTTGAAATCCAACTCACGGAATATTAAGGAGGGTGCTTATGCTTAGTGTAGATGAACGAGTGAAAGAACTATACCGCGCTGACAGCACAGATAAGCACCTGATTCTGGATTTTTACCGGGATGGCGAGGACGAACCATATCTGCATCTTTCCAGCAGCAATGTGCAGGCAGAATCCATGGAAATTGATGAGTCGCTGTCCAGCAGTGAAAATCTGGATTTTGGCAGCTGTGAAGCCACCCAGTTGAAAATCACGTTGTTTCATATCAGTGATGTCGTGAAGGGGAGCAGGCTGGTTATTTATCAGATGCTGGAAGGCATTTGGCCAGCGGCAGATTTGTTCCCGGGAGATGATATTTTCCCGGATGGGTATAAGATGCCTCTTGGCACTTATATTGTCCAGTCGGCTGAGCGCCAGACAAACCGCATATTCCTGGATATCACAGCTCTAGATCAGATGAGTTTATTCGACGTAAATGTGGCTGAATGGTATAACATCCTACCGTTTCCGATGACGCTGCGAGAGTTTCGATCCAGATTGTGTCAGCATATTGGAGTGACTGAATATGTTCCGGAATACCTCCCAAATGATGGAATGACAATAGAAAAGACGATTGCCGCAGAGGAGCTCTTCGGAAGAGATGCGCTAATCGCTTGTGAACAGCTGAATGGTGCGTTCGGACATTTTGACCGGAATGGTGTTCTGCAGCATATTGTGCTGCAGTCCAACTATGTTTTGACACCAGCAGACTCCCTGTATCCATCAGATGATCTTTATCCGGCGGAGCCAGGTGATATGAATGATCAGGTGTACGATGAGCTGATCACGCAGCACATGTATACTTCCTGCAGATTTGAAGATTATACCGTGAAGTCCATTGAAGCGGTGCAACTCCGACAGGAAGAGGATGACATCGGGGCGATTTATGGAAAAGGAAACTGCCTGGTCATTGAGGGTAATTTCCTTCTGTACGGCAAGGGTGACGAAGAACTACAGCAGATTGCAAAAGAAATTTATGGCATGGTGAGTAACCGGCCGTACATCCCTTATGAATGTGACCTGCTGAAAGGACTGCCGTATCTGGAAGTGGGAGATTCACAGCTGATAGAGGCGGATGAGGGTGATATTGTATCGTATGTCATAAAGCGCACCATGAAGGGCATTTATGCTTTGAAAGATACATACAGCGCTACGGGGGAAGAACTCCGAACAGAGGAGCAGGGTGCAAACGCAGAGATCATCCGCTTGAAAGGTAAGGCTGCCTACCTCAAGAAAAACGTTGATGAGGTATCCGCAAACCTGATAGACCTTGAGAAACAAACGGAAGCCAAGCTTACGATCACAGCGGAAAAAATCGAAGCTGAGGTCAAGCGGGCATCAGAGGCAGAGGGTAATCTATCATCACTGATCAGCCAGACAGCGGAGAGTATCACGCTCATGGTAAAAAAGGGCGAGGTGTCGGCTCAGCTGTCTATTGAGAGCGGCGGCATCGATATTAAAGGTGACCGCTTCAGCTGGACAGCTACAAACTCATCATTGACCGCAGACGGAACATTGACGGTTAATCAGGGACTTTTTAAGGGCTCCATTGATGTAGGCAATGGTCAGTTTACGGTCGATTCAAGCGGCAAAGTTGTAGCGAAGTCCATTGAGGTCGGTACATCATCTTCACGGGCCACGTTGTACGGCTCCACGGTCCTTGCCACGAACTTTTCCTGCAACAGTAGTTTTACGGTCGACTGTTATGCCAATATGGCCGATATTGGCGGTAATACAATCAGTTGCGGCACCTTGCGGGCCAATCATATCTACGGGTCCATGGATGACTTCTCAGACAGACGCCTGAAGCAGAATATCCATTCCGTGGATGCGGAAACGGCGATCAGGATCATCAAGCAGCTGAAACCGGTATCCTATAGCATGAAACGATATGACCGGGAGGGAATCGGCTTTATTGCGCAGGATGTACAGAAAATCTGCCTAAAACAGGGCATAGATTTGCCGCTGTATGGCAGACGGGGAAAGTATCTGACTATCCCATATACCCATTACATCCCACTTCTGGTAGCGGCGGTGCAGAATCAGCAGAAGGAGATAGATCAACTTAAGCGCCTGATCAGGAAGGAGACACATGTATAAATTATCGGAGGAGCAGCGCGGGTCGTTGCTCTATATTTTTGAACATCTTACCGTAACAGGACCGGATCAGGCAGCACTGCTTAGTAATGCTGCAGTGATTGTACGAGGCCTGGAGGAAAGCGAGGAGAAAGACGATGAAGTTAAGTAGCTTTGCTGCCTATATAAAGCAGCTTTGGAGAAATAAGCCGGATACCAGCACCCCGGTGTCAGCAGAACGCCTGGCCCATATGGAAGAGGGCATCAAAGGGAACAGCGATGCCATTGAGGAGATCGCAGCCGCAGTTGTGAGCCAGATTATCAACGATCCGGATAAGATTGCGAGTATGGCAGCGGTGTATGCAGTGAACCAGAAGGTGGCAACGCTGGACGGCAAGGTAGGAGATACCGCGCAGCTGCCGGCAGGGAGCACGGACACGGTGGGGGCAATCACTAAATTGTATAGTGATTTAGCACCTTCTGGAATTACCGATGTATCTCATGCAATTAATATGGCATATGGATCTGGCAACATTTCTTATTACGTAGTTGGCAAGGTGTGTTTTGTTTATTTTGTATTTACACCTAGCCAAAAATGCGACAATGTAGGATTACTTAATAATGGCGTATTACCGCTCGCAAAAGGCGCTTTGTATCATAGTGTATCAACCTGGGGCAATCCAAACGTAGCTGTAAGTCTAGTACAAGCGATTACAACCGGTGGCCTACGCTTTTGGTGCGGAGAATCCTCTATAGGTATGCAAATTTTTGACAGTTTTTCGTATTGCATTAAGTAATATCCCGAACAATGTCTCCGCGCATGTGCAGCACAGTTGCTCAAGATATTAAATGATTTTCTGCCACGGGAACCACTGTCCGTTGTATGTCCTTACATACATGCCAACAAACTCATTCTCGAAATATGGAATACACATTGAAAAACCATTTGCAAGAGCAATATATGTCGAATCATAACTTGTTGGCAGATTTGCCGTGCTTCCATTTAAAAAGCAACAACCAAGTACATTTGGATCAAATTTTTTAGTATCAGATATACCCGAAAGCTTTTTGTATCCATTTGCTTTTGTAATATAATTCCCAGTTAAATCACTATACAATTTAGTCAGATGGACGGAAAATGTCCTTTTCTTCTACAATGGTGTGGAAGGAGGGCATTTTATTATGATTGAGAAAATACTTGAAAATGTGATCAACGAGATGACACCGCATCTGGATCCGGAGCAGATGGAGCATCTGACTAATGTGTTGTATGTTAATTTCCACGGCGTGGAGGTCCGAAAAGAAGAAACAGCGCTGACCAGCACTGGCATTGATGGTGATGAAGCAAAAATCCGGATGTTTGTAGCCAGCAAGAAGGCGGTGAACCGGCAGACCGGTACGCTTAAGCAGTACGCAAAAGAGATCCACAACATGCTGACCTTTCTGGGCAAGCGCCTGGAAGACATTACTGGCATGGATCTGCGGTATTACTACGGAGTGATGAGGGAAAAGCGCGGTATTAAGATGTCGACCATGCAGACCAGGTTGCATTATCTCTCCAGCTTCTGGGATTTTTTAAACAGTGAGGAGCTGATCCGGAGCAACCCGGTCAAAAAGGTCGGTGCATTGAAACTGGAAAAGACTATCAAGAAGCCGTTTGCGGCAGAAGAACTGGAAGCACTACGGGAAAGCTGCCGGGAGCTTCGGGACCGTGCCCTAGTGGAGTTCTTGTATTCCACAGGTGTACGTGTTTCGGAGCTTGTGGCTCTGAATGTGGGAGATATTGAGATGGGAAAGCAGGAGCTGATTGTATATGGAAAAGGCAGCAAAGAACGCAAGACATATCTGACGGACGGTGCAAAGTTCTATCTGCGTCGGTATCTGAAGGAGCGCGGGAGTAAGCCTGACGATCCTTTGTTTGTAACCCTGGACGCTCCGCATGATCGGTTGAGTGTAGCTGGTGTGCAATACATGCTCCGGCAGCTGGGATGCCGGGCAGGCGTAGAAAAAGTACATCCGCACCGATTCAGGCGAACGATTGCGACAGATCTGCTTAACCGCGGTATGCCGATCGAGCAGGTGAAGGAGTTTTTAGGGCACGAAAAGCTGGATACCACGATGATTTACTGCACTGTAAAGGCTGAGAGCGTAAAGGCGAGTCACAGAAAGTACGCATAGCTGCAGATAGGGTAGATTTTAAGCGGGCGGAAACGGTCGCCTTATTAAGGTTACCCTTTTATAAGGCTGCTGGAGTGAGCCGACGTAGAGCCAGGCTAAGTTGTATAGTGATTTAGAAAAACCAGTAGACAACTACTATTGGACTACATTAGGTCTTGATTATCAAGGTAAACTCTGTGCGATGATCCCATTATCCATGTATACAGTGAAAAATTACACGGTAAGCTGTACACGTTTTGATGTCATTGGAGATGGAAATCAAACGGTAATAAGCATTGATATGAAAACCAACGGTTGTTATATAATCATAGACGTTGGCAACACAAACTGGATAGGACGTTCTGTTCAAATTTTATTAAAATTTACGCATAAATAAATCAGCCAATTCTTACGGCAGTTAAACCACAATATGCTTTATCTGCATGAAGCATTCCGAAGCCGTTTGAAACAAGCTTTAAATTCACTATGCCACCATTCGAAATAGCAAAAGCGCGCATAGAAATATCAGATGATGTAATTGTGTTTCGTCCATTCAAACGAGATATAATATTTCCATCAATTATTAAATCTCCACCTGCGAGGGTTGCTCCAAAGAGTAGCCATTTTCCAGTTTCTAATGAAAGAGAGCCTATGGTATACGTTTGTCCGCTTTGAGGCGTAATTGCAGTTGATAAATACGCTTCTCGTATTTCCCCTAAATATCCTAAATCACTATAACATTGAGCCAATCACATAAATTCGAAAATTCAAGGCCTGAAAGGGCCTTTTATTATACATAAAATCCCAAGAAAGGAGATAGAACACTATGGAATCTATCAAAATTGGAACTCAGACTTATGAATTGGTAGCAGACGGCTACCAGCTGCAGCAGGAAGGCGGCCGCATCATCTTCCAGCCGGGCGAAAAAACCTTTGAGGAAATCGAGGCTGCGGTATCTGCAGCGACATCACTCGTGCTTCTGGACGAGACAGGGGAGCCACTTGCATCCCGCACTGATCTGGTGTATGCCGGTCGCATGAGCAAGCAGAAAGACTATGTGATCAGAACCGAGAAAGAAGAGACAGGCACTGGCGAAGATAGCAATCCTGTATACACCTACAAGGATGTGACCGGCCCAGTGATGATTGCAGAGTTTCGGCTTCCGGATCTCAGAGAGGCTTATAAATCTC
>ERZ780144.952-NODE-952-length-35120-cov-14.284472_pt1 | contig 35120 bp, 29 predicted proteins | sample MGYA00511380_ERZ780144 | MGnify/ENA primary metagenome ERZ780144 (study PRJEB29588, sample SAMEA1965858) | human gut metagenome | biome: human gut; feature: human-associated habitat; material: faeces | place: Denmark | collected 2008/2010 ... | reverse complement strand
GAGCATTTGGCTCTTTTTAATTATATCGAATTTACACCATTATACAGACTTTATCTCCATATATCATCTAAGACCTACTAATGGCTTATAACTTTATAATTTAGTAGGTTTCTAGCTCCGGTTAGCTGAATCTAATCATTTGTTTTTCTTTCTTCTAACGTCAAAAACACCCACTAAATCACTGGTATGAAATGTTTTAGTGGGTCTTTGACAATTTCTCATGTTAAAAGTTCTAAAAATAAGCCTACTAAATTCCAGTTTTCTTAATATCTAGTAGGTTTTAGCAGATTACCAAGCAATTACTGCAGTCCAATATGCAGTCAAAGTCAAAAAAGGATGCCACTTTCGCGGCATCCTTCAAAAAAACTACTTCATATGTACATCAAGCTGGTTGAACGGAATCTCAATTCCATTCTCATCAAATATATTCTTATATCTTTCAAGCAGGTTAAATCTTACATTCCAGTAGTCTGCTGTATTAACCCAGGCTCTTGTCTCAAGTGTTACACAGCTTTCATCAAGGCTCTTGACAACAACCAGAATATCCTTGTCCTTAAGTATTCCCTTCTCGCTGTTAATAACCTGTTCAAGAAGCTTCTTGGCTTTAGGAATATCTGATGAATAGCCAATTCCTATCTGGATATCAATTCTTCTTGTATTCTCTGCGCCTACGTTAACAATGCTTGAATTAGAAAGTGAACCGTTCGGGAGCATTACTACTTTATTATCAATAGTAACAAGCCTTGTGTAAAGAATCTCTATAGACTTTACAGTTCCTTCATTAGTTCCGACTATAATATAATCACCAACCTTAAAAGGCTTGAATATAAGAATAAGAATTCCTCCTGCAAAGTTCGAAAGGCTTCCCTGCAGGGACATACCAATCGCAAGTGCTGCAGAACCAAAAAGTGTGAGCAGTGATGTCGTCTGAAATCCCAGCTTATCCACAACTATCATGATAAGTATTGCATACATTACAAACTTAAGCACTGATACCACAAAATTAACAACACCTTTATCCAGCGTGCTTCTGTCCAGCATCTTCTTTACAAGCTTATCAAGCACTCTGATTATCTTCTTGCCAATAAACCATATTAAGACAGCAATAACAATTTTACCAATAAGTGAAACCGACCAGTTTCCTAAATCATTGAGAAGCTGCTTGACATGGGCAATAGAAAAGAATCTGGTTATTTCATCTGTTTCCTGCTGGATTGTTGTGGCTGCATCTGCCACAAGTCCTATGAATCCCATAGCTGATCCCCCTTTGTATTATTTCATCTTCTTTTTAAGCTGTTCTAACTTCTTCTTAGTCTCTATATCAATCTCTTCACTTGCACGCGCTGCTTCTTCTGCTTTTCTTACAGCTTCTTCCTTAGCCTGAAGTGCTTCCATGCAGGCTTTCTCTGCCTGTTTTCTTGCTTCAACCGCCCGCTTTGCTTCCTCTGCTGCAGCAAGTTCAAGCATTTCAGCCTCTGCTGCCTTTCTCATGGCTTCCTTCTTTGCAATTGCAGCCCTCTTTAATACAGCAATCTCCTCGAGTTCAAGCTGTGTATACGGTTCACTGTTATATATAACGAATGAAAGTCCGGGAAGAGTAATATCAATATATTCCATATCATCACCATCATTATCTGATTTGATAATCTGTCCATTAACCTTCTCGTCTCCACCGAACTTCTTCCACTCACTGTTAAATACTTCCTTATACTTTCCACGCACATCAACGTGAAGTCTGTAGTTTTCCCTCTTAACAGGAGTAAAATTCACGGCAATCACCAGCTTATTACCCTTGCTGTCAGCTCTCTGCATTGCAATAACAGTCTCTTCAGGATTAGAATTCTCGAGCCACATAAATCCATCAGGGTCATTGTCAAGCTCATATAGAGCCGCATTTTTCGCATAAAAATTATTAAGCTCTGCCATAAACTTTTCAAGTCCTATATCCTGTCCTGCTGCAAACATCTTGCTTCCGGGATGTGCATACATGAATCCAAGTGCGGCCCTGATATCTGACAAATGTGCCTTCTCATCACTGCCTGACACCATGTCCACAAACGCTTTCTGCCTGAAATCATCATGATTGAGCGAGAGCATGAAATCCTCTCCGTAATTATAGAGCATTCCATATGTCAGCTTGTCATACTCACCTTTTCTGAACAGCGGGTCAGTTCCCATGAATTCAAGAAAATCCTTAGTCCAGCAGTTATTCTGCTTATAAGTAAACATAAGAGGGTCATCATTATCTGCCGCAGTAACTCCAAACCAGCCGCTTGATTCTTCTGCTATTGTAAAACAGCCATCGCCACGTTTAGCAATATATTTGTTCATAGTCTTAAGAAATTCGATTGCGTCAAGATTCTCATTGCCGCCATACATGTTAGGTGTCCATGTACCCGGCTGCTTACCGTAATCGAGGTAAAGCATTGAAGCAACACCGTCAATTCTGATACCGTCAATATGGTAATCATTAAGCCACATTAATACGCTTGATAAAAGAAAACTTCTTACAGCACCTTTCTTATAGTCAAATGTGACAACATCCCACTCAGGATGCTTCTCTAGTGATGGCTTAAGATATCCGTAAGCATCTGCCCCGTCAAAATCATACAATCCCTTAACTTCTGTACCAAAGTAAGCACCATTCCAGTCAATTATTACGCCAATTCCAGCGTTATGGCAGTCATCAACCAGCTTTTTAAATGCATCACTGCCGCCTATTCGGTGTGTTACCGTAAAATATCCCAATGTCGAATATCCATTCATCTCCTCATTAAGATACTCTGCAACCGGAAGGAAACATACATGTGTATATCCCTCCTGCTTTACAAAATCCACAAGCTCATCTGCACTTTTTTCTTTCAGCCAGTCAGTAAGTGACACCTCATATACTGTTACAGGCTTCTTCTTTCCTGCTTCTTTCTTTCTCTTTATCATCCATAGCCCATCGTTCCATGCATATGAATCAGGCATGTTCTCATCACTTACCACTGATGCAGTAATTGGAACTGATGATATCTGTCTTGATACAGGGTCTAACTTTCTTGTAGTTCCCTTACCCTGTCTCTTAATTTCATACATATATCCGCATCCGGCTGCCAGTCCCGGAATGAACAGTTCAAATACTCCTGTATCCTCAATTCTTTCCATTAAGTGGACTCTGCCGTCGTATTTGTTAAACTCTCCTACGACACTTACGCTGAGTGCCTTAGGTGCCCATACATTAAAAAGCACTCCCTTCACGCCATTGACAGTTCTTTCATGAGCGCCGAATATATGTGCTGCATTTTTCTCTTCTCCTGCAAGAAATGCTTTGTAATCTTCCGGTTTCGTAACATTTGCAAATGTATATGGGTCCGTATATTCTGTGACCTCTCCATTAACCTTCTCCACTGAATAAGTGTATGAAAGCTTTTTCTTAGATGAAACAAGTGCTGCAAAGAATCCGGATTCATCAACCTTTTCCATATTAACAGCAGTTTTTCTGCCATCTATATGCAGCTTAACTGCCACTGCATCAGGACGCATTATCTGTATAAGCAGTCCCTTACCGGTAACATGTGCCCCAAGCAACTCCTTTGGCTTGTCACACTCTGCATATACAATCCCCTCTATCTCCGGCCAGTTCATCAGACCGTATAAGTTTTTATTCATACATTACCCCCATCCACTGTTTAAAGCATTCCGTCCATGATGACACCTGTGGTTCATAATGTCCCATATTCTTAGTCGCAGTCTCTCGTGTGCCAAGTCCAAGACCATGTGTACCTTTAGCATATACATGATAATCAAACGGAATCTCCTGTTTTCTTAACGCTTCCACCATAAGTAATGAATTTTCAAGCGGAACTGTCTTATCTTCACATGTATGCCATATGAATGCTGGTGGTGTGTCCTTATCCACTCTCTTTTCTATAGACACTTCATCTATAAACTCATCATATTTTTCTCCAAGACTTCTCTCAAACGATGCCCTGTGTGCATCAATTCCTGATGTAATTACAGGATAACCTAACAGCATGCCATCAGGCTTAACATACTCATGACTGCAGTGAAGTACATTTTCCAGAAGATAATCAAGTCTTTTTGAATTCCATCCTGTTCCAAGAAGTCCGGCAACATGACCTCCTGCTGAAAACCCTGCGATAATGATTTTGTCAGGATCAACATCCCATTCTGCTGCATTATCTCTTACATACTTCATTGTATAGGCTGCCTCAAAAAGCTGTGCAGGATACGTAACAGGTGCAAGACTGTATCTCAATACAACAGCATTATACCCCATATCAAGCATCTTAATAGCTATAGCTTCTCCTTCTCTTGGAGAATGATGATTATATCCGCCACCCGGACAGATAACAATAAGAGGTCTCCTAAACGGATCCTGATCATTAGGAAATACATCTTTGATGTAAGTAGTAATTGTTGCATTTCCCTGTTGTTCTATTCCAAACTCCTGATATGGTAAATCTATATTAATAGTATTATGTAACATAATGTTCTCCTTCTAGCTGAATTATTCTGTATATTATGTCTGTAGTGGTGGTGATGTGTGTATATTTTCGTGTGTGGTCGATTTATGACGAGCTGTGTGGGAGTTAATGCCGTTAGATGCATAAGCGCTGTGAATGAAAGCTCGTTCAAGCGAAGCGCGTTTGCTTTCGTTCACAGTAAAAAACTTTGCAGATAACGGCATTTACTCCCACTAAGCGCAGGAATCATGAGACCACACACGAAAACATACACACATCACATCTACACTTCTACAAAAAGCAGATTAACATCTACTTAGAATCTATGTATGAATAATCCGCTTCTTAATTTAGGCTCAAACCATGTTGACTTTGGCGGCATTAATAGTCCTGCGTCCGCTACTGCAAAAAGTTCTCCAATAGAAGTTGCATACATTGAAAAAGCAAGAACGCAATCCTCATCACATCTTCTCTCAAGCTCGCCTAAACCGCGGATTCCGCCTACGAAGTCTATTCTCTTATCTATCTTAGGGCCGTGGATTCCTAAGAGTGGCTCTAAGACGTTGTTCTGGAGTACTGCTACATCTAAGCCGTCTACCGGGTCGCTGCTTAAGATTTCTTCTTTGGCTGTGAGTGTGTACCATTTTTTGCCAAGATACATTCCGAATTCACCTTTCTTAGAAGGTGCAACCTGTGTGCTGCTCTCGCTTACAGTGAATTTATCTTTAATCTTTGCCATGAACTCTTCTTCACTTAAACCATTCAGGTCCTTTACAACTCTGTTATATGGCATTATCATAAGTTCTTCGTCTGGGAATAATACTGACAGGAAATAATTGAACTCTTCTTTGCCTGTATATCCCGGATTAGCTTCTCTTCTGCGTAAACCTACCTTTACAGCAGAAGCTGCCCTGTGGTGTCCGTCCGCAATATATATCTGGTTAATTCCTGCAAATGCGTTCTCTATAGCCTCTACAGATTCTTTACTGCTTATTTTCCAGACCTGATGTCTTATTCCATCAACCGCTGTAAAACTGTATACAGGCTTCTCCTGCTTGGCTTTGGCAACCTCTGCACTTATTACTGCATTAGCTCTGTATGCCAGGAATATAGGACCAGTCTGGGCACTGCAGGTATCAACATGGTTAATTCTGTCTAATTCTTTGTCAGCTCTTGTGTTCTCATGCTTCTTAATAACATTGTTAAGATAATCATCAATAGAAGCACATGCTACAATTCCTGTCTGTGTTCTTCCATCCATTGTAAGCTCATACACATAATATGCCTTGTCCTTATCTGTTATAAATGTTCCATCATCTATAGCTTCCAAAAGCATATCATGGGCTTTCTTATATACCTGCTCACTATACATATCAACCGATTCATCAAACTGGGTCTCTGCCCTGTCAATCTTAAGAAATGATAATGGTTCTCTTTCCACCTCTGCTCTTGCTTCCTTTGAATCATACACATCATAAGGAAGAGCTGCTACTCTGTCTGCCACTTTCTCATCCGGTCTGACACATTCAAATGGTCTTATTACTGCCATACTAACCTCCATCCGCACTATTTAACTTAAGTACTATACTTTCATATATTAGATACATTTTAACATTCAGACAGCCTTAATACAAGAAAGACCAGCCAAATGTTACAACAAATGACTGGTCTTTGATATTATTATCATTATATATGATTACTTAATAACTCTTACCTTGATAACACCTTCAATTGCTGAAAGCTCTTCTACTACTGCCTCTGGTGCAGATGCTTCAATATCTAAGAGAGAATATGCATAATCACCTCTTGACTGGTTAGCCATAGATGATATATTGATGCCTGCAGCACCAAGAACTGTTGTTATCTTACTGATAACTGCTGGTACGTTCTTATGGCATACAGTAATTCTTCCCTCTGTTGCGCATACACCGCAATCACAGTTAGGATAATTAACTGAATTAATGATATTACCATTCTCAATAAAGTTTCTAAGCTCATTAACCGCCATAACAGCACAGTTATCTTCAGCTTCTGCTGTTGAAGCTCCAAGATGAGGAAGAACAATTGCTCCTTCCATCTTAGCTGTTGTTGGGTTAGGGAAATCTGAAACATAAGTCTTAACTCTTCCAGACTTAAGTGCCTCACCGATAGCAGCTTCATCAACAAGTACATCTCTTGCACAGTTGATAATTACTGTTCCATCCTGCATAAGGTCAAATGCTTCCTTATTAATCATTCCCTTAGTGCTGTCAAGTGCAGGAACATGAACTGTAATATAGTTACATTCCTTATAGATATCCTTAACATCAGATATGTACTTAACTTCACTTGAAAGATTCCATGCAGCCTTAACTGAAACATATGGGTCATATCCGTATACTTCCATTCCAAGTGCTATAGCTGCATTGGCAACTAACTGTCCAATTGCTCCAAGACCGATAACACCAAGCTTCTTGCCCTTGATTTCCTGTCCTGCAAATGCTTTCTTAGCCTTCTCAGTTGCCTTGGCAATATCAGGGTCTTCTGCATTATCTGCAACCCACTTGTTACCACCGATTAAATCTCTTGATGCTAAAAGCATAGCTGCAATAACCTGTTCCTTAACTGCGTTAGCATTAGCTCCTGGTGTGTTGAATACAACAATACCTTCCTCTGCACATTTGTCAAGAGGAATATTATTAACGCCAGCTCCTGCTCTTGCAATTGCAAGAAGATTATCACTAAGCTCCATATCATGCATCTTGGCACTTCTTACAAGTACAGCCTGTGCATCTTCAAATGAGCTTTCTGTATTATACTCATCAGAAAAAAGCTTCAAACCACATGCCGCTATATTATTAAGACAATTAACATTAATCATTATGCATTCTCCTTCTCGAACTTCTTCATGAATTCAACAAGCTTCTCTACACCTTCGATTGGCATAGCATTGTAGATAGATGCTCTCATACCGCCAACTGTTCTGTGTCCCTTAAGGTTAACAAATCCTGCAGCTGCAGCTTCCTTAATGAACTTAGCTTCCATAGCATCCTTAGCTTCTTTATCTTCAATGTTGCATACAAAAGGTACATTCATAAGTGAACGGTCTTCCTTAACAACTGTTCCCATGAATAACTTGCTCTCATCAAGGAAATCATAAAGAATCTTAGCCTTCTTCTCATTGTGTTCCTTCATTGCTGAAAGTCCACCCATTTTCTTAATCCACTTGAACACCTTGCCACAGATATAGATATTGTAGCATGGTGGTGTATTATAAAGAGAATCTGCATCTGCCTGTGTCTTCCACTTAAGCATTGTAGGAGTTCCTGGAAGAACGTCATCTGTTATAAGGTCTTCTCTGATAATAGCAATTACAACGCCTGCTGGTCCGATGTTCTTCTGGACACCGCCGTATACAACGCCGTACTTAGTTACATCCATAGGTTCTGATAAGAAGCATGATGAAACATCTGATACAAGAATATGACCCTTAGTGTTAGGTAATGTCTTATACTTTGTTCCGTAAATTGTGTTGTTCTCACAGATATATACATAGTCAAGATCCTCTGGAATATCAAGATCTGAACAGTCTGGAATATATGAAAATGTCTTGTCTGCTGATGAAGCAAGCTCAACAGCCTCTCCATATATCTTAGCTTCTGCAAATGCTTTCTTAGCCCACTGTCCTGTAAGGATATAACCTGCTTTCTTATTCTTCATAAGGTTCATAGGCACTTCAGCGAAGAACTGCGATGCACCACCCTGTAAAAATAACACCTTATAGTTATCTGGGATGTTAAGAAGGTCTCTTAAATCCTTCTCTGCCTCTTTGATGATGTTGTCATAAACCTTGGATCTGTGGCTCATTTCCATTACCGACTGACCGCTTCCCTGGTAATCTAACATTTCATCTGCTGCTTCTTTGAGTACTTCCTCTGGTAAAACAGCTGGACCAGCGCTAAAGTTATAAACTCTACTCACCTTTTCTTCCTCCTAAAATATAAAATATTAAAAACTATTTTAGTCCTTTATCACATTAAAGTCAATATATGAATTATTTCTTGTTATTAAGGTCTTCTCTGTCGAATGCCTCTGAGATTGCAGCCCCCGGTGAAACCATAGGGAATACCTTGTCTTCTCTGTCAATATGACAGTCTATAACACATGGAATATTGAGTTCGATTGCTTCTTTAAATGCTTTCTCAAACTCCTCTATTGTATCAACACTGTAAGCCTTGGCTCCCATTCCTTCTGAAACCTTAACAAAATCCACCTGATCATCAAGAACTGTAGCTGAATATCTCTTGCCATAGAAAAGATCCTGCCACTGTCTAACCATACCAAGTACATGGTTATTAAATATAACTTCAATAACAGGAATGTTATATCTGGTTGCTGTTGCAACTTCATTCATATTCATACGGAAGCAACCATCACCTGCAATATTAACAACTGTCTTATCCTTACGTCCAACCTTGGCACCTATACATGCACCAAGACCATATCCCATAGTTCCAAGTCCTCCTGATGTAAGAAGTGTTCTTGGCTCTTTGAACTTATAATGCTGTGCAGCCCACATCTGATGCTGTCCAACATCTGTTGTAATAATTGCATCACCATTTGTAATCTCGTATATCTTCTCCATGATAAGAGGTCCGTTAAGAATATCTCTGTTATATCTCATAGGATAATCAAGCTTATAAGACTTGATGTGTTCCATCCAGTCTGAGTGATCCTGATTATCTAACTTATCATTGATTCTCTTAAGAATCTCTTTAGCATCTCCGAGTACATGTGCATCTGTCCTGACATTCTTGTTAATCTCAGCTGCATCAACATCAAACTGGAGAATCTTTGCATTCTTAGCGAATTTCTTAGCATTTCCAGTAACACGGTCTGAGAATCTTGCACCAACTACGATAAGAAGATCACACTCTGAAACTCCGTAGTTAGATGTCTTAGTACCATGCATACCAAGCATTCCTGTGTATCTTTCATTAGATCCGTCAAATGCACCCTTACCCATAAGTGAATCACATACCGGTGCATCAACCTTCTCAACAAACTTCTTAAGTTCATCAGATGCCTCTGATATAACAGCTCCGCCACCAACGAATACATATGGCTTCTTAGCTTTCTTAATAAGTGTCACAGCCTTATCAATATCTTCTTCCTTAATGCTTGCTGTAATTCTGTCTACAGGCTTTGGAACTCTTGGTGTGTACTCACACTCTGCTGCTGTTACATCCTTAGTAACATCAACTAATACCGGACCCGGTCTTCCTTCCTTGGCAATTCTGAAAGCATTTCTTAATGTCTTGGCAAGGTCCTTTACATTCTTAACAATATAGCTGTGCTTTGTAATTGGCATTGTAACACCCGCTATATCAATCTCCTGAAAGCTGTCTCTTCCAAGAAGAGGAACTGTTACATTACATGTAATTGCAACCATAGGAACTGAATCCATATATGCAGTTGCAATACCTGTTACAAGGTTAGTCGCTCCTGGACCTGATGTTGCAAAACATACACCAACCTTACCTGTTGCCCTAGCATATCCATCAGCAGCGTGCGATGCACCCTGCTCATGTGATGTAAGAATATGAGTTATCTCATCTGAATGCTTATAAAGAGCATCATATACATTAAGAATAGCTCCACCAGGGTATCCAAATATTGTATCAACGCCCTGTTCTTTCAAGCATTCAACAATTATCTCTGAACCATTTAACTTCATTTATCTTCTCCTGATTTCTCTTTAATGTCTTTTTATAATTATATTAAATATTACTCATCTGCTGAACTTTTAAGAATGGCTCCTCTGTTTCCTGATGTAACGAGTGAAGCATATCTCTTTAAGTATCCTGTTGTTACCTTAGGTTCTCTTGGCTGCCACTTAGCCTTTCTTGCAGCAAGCTCTTCATCTGAAACCTTAAGTTCAAGTTTAAGTCCCGGAATATCAATGCTGATGATATCTCCTTCTTCAACTAAAGCAATAGGTCCGCCAACAGCAGCCTCTGGTGATACATGACCAATAGAAGCTCCACGGCTTGCACCTGAGAATCGTCCATCTGTAATAAGAGCAACTGATGAGCCAAGTCCCATACCTGCAATAGCTGATGTAGGATTAAGCATTTCTCTCATACCAGGACCACCCTTAGGACCTTCGTAACGGATAACAACTACATCACCTTCAACTATCTTACCACCCTTTATAGCAGCAATTGCATCTTCTTCTGAATCAAATACTCTTGCCGGACCTTCGTGTACAAGCATCTCTGGAACAACTGCTGAACGCTTGACTACTGATCCGTCTGGTGCAAGATTTCCTGAAAGAACTGCAAGACCACCTGTCTTACTGTATGCATTATCAACTGTCCTTATGACTTCAGGATTACGGTTGTATGCTGTTGCTATACACTCTCCGATTGTCTTTCCTGAAACCGTCATGCAGTCTGTATTAAGAAGTCCGATATCTGCAAGCTCTTTCATAACTGCATATACACCGCCTGCTTCATTAAGGTCTTCCATGTATGTTGGACCTGCTGGTGCAAGGTGGCAGAGATTAGGAGTCTTTTCGCTTATTGGGTTAGCGAATTTGATATCGAAATCAAATCCTATCTCATGTGCAATAGCTGGAAGGTGAAGCATTGAATTAGTAGAACATCCAAGTGCCATATCTACTGTAAGGGCATTCATAATAGAATCCTTAGTAATGATATCTCTTGCTGTGATTCCTTTATTAACCATATCCATAACAGCCATGCCAGCATGCTTTGCAAGCTTGATTCTCTCTGAATATACGGCCGGAATTGTACCATTGCCGCGAAGTCCCATACCAAGTGCCTCTGTAAGGCAGTTCATTGAATTAGCTGTGTACATGCCTGAACATGAACCACATGTCGGGCATACCTTTTCCTCAAACTCAAGTACATCTTCCTCTGTCATTGTCCCTGCTGCATATGAACCAACAGCCTCAAACATTGAAGAAAGGCTTCTCTTCTTACCCTTAACATGACCTGCAAGCATTGGTCCGCCTGATACGAATACAGTTGGAAGATTAAGTCTTGCTGCTGCCATTAAAAGTCCGGGAACATTCTTATCACAGTTAGGAACCATTACCAGTCCGTCAAACTGATGTGCAATTGCCATACACTCTGTTGAATCTGCAATTAAATCTCTTGTTACTAAAGAATATTTCATTCCGACATGTCCCATTGCAATACCATCGCATACTGCAATAGCAGGGAATACTACAGGCACACCGCCTGCCTCAGCAACTCCTAATTTAACTGCATTGACAATCTTATCAATATTCATATGACCTGGTACAATCTCATTATAAGAGCTTACAATACCAATCATAGGTTTCTTCATCTCTTCTGCTGTGAAGCCAAGTGCATTAAAAAGGCTTCGTGCAGGTGCCTGCTGCATACCACTTCTGGCGTTATCACTTATCATAGCTTATCTCCTTAATATGTATTATTTAAATGTATTAAACTCTCTCTGCGATTAAGTCGCCCATCTTGTCAGTTCCTACAAGTGTGCATCCTTCTGACATAATATCAGTTGTTCTGTAGCCTTCCTTTAAAACAGCTGCAACTGCTGCTTCAATAGCATCTGCTTCCTTGTCAAGATCAAGTGAATATCTTAACATCATGGCTGCACTGAGAATTGTAGCAATTGGATTAGCAACATTCTTTCCTGCAATATCAGGTGCTGAACCATGGCTTGGCTCATAAAGACCTAACTTAGTCTTATTAAGGCTTGCACTTGATAACATTCCGATTGAACCTGTTATCATACTTGCCTCATCTGATAATATGTCTCCAAACATGTTCTCAGTAAGAATAACATCGAACTGTCCAGGATTCATAACAAGCTGCATAGCACAGTTATCTACAAGCATGTCTGAAACTTCAACTTCCGGATAATCCTTTGCAACCTCATGTACAATCTTTCTCCAGAGTCTTGAAGAATCAAGAACATTTGCCTTATCAACGCTTGTTACTTTCTTTCTTCTCTTCATTGCAATCTCAAATCCCTTAATTGCAATTCTTCTGATTTCTTCTTCGTTGTATGTAAGTGTATCAACGGCTGTCTCCAATCCGTCAATTTCCTTAGTATATCTATTACCAAAGTAAAGGCCGCCTGTAAGCTCTCTCATAATGACCATATCAAATCCATCACCGATTATTTCTTCCTTCAATGGACACGCTGCCTTAAGTTCATCATAAAGATATGCCGGACGTAAATTAGCAAAAAGTCCTAATTCCTTACGAATCTTTAAAAGTCCCGCTTCTGGTCTTAAATTAGGTGCAACATCATACCACTTGGAATTACCCACATTGCCTCCAACTGCTCCAAGAAGTACAGCATCAGATGCTTTAGCTGTTGCTACTGCTTCATCTGTAAGTGGAACGCCATACTCATCAATTGAGCATCCACCCATAAGAATCCTGGTATAATCGAACTTGTGACCGTATTTGTCAGCCACACTGTCAAGCACTTTCACAGCCTCTCTGACGATTTCTGGTCCTATTCCATCACCTGGAATTAAAGTTATTCTGCTTTCCATAAACCTTTACCCCTTTTTCATATGATAATTCAATTTAATATGATATAACATTTGCGCAACATTTTCAATAAAAAAAGGATTCCTGACCAGACAAATGTGTCTGGTCAGGAACCCTGCTTTAATTAATTACCTTTAATTATTCTGCTGATGTGCTGTCTGATGGCTTCTCAACCTGAGCAATTGCCTTCTTCTGCATTGAGATACGGCAATTCTTGTTGTTACCGAATTCTACGATTACATCATCTTCTGATATATCGATAAGAACACCATAGAAACCGCTTGTTGTAAGAACATAATCACCGATTTCCATAGAATCCATAAGTTCCTGCTGACGCTTCTGTTCCTTCTTCTGTGGCTTGATTGCCATGAAATACATCATTGCACCAATAATTACGACATAAAAAACTATGATAGCAATATTCATTGATACTCCTCCTTAAAAATGTCTCTTTCAAACTTAACATATAATACATAATTGAGAGCTGCTTGTCTACCTCAAAATGTATTTTTAACAAAATATTTATAAACATACAGCATTACTGCTTATTATATGTCTTCATCTGGTATAATGCCTCTTCCTTGAAGCCTGCATATCTTCCTTCTTCAATTGCAGCTCTTATGTCTGTCATGAGATGGTTGTAATAGTATAAATTGTGAAGAACACAAAGACGCATTCCAAGCATTTCCTTAGCCTTAAGAAGATGCCTTACATATGCTCTTGAGTAATTCTGACAGCATGGACATCCACAGCCTTCTTCAATTGGTGCTGTATCTGTCTCATACTTTGCATTAAAAAGATTAATCTTTCCAAACTTAGTATACACATGTCCATGACGTCCGTTTCTTGAAGGATATACACAGTCGAAGAAATCAATTCCTCTATCCACTGCCTCTAATATATTGGCAGGTGTTCCCACTCCCATAAGATATGTCGGCTTGTCCTTTGGAAGATATGGCACTACATTATCAAGTACATCATACATTTCCTCATGTGTTTCACCAACAGCAAGCCCGCCTACTGCATAACCATCAAGATCTAACTCTGATATTCTCTTGGCGTGGTCAATTCTTATATCATTAAATACCCCTCCCTGATCAATACCAAAAAGCATCTGATCAGGATTAACCGTATCAGGAAGTGAGTTCAGTCTTGCCATCTCTTTCTTGCAACGCTCTAACCAGCGGTATGTTCTGTCAACAGAATTCTGGATATATTTTCTGTCAGCCTTTGCCGGCGCACATTCGTCAAATGCCATTGCGATTGTTGAGCCAAGATTAGACTGTATCTGCATGCTTTCCTCTGGTCCCATGAATATCTTATGTCCGTCAATATGTGACTGGAAAGTAACGCCTTCTTCTTTAATCTTCCGGAGTCCCGCAAGTGAAAACACCTGAAATCCACCTGAATCTGTAAGAATCGGTTTATCCCAGTTCATGAACTTATGAAGTCCTCCAAGCTGCTTAATAATCTTATCTCCCGGTCTTACATGAAGATGGTAAGTGTTAGATAATTCTATCTGCGTTCCTATCTGCTGTAAATCAGTTGTCGCAACTGCGCCTTTAATGGCCGCAACTGTTCCGACATTCATAAATACAGGCGTCTGCACAGTCCCATGTACTGTTGTGAACTCTGCTCTTTTTGCCCTGCCATCCGTCTTTAAAATTTTATACATATCTGCTCCTTTTATTTTCTGTAAAACTCTTTAACTCTGTCCATTCTAGCCGTCATATTGTCAAATATCAGGTCAACAAGTGTAAGTGCTGTCATAGCTTCAACCACAACAACTGCTCTTGGAACTATCATCGGGTCATGTCTTCCTTTGATTGAAACCTCGATATCCTCGCCCTGCTTATTAACAGTTTCCTGCAATGCACTAATTGAAGGTGTCGGTTTTACCGCTGCCCTGAACACAAGCTCATCACCGTCGCTTATTCCACCAAGCACTCCACCGCTGTGATTAGTCAGCTTGCCAACCCTGCCATCCTTCATTACGAATTCATCATTATTATACTTTCCTGTAACTTTAGCCGCTTCAAAACCGTCTCCAATCTCAAAGCCTTTGACAGCCCCAATTGACATTATTGCCTTGGCAAGATTAGCATCTAGCTTTTCAAATGTAGGATTGCCAATTCCAGTCATCATTCCTGTAACCCTGCATTCAATGACACCACCGATTGAATCTCCAACTGACATCTTGCTCTCTGCAAAAGCCTTAACCTTCTCTGCAGCTTCCTTATCAGGTATGTTAAATGCGTTATTATCTCTTTCAGCTATATCAAACTTATCATAATCAATGCCAATTCCACCGATTTCTTTAGCATATGCTGTAATATTAATTCCAAGCTCTTTAAGAATCTTCATAGCAATTGCACCGGCTGCAACTCTTCCGATAGTTTCTCTTCCAGAACTTCTTCCACCGCCTCTGTAATCCCTGAATCCGAATTTCTCGTCAAACGTATAATCAGCATGTCCCGGTCTGTAATAATTAGCTATCTCTGAATAGTCAGCAGACCTCTGTGTCTTATTATATACTGCAAGTGATATTGGAGTCCCGGTAGTCTTGCCTTCAAATACACCTGAAAGAATATGTACCTCATCATCTTCCTTTCTTGGTGTAGTAAACTTTGACTGTCCCGGTTTTCTTCTGTCTAGCTGCTCCTGAATATCTTCCTCACAAAGAGGCAGACCTGCAGGACACCCGTCAATTACAACTCCAAGTCCCTCTCCATGCGACTCTCCCCATGTTGATATCTTAAATATATTTCCAAACACTGAACCTGCCATAATATATTCTCCTCATCTTTTCAATAGGATTTATTTTAACATATTAAAATATATATCATCAAGCAAAACCCCAATTTATTAATTTTTTCTTATTTTTATTTTTTTCTTAATAGTCAAATGTATTTTATATGGTAAAATAAATATATCAATATATTGAATGGAGTTTATTATGGGAACTGTTATAGGAATTGATTTAGGAACAACTAACAGCTGTGTGGCTGTTATTGAAGGTGATACGCCTACTGTCATCACCAACAAAGAAGGCTACCGCACAACCCCTTCTGTTGTAGCCTTTACGAAATCAAAGGAACGTATTGTTGGTGATGCCGCCAAGAGACAGGCTGCCGTCAACTCTGACAGAACTATATTCTCTATCAAGAGACACATGGGTACGGACTATCGCAGGAAGATTGACGGAAAGTATTATACTCCACAGGAAATCTCTGCATTTATACTTATGAAGTTAAAGGAGGATGCCGAGGATTTCTTAGGACAGCCTGTGACAGACGCTGTTGTAACTGTGCCTGCCTATTTTACTGACGCACAAAGACAGGCTACTAAAGATGCCGGTAAGATTGCTGGGCTTAACATATTAAGAATTATCAACGAGCCTACTTCTGCCGCTCTCGCGTACGGACTTGACAATGGTATGGCACAGAAGGTTCTTGTGTATGATTTAGGTGGTGGAACTTTTGATGTGTCTGTTATCGATATCGGTGATAATGTCATTGAAGTTCTTGCAACTTCAGGTGACAATCACTTAGGTGGTGATGATTTCGATGAAAGAATAGTTAATTATCTTGTCGAGCAGTTTAAGATAAGTGACGGTATCAATCTTTCAAAGGACGTCTCTGCAATGCAGCGTTTAAGAGAAGAAGCTGAGAAAGCAAAGAAGGAGCTGTCTTCTTCTGTAACAACTAATATTAATCTTCCTTTTATCGCTATGTCTAAGGACGGACCGCACCACATTGATATCACTTTATCAAGACAGACATTTAACGAGCTTACAGCTGACCTTGTAGACAGAACAATCACCCCTGTTGAGAATGCACTGCATGATGCAGGTCTTTCCAAGACAGACATTAATATGGTTTTATTGGTTGGTGGTTCTACAAGAATCCCTGCTGTTGCTGATAAAGTAAGACAGCTTATGGGAAAAGAGCCATCAAGAAATCTTAATCCTGATGAATGTGTAGCCCTTGGTGCTGCCGTTCAGGGTGGCAAGCTTGGAAACCAGCTTCAGGCCGGTTCTGCTGCTTCTGAAATCATACTTATGGATGTAACTCCAATGTCTCTTTCTATTGAGACTATGGGTGGAATTGCAAGCAGGCTTATTGAAAGAAACACAACCATTCCTACAAGACACAGCCAGATATTTACTACTGCCGGCAATTTCCAGACATCCGTTGATATCAAGGTTTTTCAGGGTGAACGAAAGTTTACAAGAGACAATAAACTGCTTGGCAACTTCCGTCTTAACGGTATTAAGCGTGCGATGGCAGGAGTCCCACAGATTGAAGTAACATTTGACATTGATGTTAATGGTATTGTCAATGTATCTGCAAAGGATTTAGGTACCGGAAGGGAACAGAGCATTACTATTACTTCAAGCTCTAACATGACCGAAGAAGAGATTGCAAAAGCCCGCTGGGAAGCCGAAGTCTACAGCAAGCAGGATGAAGCATACCAGAGATTTATTGATATAAGGGAAGATGCTGTACGGACTCTTAACGAGGCTAACAACGCACTTGCCGCCAATAAAAAGGTCTGGGAGAAGGATAAGAAAAAGAATGTTAAGGCTCAGATTGGACATCTTGGCAAGCTTATATCTAAAGCTCCTATTGACAAGCTTAATGAGGAGAAAGCAGCTTCCATGCATGAGGCTTCGGAAGCTGTGAAAGAAGCTTTAAGGTAATGGCGGACCGCTACGAAAATAAATAAGACCAGTTCAGGCACGCTTTCGCTATGCGTCGCTCGCAGCGGTACTAAGCTCATCAGGATTTGCCCCTTCGGGGCTGTCCTGATTTGCTAAGTACCGGCGGCTCCTCAATGCCTGGACTGGTCTTATTTATTTTCTTTGCTTGCTTTGCTCGCTTGATTTTCTTGTATTTACTCTGCTTTCTTTCCCTTCACGTTAACTATGCAGATTCCTATGCACACTAATACTAACGCTATTAATGCATTTATTCCAAGCTCTCTGCTTCCTTCTCCAAGCCACCAGGCTGAAAGAAGTACACCGAATACAGGGTTGGTGAATCCGAAGATTGCCACTTTGGATACCGGGTTATGCTTTAACAGTATTCCCCATATTGAGTAGGCTACGGCTGATATGCATGCGAGATAGAATAACATTAGTATTGCTGATACTGACACGTGTGTAATTCTACCGCCCATCACAAGTCCTAATATAATCATTACTATTCCACCGAATATGAACTGATAACCGCTCAACATTACCGGATTGTCTTTCTTTGAATAGTTCTTCATAAGGCATGATGAAAATGCATACGACAACGCACATAAGAACAGACTTCCGTCACCCATAATGCTTAAGTTCATGTCGATTTTCTGTCCATTCATGCTGACTACGATAACACCTGCAAACCCAATCACACAGCCGATAATTTTCTTCAGATTCAGCTTTTCCTGTCTGAATATAATTGTCGATACAAGTATTACGAAAAATGTGTTAGAACCGTTAATTATTGACGCCTTTACTCCGCTGTTGTGTGCAAGTCCGATATAGAAGAATATGTACTGCAGAATTGTCTGGAACATTGCCAGTTTCACAATGCTTGGTACACTTGATTTCGTTGGAAGCAGCATTTTTCTGTTAAGAATACTTCCAATTAAGATTGTAAGCACTCCTGCAAAAACAAATCTTGTTCCTGCAAATAATACCTGTGTCCATGTTTCACTTGACGGTATCTTAAACAACGCATATCCTAATTTGATACATGGTGATGCACTTCCCCAAAGGAATGTACACACAAGTGCAAGGGCGCACACCACCCATGTTTTCTGTAAAAAATCTTTTTTCTCGTTTGTTTTTTCCATGATTAATCTCCTGTTTTTCTAATATTATTGCTAATTATAATGGCATTCATAATCTGACAGGTTTTCTCCCTGACACCTGCCATTTCCATATAATCTGAAAATCTTTTTGCAACATCTTCTATATACGATATTATTGCATCACATTTCCTCTTGCTTACTCCCATGTTTATTCCACATTTTATCAAATCATCATAACTTATATCTGAACTTTTTCCATTTATAAGCATCTGATGTGCTTTCAACCACATATTGCTGCTGTCATATGCAAATGTGACATCATATGCTGGTGACAATCTCCAGACACCATTCTTATCCATCAGAAAAGAAACATTTTTTACATGATCATCCTGATTAATCAGAATAACATTAAAAACCATTCTTCTATAAAATTGTTCCACATCTGAATATGGTATACCTAGTCTATTCATATAATATGCTGCCTGTTCATAACTGCATAATCCCGGAATATTGTAATCTATATGTGAAATTGCTCCTAATGTCTGCATATGAATTTTTTTATTATTGTTCCTATCGAAACGTTTAGTTATAAAATGTGCATATCCGGCATCTTCAAGCAGACGGCATTCATTCATAATTACCCCCGCTGCTTTTGCCATAAGATAATATCCGTATTCTATTCTTGTATATTCTACTGAATCTTCCAGATTATGATCCCCATTTTTAGATACTCCATCAAACTTCATAAGCCAGTATTCAAATCCATTACCAGCATTAATCTGTCCACTTTTTATTTCTCCCGTATCTTTATTCCATGCAATCAGCGCCTTTGCTCTTGCACCACCTGCAGATGTTCCCAATAGCACAAGCTGGCTATATCCAGCATTATCTTTCAGATTAATCAGCTTATCTTTTCTATCAGATAATACATCAGATGCAAACTCTACCATTTTCGATATATTAACATCCTCTATTGTACTGTCAAACGGACTTGTTGCTGGTATATATTCTAATGCACCCATACCTCTTTTTCCTGTATAGCACAGTCTGTCTATAACATTAAATTCACTAATTGATTTTCCCTGCTCAGCCAGCCATCTGTCTATAATTTTATTACCAAATTTATCTGGAAGCGAATCCGCTACCAATCCAGGTGCTCCATGAAATGCTGTCCTTGCAAGTTCCGGAAATTCATACACTCTTTCTGATAATGGCATATGTATAGGTGATACCTCAATATTACTCTTTAAAAAATCTTTATCATATTCAAATGCAACAACTCCATTTGCTTCATTCATATGAATTATTCCAATTCTTGTGCCCCAAAGCATTACCTCCGCTGTATTTATCATTCATCTTCCCCCCATTTAAATCCAGAATCTGCTTTTCTTTTTGCACATGCTCTCTGCCTTGTTTTAACATTTTTCAAATAAGATGATGGCCGGTTGTTCATATCTGGTATCACATTCACGAAATTATTCATAAGCTCCATCGCATTCATTAATTTCATAAAATTAACAAGACTTATATCTTCTCCACTTTCAAACCGAGTAATACTTCTTAATGAAACGCCTGATTTATCCGAAAGTTCTTTCTGTGTTAATGGATAACTTATCCTATATGCCTTAAACCTGATAACAACTTCCTCATAATCACTAATCATAATTAAACATCTCCAAATCCATAAATCTTATATATCATATTCAAATGTTTTTGTATTGTATCACATTTGCAATTAATTAGCAATATATGGCGTGTTAAGCTATATTTTAATGCTTAATACGCCATATATTGCTAGTTATTTTTTATTTTGTGCGGCAGTCGTACCCGAAGAATTTTTCTTTTAAACATCTGGCTGTTAAAAGGTATCACCGGATAAATGTAGCTTTTTCCTGATATTGTCCTGTTAAAGCATACAAGCACTATTGCAAATATGACTCCTGCCAGAAGTCCAATTCTTCCAAAGAACTGCACCAGAATCAGATTGACTATTCTTATGAATTTTAATGCATATCCCATCTCAAAACTTGCCTGTGAGTAAGTTCCAACCGTTACAACTGCCATATAAAGAAGTGATTCTGAATTAAACCACCCGGACTCCACAGCATATTCTCCCACAACAATACCAGCAAGAATACTTAATGGCGTTGACAGCATTCCGGGTGTATTGACCGCCGCAAGCTTAAGTCCGTCAACTGCAAGTTCAAGAATAAAAAGCTGCAATATAACCGGAACCGTTATATCCTCACTTATCGTTATGAATTTCAACCATTCAGGCACCCACTGCGGATTGCTCTCAAGCAAAAGCCATACAGGTGTAAGAAAAACCGTAAGCAGTGTAAAGAAAAATCTCGAAAGTCTTATATAAGTTCCTATCATTGGCGAAAAATTAAAATCATCTGCTTCTTCTATTATATCAAATACATTTGTTGGAATAATCATCACTGCAGGTGATGTATCTACCATAATAACTATATTTCCATCAAAAAGTGCTGCTGCAGCGGTATCTGGTCTTTCTGAATATTTATACTTAGGAAACGGATTAATCCATTTTCCCTTAAACATACATTCCGCAAGGCTCTCTATATTCATAGTGAGCGCCTCAACCTCAATGCTGCTTATCAGATTCTCAATTCTTTGAAGCAGCTTCTTATCAACCTTATCATCAATATAGCACACGGCAACATCCGTCCGTGAGCGCTCCCCTACAGTATACATTTCCATTGAAAAACGGTTATCCCTTATTCTTCTTCTTAAAAGTGCCGCATTGCACACAAGTGTCTCAACAAATCCATCTCTTGAGCCACGCAGAACCTTGTCTTTGTAAGGCTCTGTAACAGACCGCATCGGATAAGTACGACAGTCAATCAGTATACATTCGTCAAAGCCATCTATTATCATGACGGTCTGCCCTGAAAGAAATGCCTTCTCCACCTCGTCATAATGTCCGTTTTTTTCAATCTCTGTATACGGCATTCCGACCTCTAAGAATGTATCTATATCCTTTATGTCCGATTCTTTCAATGAATAAAAGAACTGCACAAGTTTTTCAATTGTTTCCTCCTGTACGAATCCATCTATAAAGTAGAAATGTGTTCTCTTCCCTCCAATTAATACATCTCTTTGCAGAATATCAAAATTTCTGTCCACTCTTAACTTCTCGTTCATCATGCGGACATTCATGTCTATGTTAGTTGTAAAATCAGTCATGCTTACTCCTTTCACTGGCACATTTTCACCCGCACTCTGAATCAGCCAAAAGCAGCTCTCAATTTCACTAACCCTGTCAAAGCACGAAAAGGGCAGGACTTACGCCCTGCCCTTATAGAATATCCATATTTGACACATTTATTCTGTTATTAGTTCTCAAAAAGTGATGTTGAGTAATATCTGTCACCACTGTCCGGAAGCAATGCAACGATTGTCTTACCTTCGTTCTCTGGCTTCTTAGCCCACTCAATTGCTGCGTAAAGTGCTGCGCCCGCTGATATTCCAACCTGAATTCCCTCTGTGTGAGAGATTAACTTGGCATATTCAAATGCATCATCGTTATCAACTGGAACTACACTGTCATATATCTTAGTGTTAAGAATTTCTGGAACGAAGCCTGCTCCAATTCCCTGAATCTTATGTGGTCCCGGCTTGCCCTGTGAAAGTACCGGTGAAGTTGCAGGCTCAACTGCAATTATCTCAATCTTGTCATTCTTAGACTTAAGATACTCGCCAACTCCTGTGATTGTTCCACCAGTTCCGACTCCGGCAACAAATGCGTCTACATCTCCATCTGTATCATTCCATATCTCTGGTCCGGTTGTTCTTCTGTGTGCTTCCGGATTCGCTGGATTAACAAACTGTCCTGCTATCATGCTGCCTTTAATCTCATTTTTTAATTCTTCTGCCTTGGCAATTGCACCAGTCATTCCCTTATAACCCGGAGTAAGTACAATCTCTGCACCATATGCCTTGATAATATTTCTTCTTTCGACACTCATAGTCTCTGGAAGAACTATTATTGTTCTGTAGCCCTTTGCTGTTGCAATGGCAGCAAGTCCGATTCCTGTATTGCCTGATGTAGGCTCAATAATTGTTGCACCGGGCTTAAGAATACCTTTCCCCTCTGCATCTTCAATCATTGCCTTGGCAACTCTGTCCTTAACGCTTCCTGTTGCATTAAAATACTCAAGCTTAACAAGTACTCTTGCCTTAAGTCCGAACTTCTCTTCAATATGTCCGACTTCTACAAGTGGTGTGTTACCTATTAAGTCTGCTGCTGATTTATATATTTTTCCCATACAATCCTCTTTTCTTGTGGTATTGTCCCACATTTTCTAATATCAATTCATGAATCCAATCAATAAATGTTATTATTGAATATCATTCATAAATCAGACTGTATGTTTATGCAATACACAAACATACTATGTTTATATGTTATTATAAAACAAGGATTTTGATTTGTACAGTACTTTTTTATTTTTCTTCAAAAAAGGAGTCTTAAAACTCCTTTTTTCTCATCACACTATAGCTGATTATGTATGATATGAATAATAAGATAACCGTAAATATTATTCCCACCAGTATAAGCATAGCTATATTTACATTATCCAGAAATGCAGAGATTTTAATAAGTCTATCCATTCCAATTATTTTTCTTATACAATAAAACACAACAGCCACTGTTCCAATAAATATAATCAGAGCTATCTTGCTCTTTTCCACGCCATATTTTATATGAACCGGAATTATACAGGCAACAAAAAGCAGCACCACAATAAGGGAAACAAACATTACTTCTCCTTCCCCCGAAATACTTATAGTCTGATTCTTTACAATCATAATCCCAAAATATATTATAAATGCCTCAACCCATGATATTATTGTTCCTGCGATAAAAAATATGTATTTTTCAAGCACATACATTTTAGCATCAATAGGAAGCGTCATTAAAAACCTGTATCCATTATCATATTCATCATATGATATTGTTCCGACAATAACTATTATTGTAAGCATTGGAATATACCCAAGAACAAATTCAGGACTAACTTGACTATACCCAATAAAAACTGCCAGAAGAACGAAAATAATGAATACCTTTTTTCTCTGCATAATGATTCTTAAATCTTTCTCAAATAATCCCGACATTATCTATCCCCTCCTGCCATCATAAGAATAAGTTCATCTATGCCACCGTTCTCAACAGTTATATCAGGATAATTTTCCTTATAAAATGCTTTGCTGCTGACAAAACATGCATAACCATAACATTCCTTCTTAGTCTTTAATATATAATTCTTATCAAGCTTTTCATATTGTTCTTCTTTAACCTTAACTATTCCATACTGTTCCACTATTATATCAGTATCCTCATGTAATATTATTCTTCCATCATTAATCAGATAAACATCATCACACAGATTCTCAATATCTGAGGAAATGTGTGAAGTAATTATTATTGACCTGTTTTCATCTTCCGCCATATACTCACGAAGTATGTCAAGCACATCATTGCGTGCCTGGACATCAAGTCCTGCCGTGGGTTCATCTAAAATTAACAGTTCTGCATTATGTGTTATCGAAATAAGTATCTTTAATCTCACTTTCATTCCAGATGAAAATTCTGCAATCTTCTTATTCATCGGAAATCTGTATTCTAGACATTTCCTCTCAAAAAAATCTTTGTTAAACCTTGGATACATTTTAGCAAGAATATGTTCTATATCATTCACACTAAGTTGTGAACAAAATCCTGAATCATCCAACAATACCCCTATTCTTTTCTTATCTTCGGCAGAAAGTTTTCCTGCTTCAACTCCGAATGTTTTAACACATCCACTATCAGGGTTGACAAGCCCTAATATAAGGCTGATAGCAGTACTCTTCCCAGCACCATTCTTTCCTATCAGACCGGTTATCATTCCTTGCTGTATATTCATTGATTGTATATCAAATATATAATCCCCATATCTCTTTTTAACATTTTCAAATGTTATCATTTAATCATCACCTATCAGCAGATTAACAATTCCAATTATTTCCTGATTGTCAAGTCCCATAGACCTTGCCCTGTCAATCACTTTCATAAAATCGTCCTCCACTGCCTTTCTTCTTGCTTCGAGTGCCAGCTGTTTATCTGTAGCTGTTACATATGTTCCTTTGCCATGAACCGTTGTTACAAATCCGGCATCTTCAAGTGCATCATACGCCTTTTTTACTGTAAGCGCGCTTATGCGAAGTTCCCCTGCAAGCGTCCTTACAGAAGGAAGTGCTTCATTTTCCTTTAACTTATTTTCAAATATTTCTGACTTAATCTGCTCCATGAGCTGTTCATAAATCGGAACCATTGAAGAATGATTCAAAATAATACGCATATCATTTGTCTCCTTTACAATAAACAGTATATAACAGTTATCCTTGTGTTGTCAACTGTTATATACTGTTCATTCATTCTGTAACATCTAATATTAAAAAACGCAGCTACCACTCCATAATGATAACTGCATCTGTAATAATTACTTATTCTGTTCTTCTAGCAACTTCTTTAATCTTTCTATCTCAGCATCTTTTGCTTCAATTGCAGCATCTTTTTCCTTAAAGGATGCTTTAAGAGCCTCATTCTGTGCTTCAAGTTCTCCTTTCCGTGCTTCAAGTTCTCCATTCTGCGCTTCAAGCTTACCTTTCTGTACCTTCAGCTCATCCATCTCATCCTTCATCCTGTCAACCATCAGCTCTGCTGTATTCCTGTCTAATATCCTCAACGCCTCAGAAAACATACTGAGCACCTCCTTTGGTCTCTCCAAATACTCATTAATATCAAGGCGTACTGATTCATCATTCACTGGTTTTTCGTCGGCTCTGCATCTGGCAGCTTCCACCAGTCCGTCATATGTGTGCTTTTCTGCCTCAACTATACGTTTTTTCACAATTCCAGCTTCCATAAGCTTCTTACTGCAAGCCGGGCCAATGCTGTACACCAAAACATCATCAAGTCTGTCAATCAGCCATTTTATACGCTCCCCGCTGCTGCCACTTGTAACAATTATCCCATCAATATCTCCGCAATCCATGCTGTCATATTCCATACCATCATAATCCACAGGTTCATTCCTATATACTTGAATCTTAATTAAGTTTTCATACTCCTTCATAGCTTCCTCAAGTGAACCGCTTGTGACTTCAGCACACAGATACACAACTCTGCCTGACACAGCATTCATCAGTTCTTCTCCCAGCGCTAATCCTGTAGCTTTTGACGAAACATAATCTGCCTCAATCCCACATGCTGTCCTTAAAGCATTCTGCGTATTCTTCCCAACAACAGCAACCTTAACTCCTGCAGGTACCACGTTTCCTGCATTATAAGCAAACCCAGCCACAGCATTTTTACTTGTAAACACAAGCCACTGTGCATCTTTTATCTGTGTTTCAAAATCTTTAACCTTTATGTATTCAATCCTGCCAGTTACTATTTTCTCGCAGGAAAGCCCCTCCTTTGCAAGTAATTCTGCAAGGGAAGGGCTTTCTTCGTACATCTGTCCATTTTCAATATATGTATATATGTATTTACCCACAATCTACTCCAATCCTAGCATACGGGCTGCTTCGTGGCCAACCGCCTCACTGTCAGTTCCTGTAACTTCAATTCTAAGAATCCTGCTGCAATCATCATTGCCAAATAACACAACCATTCGAAGGTCACCATTTTCCTTGGTTACACAATGTGCGCCAACCGGGGCATGGCAACCGCCACCTGTTAATCTTAAAAATGTTCTTTCAGCCACAGCTTCTCTATCAGAATTATCATCTGACAAAGCATTTATCTTATCAAGAAGTTCTGTATTCACCTCTGCAGCCTCAATCGCAAGAACTCCCTGTGCCGGTGCCGGAATAACAACCTCCGGGTCAAGGTACTCTGTTATCTCAGATGACCTGCCAAGTCTGTTAAGCCCTGCTGCCGCAAGCACAATTCCGTCAAGTCCGTATGAATCGTCCCTAAGTTTGTTAATTCTTGTATCAACATTTCCCCTGATAGCAGTAAACTGGATATCAGGACGCAGCATTGCAAGCTGGCATGCACGCCTGAGGCTACCAGTTCCTATAACCGCACCAGAAGGAAGTTTTGAAAAACTTCCTGCAGTCTTTAATATAAGTACATCTCTGCAATCCTCTCGTTTCCACGCCTTTGCAAACGTAAGTCCAGTCTCACATTCAGCCGGCATATCCTTCATGCTGTGAACCGCCATATCAATGCTGCCTGAAAGAAGCTCTTCCTCAATCTCTCTGACAAAAAGCCCCTTAGTTCCAATCGCAGCAAGCGGCTTATCCGTAACCTTGTCGCCTGTTGTCTTAATTATAACAAGTTCAAATGTATCCTCAGGATACGCCTCTTCCATTCTTCTCTTAACATATTCTGACTGGACAAGTGCCAGCTTTGAACCCCTTGTTCCTATTCTGTAATGCATAATCCTCCCTACAAGCCAAACAGTCTCTCTACCATATCCTTATACTGCTGCTGTTCATCTTCTTCCACATTTTTCAATTCTTCAATCGGTTCTTTTAACAATCTGTGTAGTGACGACTTAAGAATCTTCTTTAAGATTACCCTGTCATGGTCTGAAAGGTCAATCTTGCGGTTAAGATAATCATAGCTGTCCTGTACTATCTCATCACATTTTTTGCCAAGTGACTGTATAGTTGTATCCATTCTGCTTGATGTGAGCCATTTCCTGGTTTCCGCTATATACTCATCAATCACGCACTGGCTTTCCTTTAGCAAATGTGCCCTCTCGTTCTGATTAGACTTCACAATCCCACCTATCCTGTCAAGGTCAATAAGAGTAACTCCACAAATGTCACCTGCAGATTTTTCTATATCTCTTGGTGCAGCAAGATCAAGAAGTGTCATCTTTTTACCCTCTGATAATTCAGAAGCTCTAATCACCAGATGAGGTGATGAAGTCGCTGAGACAACTATATCACTGCTTTTAAGTGCTTCTGTTTTCTTATCATATGCAATAACCTCAATCTGTGAAAACTCCTTAAGCAACGCCTTCGCATGCTGATAAGTTCTTGAACACACTGTTACATCAGCGCCATATTCTGCCAGATATCTTATGGCAAGAGCCGCGGTTTTGCCGCTTCCTATAACAAGCGCGTGCTTTCCTGATATGCCACATACTCTGTCTAACTCCTGAATACCGACATAACATACAGATACTGGTTTTTCACTTACCTTGTACTCTGTCTTAATCCGCTTTGCACAGCTTACCGCTTCTCTTACTATATAATTAAGCTCTTTCCCGCTGTGTCCAAGCGTTCTTGAAAGGTCTGCCGCATCCTTTAACTGACCTAGTATCTGATCCTCTCCCAGCACCATGCTTTCAAGTCCAGCGGCTATACAAAACAGATATACCAGTGCTTCTTCACCACATTTGACTCCGGCTAATTTAGTATCAGTAAGTCCAAAATAATCATTGAATAAATCGGACATCACTTGTACAAATGTTTCATCCTCATACAGATAAAACACTTCGCATCTGTTGCATGTTGAAAGGCACATGCACTGGTTCATGCCTGCTTCCTCTGCCTGTTGCATAAAGTCTGCTATCCCGCTGTCTGTAAATGTAATTTTATCCCTTACTGAAAGATCTGTATTCTTGTAATTAATTCCTACATATCCTAACTGCATCTGTATTCCCACTTATTATCCGAATTATTTCCTGAAGAATTCTTCCATAACCTCTATTGTACGGTTGATATCCTCATTAGTGTGTGCATCTGATACGAACATTGCCTCAAACTGTGATGGTGCAATGTATATTCCGTTATCAAGCATATGTCCAAAGTATTCTGCATACTTCTTAGTGTCTGACTTTACTGCACTGTCATAATCTTCAACTGCATCTGGTGTAAAGAATATACTCATAAGTGAACCAATCTGATTAACCGATACCCTTCCGGCTCCACATTTTCTTACACTGTCAGCAATACGCTTTGTCTTAGTCTCAAGTCTGTCGTATATGTCCTTATTATCTCTTAAGATTCTTAAAGTCTCTAAGCCTGCTGCTGTTGCAATTGGATTGCCTGACAATGTTCCTGCCTGATATACAGGGCCGTCAGGACTCACCATACGCATAATGTCAGCTCGTCCGCCATATGCGCCGACTGGCATACCCCCACCTACAATCTTTCCAAGAGTTGTAAGGTCTGGCTTTATGTTAAAGTACTCCTGCGCTCCGCCAATTGAAAGTCTGAAGCCTGTTATTACCTCATCAAATATAAGAAGACTTCCATTTTCCTTAGTTATGTCTCTTAAGAATTCAAGAAATCCATGTCTTGGAAGCACAACTCCCATGTTAGCTGCAACAGGTTCAACTATTACCGCAGCTATTTCATCTTTATTGTTATCAAAAAGCTCCTTCACAGAATCGCAATCATTGTACTCTGCTACAAGTGTATTCTTAGTGTAATCAGCAGGAACTCCTGCACTATCCGGAACTGATGTTGTAAGCGCTGCCGAACCGGCTTTTACTAAAAGTCCATCAGAATGTCCATGATAACAGCCTCTGAACTTAATTATCTTATCTCTTCCGGTGTAGCCTCTTGCCACACGGATTGCACTCATAACAGCTTCTGTTCCTGAGCTTACAAGACGGCTCACCTCCATTGTAGGAATAAGCTCATATATAAGCTCTGCCATCTCAACTTCTCTCTTGGTTGGCGCACCATATGTAAGGCCTGCTTCCGCAGCTTCCTTAACCTTTGCAATTACTCTGTCATGTACATGACCTAATATTCCCGGTCCCCATGAACATATGTAGTCAATCATTTCATTCCCATCTACATCAGTAATTCTGTCTCCCTTGGCAGAAGCTATGAATCTTGGCACTCTGTCAACTGCCTTGTATGCCCTGACAGGACTGTTTACACCACCCGGCATATGTTTTACTGCTCTCTCATATAAATCCTTTGACATCTCTTCATTCATAAAACCAGCTCCTCCTGCTTAATTTAATACTGCTAAAAATGTTACTCTTCCTTTAACCATTTTGCCACATCTATAGCATGATATGTTATTATCATCTTAGCTCCGGCTCTCTTAAAGCCTGTCATATTCTCCATTACAATCTTCCTCTCATCAATCCAGCCATTCATTGCTGCTGCCTTAACCATCGCATACTCACCGCTTACATTGTAAGCGACAATTGGAATATTGAAGTTAAGCGCTATCTCTTTCATAACGTCCATATATCCGAGTGCCGGCTTTGCAATAATCATGTCTGCACCTTCTAATATGTCTTCTTCAACTTCCCTTAACGCTTCTTTTCCATTAGCCGGGTCCATCTGATATGTCTTTCTGTCACCAAATCCCGGTGCTGAATGTGCGGCATCCCTAAACGGTCCGTAATATCCTGATGCAAATTTGGCACTGTATGAACATATAGGAATATTAACCAGTCCTGCCTCATCAAGTGCATTTCTGATTGCCTCAACTCTCTTATCCATCATGTCACTCGGTGCAATTATATCTGCCCCCGCTTTTGCATAAGCAACTGACGCCTTTGCAAGAAGCGGCAGTGTCTCATCATTTAATATAACGCCATCTTTTACAAGTCCGCAGTGTCCATGTGATGTGTACTCACACAGGCACACATCAGCCATGATAACAAGCTCTGGATAAGCATCCTTAATAAGGTGGATTGCCCTGCACACAACACCTTCCTCGTCATATGCCTCACTTCCGACCTCATCTTTATGTACAGGTATTCCAAAAAGCAGAATTCCCTTAATTCCAACCTCTACAGCACGTCCGATTTCTTCAAGAACATGGTCAAGCGAATACTGACATATTCCCGGCATTGATGGTACTTCCTGTATTACATCGTTCTCCTCCGTAACAAATACAGGGTATATAAGCTCGTCCACCCTTACATGATTCTCTCTTACCATATCTCTTAATGTCGCATTCATTCTCAATCTTCTTGTTCTGTCCATGATTATCATCTTCCTTCCAACGTTTCCTATATAATAGCATTGCATATAAACATTGTAAACTGGTATGTTATGTTCTGCTATGTATCTTAACCATTCTTGCATACTCACCATCAAGCTTCATAAGCTCCTCGTGAGTTCCTCTCTCCTTGATGCCCTCGTCAGTAAGCATCAGGATTTCCTCCGCATTTTCAATAGTTGTAAGTCTGTGTGCTATTACAAATGTGGTTCTGTTCTCAGCCAGCTTCTCAAGTGATTCCTGTACAATCTGCTCACTCTCATTATCAAGTGCTGATGTCGCCTCATCAAATATAAGAATTGGCGGATTCTTTAAGAATACTCTTGCAATTGACAGTCTCTGCTTCTGACCGCCTGACAATTTGACTCCGCGCTGTCCGATATCTGTGTCGTATCCGTTCTCAAAGCTCATAATAAAATCATGCGCATTTGCAAGCTTTGCCGCTTTAATTACTTCTTCGTCTGTAGCATCAGGCTTTCCATATCTTATATTCTCTTTAATTGTACCCATAAACAGATACACATCCTGCTGTACAACTCCAATATGGTCACGCAGGCTTTTAAGTGTAACATCTTTGATATCTGTTCCATCAATCTTAATCGAACCGCCCGTCACCTCATAAAATCTTGGAATAAGCGAGCAGAGTGTTGTCTTTCCTACTCCCGAAGGACCTGCAAGTGCAACATATTCTCCCGGTCTTACTGACAGATTAACCCCGGAAAGCACCTCGTCCACGCCGTCCTTATATCTGAAGGACACATTTTCAAATGTTATTGCACCCTTCACATCAGTAAGTTCCTTTGCGTCAGGCTTATCAGCTATTTCCGGCTCTACTGAAAGAATCTCTAAGAATCTTTCGTAACCCGAATAACCATTCTGGAACTGCTCTGTGAAATCAATAAGCACCTTAACTGGCTCCGTAAAAATATTTATATACAGTAAAAATGTAACGAAATCCGTAATATTTACCCAGCCCTTTGCAATTCCAATACCGCCTGCCGCGATTACGATTACGTTTATCATTGTTGTAAATGCAGTAAGTCCCGCATTGTACATTCCCATATAATGATAGCTGTTTCTCTTAGATTCAAGGAACAAGTCATTCCCCTTCTTAAATTTCTCACATTCAATATCTTCATTTGCAAATGACTTAACAACCCTTATTCCAGACAGATTGTCCTCTATCTGTGCATTTATCTCACCTATTCTTACCCTGTTTCTCTTAAATGCCCTCTTCATGCGCTTGTTAAGCACATACGCAAATACAAGCATGAACGGAATCAGCACAAATGCAGCAATCGTAAGTCTTAAGTCAATCGAACTTAATATACATAATGCACCAATTATCTTAATCAGTGAAATAGTTATATTCTCAGGTCCATGATGCAAAAGCTCTGTAATATCAAACAAATCCGATGTTATTCTTGACAATAACTGTCCAACCTTCTGGTCATCATAGAATGAATATGAGAGCTTCTGATAATGATTGAATATCTCTGCCCTCATATCGTACTCAATCTTTGCGCCCATTACATGTCCATAATTAGATATATAGTAGTTGCAGCCCCACTGTATCAGTACAAGCACAAAAAGTACTCCAACAATAATCATAATTCTTGAAAGTGCTTCATTGGCACTCATATATGCAACCTTTGATGTAATGAACCTTACAACAAGTGGTATCACAAGTGCCACCGCCGCTGACATCATCGCCAGTATCATATCAAGTATAAATGTGCCTAAATACGGCTTATAGTATTTAGCCAACTTCTTAAGATTCTCTTTCATAAACTTCTCCTGTTTTCTATATTTCCTCGTTTCGCCGTGCATGTCAGGGCAAGCACACCACTGCTTGCCTGCTGCTTGCACCCCGGCTGTCCGCCGTGCATGTCAGGGCAAGCTTCGCTTCCCCTGACTGTCGGGCTTTCGCCCTATCGTATGCATCATGCATTCCGTGCTTTGTGCCAGCACAGCACTGCTTGCCTGCTGCATACGGCACGGCTCAATGCTAACGCACATTATACCACATCCTTACTTATTGAAAAAGCAAAGAAATGTGAGTGGACCTGCTAATTTTTAATCTTCTAGCTTCACTTTTGACAATTTTTTCAATGTTTAAAAAAATATAAACCTACTAAAAGTCGTCAACTTCATCATTTCGTAGGTTCATTAGCTTGTCATTTTGTTGTTATAGTTGCTTGCTGACCTACTATTTACCTGCTTTGTCGCTTTTTCGTAGGTCTTTTTCTTGCTTCTTGCTTGATTATGAGTGCCCTATGCTGGCAAAAGACCTATTAAATACTTTAACATTGCTTTTTTCGTAGGTCTTTCAGTCCTCAACTTGCCATAACTCCTGCAAAACAACCTACTCAAACCACAATCTATGTAGTTTTAGTATGTCTTACTCATGTCAATTGCTTTGCATGACTGTTATTATTGAGTGCTGGTTTATTGGCAATTCTGATTTTGGACTTCTTTGCGTCCCCACTCCGCTTCAACGTCCAATCCGCCACACTATGACCACTCCAGCTAACAAATAAATAAGTCCGGGATGCATTTTATAATAAAAAACACATCCCGGACATTTATTAACATTTTATTCACTTACAAGCTCTGTATTCTGCGTTTCAATGCTCTTGCCAGCACCGTTAATCGTCAGATATAAAAGCCCAATTCCAATAAATATAAGCAGCAGAACCACAATCATATATACAACACCTATTCCTAGCGACTCTGAACCCATCTGGCTTAAATCCCATCCAAACCAGCCTGTTGGCACATTATAATTAAGAAAGTTGTATGGTGCCGTCATTGTGTCATACCACCTAACCCCAAGTACTGCAAGTATGTATACAAAACCCACATAGCAAAGCGGTGGTATAACCGCGTATATTGCATATATCTTTCTTGCTTTAAATCCTTTATCAAATATAAGAAAATCTGCTATTGCAAATACTGGTCCAATCAGATGTACGCCAAGGCTTCCTGCGTGATTATGAAGATAAGCACCAATAAGACCATCATCTGACGTAGGTCCAAGAATAATCATATACACCAGACATGTCAGTGTAATTGAGAGCGTCATAAGAAACTTGAGCATATATAATCTATTATTCTTATAATCTTTTCCCGTAACAAGCAATATCATGTCCAACACAATAAATACCACCAGCACAATATCAAGTGCCACATTAGAAAGTGTTGTAAAAAATGTGAATGACATAATGCTGTCAATTGTAAACATGAGTCCATACACCGAAGCAATCAGTGATACTGCCTTAAAAATAATACTTGTAATCAATCTTTTCCTGTCTAATATCTTGTTATTCAATTTGAGCCTCCAATTATTTGATTCTCGAATTATAATATATATTAGTTTGATTATCAAGTTATTTATACAAAAAATCTATGTATTCAATCAGCCTGTTATACGAATCTTCGTCTGTCTTATATTCTGCTCCATTCCATTCTACCCTGCCTGCAAGCACAATATTATTGGCTATTCCATCTTTATAATAAGTTATTCTATAACTCCAGCCATTAGTACGTGGAAACTTTTTTGCGGTAAGATTCATGTTTTTAACCAGTTCAATAATCTGTGTCCTCTGTTCCTCATCTGGTGTTATCTCTTTACCATTACCTCCGCACATTATTGTCATCTTATCATATCCACTAAGGTCAATATTGACCACCTGTTTTGAAGTACTGATTATTACATATGCACCAATTCCCGCAAATGCTAATAATAAAACAATTCCTGCTATTATTTTAATATTTTTTCTTTTCATACGCCCCTCCTTTTGGACTTTTTCCATGTCACTCTCCGCTTTCCCTTTCTATTTATATATACGAAACACTTTCCAGAATAGTTTGCACATTTACATACATATTTTATATATCAATACTTAATTCCACTCACAAAAAGAAAAAACTCCCGCAGGGACAAGCCCTGCGGGAGCAATCATACACTTTATTCAAGCTGTATATTAAATTACTTGTAAAGTTCAACTAACTTCTGAAGGTGCTCATATCTTTCCTTAGCAACTTCCTCAGACTTAGCGAAGAGTCTCTCAGCTCTTTCTGGGAATGGCTTAACAAGTCTTGTATAACGAGCCTCGTTATTAAGGAATTCCTGATATGATCCATCACCTTCCTTAGATGTAAGTGTGAATGGATTCTTTCCTTCAGCCTTGAGTGCTGGGTTGAATGAGAAGAGGTTCCAGTAACCAGCCTTAACAGCCTTCTTCATCTCATCCTGGCAGTGGTTCATACCACCCTTAG